>Ga0316205_10002317_pt1 | contig 20206 bp, 24 predicted proteins | sample 3monthpyrite_MG_FD_204941 | JGI IMG/M metagenome (GOLD analysis project Ga0316205, IMG submission 204941) | Microbial mat bacterial communities from mineral coupon in-situ incubated in ocean water Damariscotta River, Maine, United States -... | ecosystem: Environmental > Aquatic > Marine >... | reverse complement strand
TATTTCAGAAAAATAACTCGCTGGCTTTGATCCATTGACTATAGTTGGTTTGATCTATGGCTGATAATCGTGTGATCTATCTCGCACAAGAATGATTTTTGCAGGAGTGTTTGGTGCGGAATGTGAGCTGAATATTTCAATTGAACAGTTTTTAATGCAAGTTGAAAAAAAAGCATATCGCATGGCAGAGATAGCAACCAATGATTCCCACGATGCTCTAGATATTGTTCAGGAAACAATGATCAAGCTTGTTGAAAAATACGCTGATAAAAATGCTGAAGAATGGAAGCCTCTGTTTTACAAAATACTGCAAAGTAAAATTATGGATCATTTTAGAAAACAAACAGTCTACCGGAAATTTTTTTTCTGGAAAAAGCAGAATCACCACCTTGAATATTCGGAGAGTGATTCTAACAAAAATGTAGGCTATGAACCTCAAAATCACGCAGAGGATTTAAGATCGCCGGAAAGAGAGCTGATCGGAGAACAAAAAGTAGAAAAAGTCACTCAAGCACTAAAAAATCTATCTGTTCGCCAGCAACAATGTTTTATGTTGAGGAGTTGGGAAGGCTTGAATGTCGCGGAAACCGCAAAAGCAATGAACTGCTCTCAAGGTAGCGTAAAAACTCACTACTCCAGAGCGAAAGAATCATTAAAGAAGGCAATAGATGATGAATAAACAGACACCAGACAATTCTAATCATTCGTTAGAATCACAAGTGAACGAGGCTCTCGATAGCAGTGTAGATAATCTATCACCTGATATTCGCAGACAATTGAATCAAGTGCGCATAAAGGCCACCGAAACAAGAACGAATACAAAGCTTTTTTGGAAAAGTGCGAGTGCTTTTAGTTTAGCCTTCGCGCTCGTGATTGTTTGGCAATTTCAAACACCTGAAAACGAAAATATAGAAACACCATTTGCTGATGTGTTACAAGAAGATTTAGAAATGCTAGATGATTTAGAATTTGTCTACTGGATGTCTGAGGAAGAACCCAGTGCGACTCTATAATTTTTCTAATCTTTATAGCCTAGTAAAACTTTCAGCGCTTGTGAGCTTAACTCTCAGTTCAAGTTTTACGATAGCAGAGAAAGCCATAGTCGAAACCCCAAGTGATGAGATTGCACTGGATGAGGATTTTCTATTGTTTTTAGCGGAAACAACCAACGCCCAAGGTGATCTTATTGATCCTTTGGATATGCTAGAAATTAATGACCAAGATTTAGATGATACTTCCGTCTTGGTTGAGCAAGAGAAAGAAAACATGAAAGATTCCATGATAGAAGACGCATCTTTACTTAAAGATGCACCAACAGTTTTATCAAAGGAGAGTGTAAAATGAAAACATTCTTATTTACCCTGATAATTTTTATTAGTTTCTTGCTATCAAGCGGGCTGGTTAATGCGCAAGAAAGTGAAAATAGCTGGTCTAGTCTAAAACCAGAAACCCAACAACTACTCAAGCGATTTGAACCTAAATGGCAAGATTTACCTGAGAGCAAAAAACAAAAATTGGTTGCTGGCGCGGAACGCTGGGGCAAAATGTCAACGGAACAAAGACTAGTCTCTAAAGAACGCTTTGAAAAATGGACAAATTTATCACCTGCAAAAAAACAACAACTTAAAGAACGATTCAAACGATTTAGAAATCTGCCAGTGGAAACACAGAATGACTTACGAAAAACTTTCTCTAAGTTTAAAAATATGTCTCCTGAACAGCGAAAGCGGTTAAGAGAAAAGTTTAAGAAACTATCTCCTGAAAAAAGAAGAAAATTGATACGTAAAATGAAAAAACGCCGTGCAGCTAGAAGACCAGGTTAATCGATAGTGAAATTCGATCTAGATCATAATTGGTAGATACACTTCGGGAATAACTTAAATCGCCGCCCCAGCCGCTGTCCCATGAAATACTTGTACCAATGCTCCAAGTACCAGAATCTGGTATTCGAAAAGAAGTTGCAAATCGCTCGGTGAGTTGATCTGATGTTCTAAATCCATCACCTCGCGAAACTAAAACCACCTGATCGCCATCGCTAGATAACTCAGCGTTCCAGCTCGCTGACAAATAAGGAGACCAGATAAATGTATTTTTTTCAACTTGATAACTTACAGAAAAATCAAAAATCACGCTCGTATTAGTTTGTTCGATTTGGTTATCAATAAAAAGTGGAGGCTCTGTATTAACCCTGTCAGAAATCGAAATATCTACCTCTGCATACTGCAATCCAATATCAAAATCAAACTCCCAAAAATTGCCATTGCCGTCTTCACCTAATTCCCATGTTTTTCCTATCGCAATATCAAACGTTCTATCTTCAATATCGACTAATTCGTCAATAACGGGTAACACACTCCTGGAAATATCTCTACTATCACCAACACTAGTACCAAAAGACAATTCAAAGAAATCAGCCAACCATATTGCATTGATTGCCATATTTTTCGATTCAATTTCCGCTTCATTGAATAGCTCGACTTGTAAATCGTCCTCGTTTAACCAGCGACCATTTCCCTTCTGTTTGCTATAATCAAAACCGATAATCCAATCATCAGAAACTTGTTTGACTAGACCGAAAGAGTAGTTGTTTGGTGTTATTGTACTTTGTCCATCAGCAAAATAATCACTGCTCGTTTGCGAAAAACCAAGACTAAGCAAACTCAAGTACTCCTCGGCTGACACCGATAGAGAAGAAGCTAAAAGAATCAGAGTAAAATAACGTTTTTTTATCATGCTGTATTTAAATAGTGAACAAAAAGGGCTAATATGATGCTCTATACTATAACGACAAAAAGCCTCAGATGCCAATCCCAAATACAATTATTCTAGCAAGTGGTAACAACAAAAAACTCAGCGAACTCTCATCAATTTTAAGCCCCTATTCTATGGAATTAGTTCCTCAATCAGTCTATCGAGTAGAAGACGCAATTGAAGATGGATTAACCTTTGTGGAAAATGCCATTCTCAAAGCTCGCCATGCCTGTGATAAAACTAATCTTCCTTCGATTGCTGATGATTCCGGTATCGAAGTTGATTACTTAAATGGTCAGCCGGGAATATATTCGGCTCGTTACGCAGGTGAGAATGCAACCGATCAGCAAAACTTAGATAAACTATTGCACTCCTTAAAAGGAGTACCCGAAAATAAAAGAAGCGCTCGCTATCAATGTATTATCGTATATATGAAACACGCCAAAGATCCCACCCCTATCATTTGTCAAGCGAGTTGGGAAGGTGTTATTCTGAAAACTGAAACTGGTAGTGGCGGATTTGGTTACGATCCAATATTTTATTGTCCTAATGCAAATAAGTCTGCGGCTCAAATGAGTGCCAAAGAAAAGGCTTCGATGAGCCATCGCGGAAAAGCCCTCAAGCAGTTCGCGACTATTTTAGCTTCGCAAAATATCCAAAATAGAACATAGAGTATGGCGATCACACAACTACCACCTTTATCACTTTATATTCACTTTCCTTGGTGCGTACAAAAGTGTCCTTACTGCGATTTTAATTCTCACGCTATAAAACAGCCAATTCCTGAAGAAGAATATATTGACGCGCTCCTTTTCGATTTAGAACAAGAATTACCTTCGGTTTGGGGACGATCATTGACTAGTATTTTTATAGGTGGCGGAACACCTAGCTTAATGTCCTCTGAAAGTATGCAAAAATTACTTTCTGGTATTCGCTCATTGCTTCCGTTTATTGATATCGAAACTACAATGGAAGCAAATCCAGGAACCGTCGAGGCAGAAAAATTTAACGGCTTTTTTGAGGCGGGAGTCAACCGGATTTCTATCGGCGTACAAAGTTTTAATAACGATTTTCTTTCTACTTTAGGTCGAATCCACTCTTCCGACGAAGCGGTCAATGCATTTAAAATAGCGAGAAAAGCTGGTTTCGAAAATATCAATATCGATCTAATGTACGCATTACCGAATCAATCAATCCAACAAGCCATAGGTGACTTGAAAATTGCAACCGAACTAAAACCTGAGCATTTATCATGGTATCAATTAACTCTTGAACCAAACACCGCTTTTTACCATAAACCTCCAGCTAATATGATAGCAGACGATTTGCTCGCTGATATAAACGATGAAGGACTAAAATATCTTAAAGATAAAAACTATCATCGATATGAAGTATCTGCATTTAGTTTATCTGGCGAAAATCCAGCTTGGCATAATACCAACTACTGGCAGTTTGGCGATTATCTTGGTATCGGCGCTGGAGCTCACGGAAAAATAACTCGAGCAGACAATCAGCAAGTCATTCGCACCAGCAAACGTAGAAATCCGAAAGACTACCTGAACAAAGATAAAAGCTTTCTCGACCAAACTAGAGTTTTACAAACTCAAGAGCTACCATTAGAGTTTATGATGAATGCAATGCGACTAAAAAATGGTATACCGGAAGAGCTGTTTTTCCAGACAACTGGCTTGCTTATTTCACAACTGAATCAGGTTTTAAGAAAATTAGTTTCAAGAGATTTAATTACTCATAAAGACAACATAATCAAACCAACTGAACTTGGATTTCGATTTTTGAATGATATTCTTTCGGAATTTTCAGCTGAAAATTTCCCAAATCTGGATAATAGTAACAAGATTGACTTTAGAGAGTTGACATAATTAACTATATAATGAGAAATAACTAATGTATCGAGATATTGATTTTATAAAAGTAGGAGATACCTTAACACAATTGAAAATGCGGGTGGAAGAAAGGTTTGAGCAGAATGGATTACTCAAAGTATGTGAAGAGCTGATCGAAATTGCTGAGGAAACAAAACCAAATCTAGCCTTAATCTCCAAACCTAATTATTGGCTGCGAGGTAGCGTCGCAGCCATCATTTCTGTTGGAATTATTTTTATCGGCTATGCATTAAACCAATTTGAATTTGCAGATACCAAGGCAACTTTTGCTGAAGTCATTCAAATTTCGGAGTCCGCCGTAAATGATGTGATTTTAGTTTCGTTGGCAATATTTTTTCTTACCTCTTTAGAAACTCGAATGAAACGGGCAAAAATTGTTGCATCGCTCAATGAACTTAGGGCAATTGCCCACATCGTCGATATGCATCAACTAACCAAGGATCCCACTGAACTAGGTGAGTCAAATCGTAGAACAGCGTCTTCTCCCAAACGATATCTAAACGCTTATGAATTAAAGCGGTATCTAGATTACTGTAGTGAGATGCTAGCCATTATTGGAAAAATTGCGGCTTTGTACGCGCAAAACTTTCCCGATGCGACTATAATTTCTTCGGTCAACGAAATTGAATCTCTCACTTCTGGGATTAGCCGTAAGGCCTGGCAAAAAATAATGATCTTGCAACAATCAAAAGTGACTGAATAAAGAGAAATTATATGAATATCAACTCAACTAATTTTAGATTTTTTACATTACGAGTTTTTAGAAAAAGCCTAAAAACGTATTCCAGTATTTTTCTTGCGCTGCCTTTAGCTATATCATTGCTTGCTTGTAAAACTTCGGATCTGAATAGAATCAGCCAAACACTACAACAAACTCAGCAACCGTTAGATAATAAAACTGTCGTTGCAGGATTAAAACAAGCACTAGAAGTCAGTACAGATAACAGCGTAAAAAGAAGCAGCAAACAAGGAGGGTTTAGTGATAATCCTCATATTCGTATTCTTATTCCTCAAGAATTACATAAAGTTGAATCATCACTAAAGAAAATTGGATTAGGTCGTTATGTTGACCGATTTGAAATTCAAATGAATCGCTCAGCGGAGTCAGCATCGAAAGAAGCGAAGAAAATTTTTATTCATAGTATTACCCAAATGACATTTTCTGACGCGTGGAAAATTTTACGTGGAAAAGATGACGAAGCAACTCAGTATTTTAAAAGAACCACTAGCGCGCACTTAACCAATAAATTCAAACCAATTATAAAACACTCTATGAAAAAGGTGGGTTTTTATAAGGATTATAGAAAACTACTGAAAACCTATCAATCAATACCATTTACTCGCAAACCAGATCTTGATATTGAAAACTATATTCTACAAAAAACATTAGACGGATTATTTACTTTGCTCGCTCAAGAAGAAAGAAAAATCCGCCACGCTCCTGCGGCTAGAGTGACAGAATTGCTAAGGCAGGTATTTGGAAGTCAACATTAAATTCTGTTCTGATAAGGTTTATACCGATAATATTTAGGTCTATCATCTAAACGTAAATGCAGCCATGGAACACCTGCACCTGCTGTATTTAACCAGACAGGCTTTTCACTTAGTCTGTCCAGCATTGCAATACCAACTTGTTTCCAAAATGCCAGCTTTTGCTCTTCTGGTGCATTTTTTATAAACGCAGCTAAATGACCATAATCATTATTTCCTACCGGACATGGAACAATTAACGAAGCATCTCTACCTAAATTTGGAAATGTAACCACATGGCTTTCATCGAAGAATTCTCTATATGCGGCACTATCTAGTTTTCCAATTAAAGACAGGTCTTGTAAAACAACAAACTCAAAATTTTGGTCTTTTGAATCAATTGTCAACTTGGGTGTTTCCCATCGATAAGAAGAAAACTCCAAAGAATCCAGAATACCGATATAAAACTCGCAGAAGTTTTTATCCGTCTGAAATAATCGTAATGCTTTTATAAATGATAAATACTCTCCATTGATAAGAATACTATATTTATATCCATTTTCTATTTCAGATTTTTCAGCTACGAATCTTAAATTTTCATCCATGCGCAATCGGCTTATCGGTAAATAAGTAATCTTTTAATTCTTTATCAAAACTTGGATCTTGTCGCCTTATCCATTCTAAAACCATCGCAGCGTGTTCTTTTTCTTCGTCGCGATTATGCGCAAGGATCGCTTTAAGTTCATCATTCTTACAAGCATCAACTCGCTGGTTATACCAATCAACCGCTTCAAGCTCTTCCATTAAAGAAACAATTGCCCGATGCATATCTTTAGTTTGATCGGAAAGTTCTTCGATTGGTTCATGATAGCCTTCGTTTGCCATAGTTTTATCCTCTTTTTAATATTCTAACTTAGTTAACATTTCAGTAAGATCTGGTTGCCAAGCGAAGTCGTTTAATTTGACTCTATTATTTAATACAACGACTTCCTCTTGTTGTAAAAGTCCTTTTTGTTTTTCAGCATGTTGCGATCCTTTTTCAAAAGCAAGTTGTCCACTACTTCGTAAAACTCGATACCAGGGTAGCTTCATTTCTTTAGGTGCTAAACCCAGCGCCTTACCAACTAAACGAGCTCTTCCTGGCAAACCTGCCAGATCGGCAATTTGTCCGTAGCTAGCGACTTTGCCTTTTGGAATGACTTTAACTGTTTTCCATATCCTATTTATTTTTTCACTGGACATTTGGATTTTTTAAACTAAACAATCACAAATTTATTATTTATCCGCGTGACTTGCGTTTCGAGGTTAAATCGCATCGCGTACAAACCGTTTATTTGTTTTAACAAGGGTTCCATGACTTTCTTTTCGGTTGAAGATAATGAATGATAAAGATTAAGCGGTCTTTGCATCATCCATTGTGAATAAGGCAACACCAGCCGCTGTTCTTTCACACCGCCAATTTCAAATTCATGAGTTCCTAATCGTCTTGGAATTTCTCGCGGCAGCTCTAAGTGAATATCATTGGTTTCTCTAGAGTACCATTCAGCCAGTTTGTTCGCCATATCTTCTAGTACAGGCCATTGCACATCAAATAAATTCGTTAAGATTGGAAACAAAGTCTCTGGAATATCATCATTGGCTAAAAATTCACCTTCAACTGCTGAAGCATCTTTCATACGCTCAACCCAATCAGCGACATTTGGCGCGATTTCTTTCATCAATTTCCCGGGATACGGATCTCGATATAAATGCGCATAAAGCGGACCAAAAAACCCAAAATCTCCCACACAAGGCACATCGCCAAGCAGAAAAGGATACTTTGATAAATGATGATCAAAATCGGCAAGAAACTCCTGCTCATACCATTTTTCTATCGCTGGAATTGTTTTATCAGTAATCCCTAACATAGGCACAACATCTTTAAAACGGCTTCCAATTTTTTTACCTAGAAAACCGCGTATAAATTTAGGCAAACGGGGATTCACAATCCGACCGAATTCCTGATAAATAAACGGAAAGTTATCATGATTCCAACGATAATGCATCGCAGGGATCAATAACCATTCATCACCATATAATTCCAATAATAAGGCGATGATTTGCTGCTTAACGGTTGCTGGATAAACGGACTTTTGTGGATGCTTTATTTCAAGTTGGTCAATAATGTTCGTCGTGTCTTGCAGATACTCATCATCTGGCGTTTTAATGACCGGAATAAATTTTACCCCTGTTTTGGGTACGATGATATTTTTGTAAACTTTTGCCGTTGACAGCACTTCTTCAAAAGGAATATTTTTGTAGTTTAAGTAAGCGCGCACTTTACCAGAATACAGCGAAAACTCCGCTCCATAGAGTGTGTAGTTTGACATCGCAAAATAACTCTTTATTATTCTCCGTGGTTTTAGTTTACACCAATAAGCTAATTTCCGCTTAAATAATAGAGACTTAACTGTACAATAAAATAATTGCCCTTCGTACTAATCGGAAATATGCTATGAAATGGATAGACATCGGCGTCAATTTGACTAATAAACGATTTAACAAAGACCGTCACCAAGTGATTTTGGATGCCGAAGCAGAAGGTGTCGTGCACCAAATAGTCACCGGGACAAATTTAAAAGAAAGCAAGCAAGCGTTTCAACTTACAAAAGAATATCCGAGTCAGCTATTTTCAACTGCTGGCTGCCATCCCCACGATGCCAAAAATTTCACCGACGAACATTATCATCAGCTTGAAGAGCTGCTAAAAAACCCGTCAGTTGTGGCTGTTGGCGAGTGTGGATTGGACTTCAATCGTAATTTTTCACCACCTGATACACAAATTCAGGTCTTCAAACGTCAACTTAAGCTAGCGATAAAAGTCGGCAAGCCTGTGTTTTTGCATGAAAGAGATGCCTTTGAGCAACATTTTGATATTTTGCAGTCTTACTTGCCGAAACTAAAAGGCGCGGTTGTGCATTGCTTTACCGGGAGTGAAAAACAACTGAAAGCCTATATAGACTTAGGCGTTTCCATAGGAATTACAGGCTGGGTTTGCGATGAGAGGCGCGGCATGCCGCTAAGAGATATGATTCACTTGATCCCCGGTGATAAGCTAATGATTGAGACCGATGCACCTTTCCTGTTACCACGGGATCTCAAACCAAAACCTAAATCAAACTGTAACCTCCCTAAGTATTTGCCGCATATCGCGCAAATAATTGCTAATGCTCGAAATACAAGTCTCGAAAGCTTGTCCGATCAATGCTACGCTAATACTTTAGATTTTTTCGGGTTAGATATTTAGTCGATGAGTCAACAGCAAGCTCAAGTTATCTTACTACACGGTATGGGGCGCTCACCTCGCAGCATGTTAAAAATAGAACGTGCATTAAAAAAACAAGATTATAGAGTGCTCAATATCGGCTATTCCGCTAACTCGAACAGTTTTGAACAGATCCTCGAGCGGCTAGTTGATAAAATCAAGTCATGGGTTGATTCTGAATTACCCGTCCATTTTATCGGTCATTCCTTTGGAGGAATATTGATCAGAGGGATTCTTGCAATGGGATTTGACTGGAACTATGGTCGCTGCGTGATGCTTGGCTCCCCCAATCAAGGCACCTCAATCGCTACTTATATGACCTCACATACGCTTTTAAAACATTTTACTCCCCGCGTAGCGCAAGAGTTGATGCCTGATAGCGAACTTTTAGAAAACTTACCAGAACCTGAGATCGAAACAGGGATCATCGCTGGTAACAAGAAATATAGCCCTGTCATTCCAGTCACTTGGTTCTATAAAGTCGCAACCGGTGATGCTCCAGGTGACGGTGTGGTGGAATTATCTAATACTCAATGTCGCACTATGGCTGACTTTATCGTTTTGCCGTTGCATCATTCATTTATGATGTGGGATAGTAAACTTATCAAACAAATTGTTCACTTTTTAGAAAATGGAAATTTCGTTCATTCAGAGGCTGCCTCTGCTGAATAAAGTGTCTTGAAAATGTTAAAAGTCGTAGATTTTGGAGTCATTGTTTTATGTCAAACTCAACCGCTCAAGAAACTGTTGAAGCTAACGTCAACCAAGTAATCGATAAAGAACCTCATCAATTTGAACTACTCAAGCAAAAACGATTTTTACCTTTCTTTTTAACTCAAGCCCTCGGTGCGCTAAACGATAATATCTTTAAAAATGCGTTAGTCATTTTAATTGGATTTAGAGGAATAACCGCACTTGGTTTAGATTCAAAATTATTAGTTACCGCTGCGGCAGTTATTTTTATTCTGCCTTTCTTTTTATTTTCCGCAACAGTTGGTCAGCTCGCAGATAAATTTGAAAAATCTAGAAGCATTCGCTATATCAAGCTCGCTGAAATTATTATTATGTCACTTGCGACAATCGCTCTTTATTTAGATTCCGCTGAACTTTTACTCTCTGTACTTTTCTTACTCGGATTCCAATCAACTGTCTTCGGTCCAATCAAATATGGACTATTGCCTCAACATCTTGGAGAAGATGAACTAGTGGGCGGGAATGCCTTGGTTGAGTCTGGTACATTCCTGGCGATACTAATTGGTACGATTATTGGCGGAGTCATTGCAGGATTAGAATCAGATATTGCTTTGTGGTTGTCAGTAACCGTACTAACCGTATCTGTAGTTGGTTACTTAACCAGTCGTTCCATTCCATTGACCCCTTCTGTTGCACCTGATTTAAAAATTAATTGGAATCCTTTAACAGAAACTTATCGAAACCTTAAATTTTTAGGAACCAATAAGGTGGTATTTTTGGCAATACTTGGTATTTCCTGGTTTTGGTTTTACGGCGCAGTCTTTCTTGCGCAAATCGCTAGTTACACTCAATACTCTTTGGCCGGAAAAGAATCAGTCGCGACTTTAATCCTCGCGGTTTTCTCAATAGGGATTGGCATTGGTTCAATTTTATGTGAAAAACTTTCTAATGGGCGAGTAGAAATAGGACTTGTACCTATCGGCGCAATAGGTTTAAGCGTTTTTGCAATTGATTTATATTATTCGAATCCTCAAACAGGCATGAGCGCAATTTATTCATGGAAAGAATTTATTGGTTTAGACGGCAATTGGCGAATACTTATAGATATCGCTTTTATCGGGATCTTCGGAGGAATTTTCACAGTTCCGTTATACTCTTTAGTACAACAAAGAAGTGATGAACAACATTTATCAAGGATCATCGCGAGTAATAATATTTTAAATGCTTTGTTCATGGTCGTGTCAGGATTATTTTCTATGCTTCTTTTATCAAATGGCTACTCCATTCCTCAGCTATTTTTAATTACCGGTTTGATAAATATTCTAGTCGCCATTTACGTTTTCACTAAAGCTCCAGAATTTATTTCGCGCTTTATTACCTGGTGTTTGATTAATAGCATCTATCGCATTAAACAAGTTAACTTAAGCTCAATTCCTAGAAAAGGTGGCTGCGTTTTAGTTTGCAATCACGTGAGTTTTGTTGACCCGCTGATTATTGGTGGTTACTGCAAACGGAACGTTAGATTTGTGATGGATCATCGCATATTTAAAATGCCTATTATTGGGAGGTTTTTCAAAATGGTCGGAGCTATTCCTATCGCCCCCGCTCACGAAGATGAAGCAATGATGACCCTGGCATTTGATCGGATCGCAAAAGCGCTCGAACAAGGAGAAGTGGTGTGTATTTTTCCAGAAGGAAAACTAACCGCTGATGGGAAAATGAATGAATTTAAAAAGGGTATCGAAAAAATTGTTCAACGAACACCTGTGCCGGTTGTACCAATGGCACTAAAAGGATTATGGGGCAGTTGGTTTAGCCGAAAAAATGGCGCGGCAATGAAAGGTATTCCAAAAATGTTTATGGCAAAAATTGATTTTGTTATTGGTGACCTAATTCCCGCTGATGAAGTTTCTAGTGAGTATTTGCAGGAGAGGGTTGGGGGACTTTAAGGTGTTTAAAATAGTTAATTATTCTGAATTCAGGATAGATATAGCCCATCTAAGTCGCCAATGCTTGGTTATACGCAACGAAAAGAAATAAGATTAACAAAGCACTGTAGTTTCTGCCGAAAAAACAGCGAACAAGTTGAGTTTCTGTTTGAAAAAACTCTTTTATCCATTTATGCATGAATGTTTAGAACTAGAAATGAAAACTCTTTTAGAGACAAAGACGGGTGAGTATGACGCCCTCCAACATTGGTGAACATAAAAACATAGGTGTAAAGCAATAATCAGTTTAATAATGGAGGCTTTGGCGATTAAATGTTAGCATTGTTTCTGATTTTGACCCATTAACAGAAGTAAACCGCATGACAGATAAACCGTCACAAGAATCATCAAAGAAATCAGGTCTTTTTGGCTGGTTTGGCAATAAAAAACAAGAAAATGCAGCAACTGAAACGCCACAAACCGTTGTTCAAGACTCATCTCAATCGACCTCTGAGCAAACAACAGAAGGTTTTTTTCGCCGATTAAAAAGCGGCTTGGCGAAAACTCGCTCGCAGTTTTCCCAGGGATTGACTAATTTAGTTTTGGGTCAAAAAGAAATTGATGATGAAATCTTAGAAGAAGTCGAAACTTTGTTGTTAATGGCTGATATTGGAGTCGATACCACCACGCAAATAATCTCAGATCTCACTGAGCGCGCAGCTAGAAAAGAGCTGAAAGACACTTCTGCGATGTTGCAAAAATTAAAGTCACTGTTGCTTGAAATAATCGAGCCGGTGCAAGCGCCGCTGGAAATATCTTCAGAGCATTCTCCATTTGTCATACTCATGGTTGGCGTCAATGGTGTCGGAAAAACCACCACTATTGGCAAAATGGCGCATCAATTCATAGCCGATGGTAAAAGTGTGATGCTCGCAGCTGGGGATACTTTTCGTGCAGCGGCAGTTGAGCAATTAAAAACCTGGGGGGAAAGAAATAATGTTCCTGTTGTCGCCCAGCATACCGGTGCGGATAGCGCATCTGTAATTTTTGATGCCGTAGAACGAGCCAAAGCCCGAAATATCGACATTATCATCGCCGATACAGCAGGTCGATTGCACAATAAGGGCAACCTTATGAATGAACTGAGCAAAATAAAACGAGTAATTGGCAAAATTGACGATAATGCACCGCACGAAGTTATGTTAGTGGTGGATGCAGGTACAGGGCAAAACGCACTAGTGCAAGCGGTGGAATTTAATAAGGTCGTGCAACTCGATAGCGTTACCGTCACAAAATTAGATGGAACAGCGAAAGGTGGCGTAGTTTTTGGTCTCGCCAATCAAATGAAATTGCCTATTCGCTACATAGGGGTCGGTGAGGCAAAAGAAGATTTGCGCTCATTTAATGCAAAAGAGTATATTGATGCATTATTCGATTAACTATGTCTGATTGAACCAATAAGAGAGCCAAATAAGTGATCCAGTTTGCCCAAGTTTCTAAACGCTATCCAAATGGACAAGACGCCTTGCGTAATGTCAATTTTGAAATAGCTTCGGGGGAAATGGCGTTTCTAACCGGTCATTCGGGAGCTGGAAAAAGTACTCTTCTAAAACTAATCTGCCTGATGGAAAGGGCTACATCAGGTCAAGTCATCATCAATGGCAAAAACCTCAATAAAGTCAAACGCCGCAAAATCCCAGCAGTAAGAAGGGATATCGGTATGATTTTTCAAGATCACCGTCTACTATTTGATCGCAGTGTGTTTGACAATGTTGCCCTGCCGTTAATGATTGCCGGTTATGAGCACCGCGAAATTGGACGTCGAGTAAGAGCTGCGCTCGATAAAGTGGGTCTATTATCCAAAGAAAAAAGTACACCCATCATGTTATCGGGTGGTGAGCAACAAAGAGTCGGTATCGCAAGAGCTGTGGTCAACAAACCGCCATTGCTACTTGCCGACGAACCAACCGGTAACTTAGATCCTGAGCTGTCTGCGGAAATAATGAAATTATTTGAGCAATTTAATCAGGTCGGAGTCAGCTTGCTTATCGCATCCCATGATTTGAGCTTACTAGCACAAATGCACTATCGTACCTTAGTAATGAAGGAAGGTCGCTTAGTTCAAGATCAGACCGATGAAACGCTCAATTTTGAAGATGACAACGACTCTACCAGAATCATATCTGATGATGGTTATAGCGGTGATCATTATGACTAACGATCATCCAATTGGCGCGAGCTTGAACCAGGGTGCCAGTCTCGGGGCTCGATTCAAAATGCTGCTTCGCTTACACAAACTAGAAGGAAAGCGAGGATTTAAGGAGATTTTTGATAATCCTGTTTCTAACTTTATGACCGTGTTAGTCATCGCCATCGCCCTCGCCTTACCTGCGGGACTACAAATCATGTTAGATAACGGCAAAAACCTGTCGCAAAGCTGGGATGGTGCGAGTCGTATATCTCTATACTTGACCATAGGTTTAAGCGATTCTGAAACAAACCAACTTGCAGATAAAATTCGCCAAAATTTAGCCGTTGAAAAAATAGATGTCATCTTACCAGAGCAAGCACTTGCTGACTTCAGCAATCACTCAGGTTTTGCAGATGCTATTGCGGAGTTAGATAAAAATCCACTGCCACCGACGCTGGTCATTCAACCAAGCGCAAAATTCTCAACTCCAGAGGAGTCAGAAAAACTGCTGGCTGAATATAAGAAGTTGCCTAATGTTGAAAAAGCTCAGCTAGATTTAGATTGGGTAAGAAAACTCTATGCGCTTTTACAACTTGCAGAAAAAGCAGCTTCTGCTTTAGGTTTCGCTCTTGGATTGGCTGTTTTACTGATTGTCGGTAACACCATCCGATTATCTGTGCAGAATCGAAGAGAAGAGATTGAAGTAGTCAAACTAGTTGGCGCAACCGATGCCTTTATCAGGCGACCATTTTTGTATACTGGTTTTTGGTATGGTCTATTTGCTGGATTGCTTTGCTGGGTTATTCTTGAAACATCATTAATCTGGCTACAAGATCCCATTGCTGATCTTGCTGGGCTTTACCAAAGCCAGTTTAGAGTCAATGGTCTAAATTTTACCCAAAGCTTTCAACTCATCGGGATTAGCTGTGGCTTAGGTCTGCTGGGATCTTGGCTGAGTGTTGGTCGCCATATCCGCAATATAGAACCCAGATAAACCCCGACAAACTCCGTAAACGCAACCCGCTCGGCGTCTATTAACCTTTGTAACAACTTGTTTCTAAAAGAAACTTTTCAAATTTCTAGCACTCTTATTCATTAAGTGCTAAAAAAATTAGCACTCTCATTGATAGAGTGCTAAACTAGTCAGCAATAAGTAAATAACCTTCCGATTTTTAGCCAGAAGTTAATCGATTCTCGCCTCAAGGCTTGAGAAACTGGCAACAGGAGACAAATTATGAACAAAGAACTAAGCAAGACCCTACAACCCGCTAATTTATTAGTGCCACAGGGCAATATAGAGTCCTATGTAAGCGCGATTCATGCCATTCCGGTGCTTTCTGCAGAAGACGAGCGAGCGTTGGCAATCCAATACAAAGAAACAGGCGATTTAGACTCGGTTCGAGGACTAATTATGTCGCATTTACGCTTTGTGGCGCACATAGCCAGAAGCTACAGTGGTTATGGATTACCTCAAGCAGATTTAATCCAGGAAGGTAATGTTGGTTTAATGAAAGCGGTTAAGCGATTTGACCCGGAAGTCGGCGTTCGATTGATTTCCTTTGCTGTTCACTGGATTAAAGCAGAAATACATGAATTTGTGCTTAAAAACTGGCGTGTCGTCAAAGTTGCCACTACTAAAGCACAAAGGAAACTTTTCTTTAATTTGCGAAGTGCCAAAAAATCGCAAAATTGGCTAAGCAATGATGAAGTAACCGCCGTAGCAAATGATCTAGGCGTGGCTGAAATTGAAGTTCGCCGAATGGAAAGCCGTTTAAACTCAAGAGATACCGCGTTCGACTTACCGACCGATGCAGATGATGAAACCAGCTTCGCGCCAGCCGCTTATCTGGAGTCGGCTAATGGCGACCCTGCGGAAACCCTTGAGCAAGAAAACTGGCAAGATCATCACCAACAACGTCTAATGAATGCTTTAAAAACTTTAGATGAAAGAAGCCAGGATATTCTAGCGGCTCGTTGGTTAAATGAAGATAAAACCACTTTGCAAGAACTTGCTGATAAATATGGCGTTTCAGCAGAGCGCATTAGACAATTAGAAAAAAATGCGATGAAGAAACTAAAAGGAACTATGTCTTAATATTCTTCATTGTCAAAATACTCTTCATTTTTTTCTGCTTTAAAATTGAAAAAAGGCGCTAAAAAACGCCTTTTTTGATCCTCGTTAAAGACATCAAACCAATCGAGACTTATTGGATCTCAATCTCCGTCAATTTCTCTTTGGGAGTGCCCTTGGGAATGGTTAAATACAGCATTCCATCCTTATTCTCTGCCCGAATATTGGTTTCATCAATATTATCTGGCAAAGAAAAACTACGGCTAAAACTTCCATAAGAGCGCTCAATGCGATGCTCTTTTTCATCCTTAACTTCGGTACGTCTTTCACCACTAAAAGTCAGAATATTTTTATCAATATTAACTTTTACATCCTCTTTTTTGACCTCAGGTAATTCAGCTTTAATCATGTAGCTTTCCTTATCTTCGGTAATATCAACGGAGGGTACCCAATCGGCGGATAACATACCTTCTTGAGCTGGACGTTTAGCAAGTGATTGATTGAAATTAGAAAAGAAATCGTCAAAATTTCTTAGTGAGTGCCAAGGTGTGATGTTCATAGTAGTATCTCCTCTAAAAATGAAACTATGTTTCTAAACGAAACGTTGCCCCTAAATTTAAACTCTGAAAAAAACTATAAAACCGGTTGTACATGTTTTTCTTTTGTAACTTTTATATGAGGATGCCGCAGATTAATTCAAGTATTTAGAACAAAAAATAGTCAAAAAATCTCATAATAATAATATGTATCTTGCATTCCATTCCGCCGATCTGTAAAATCGCGCCTCCATTAAATGTGTATGGTATTTAAGCAGTCGTTATTTTGATAATCACTGGCTTATCTGGCGATACGCAGCAAAAGAGAGAAAAGTCATGAAAACAGATATCCATCCAAATTATGAGCAAATGACTGCGACCTGTAGTTGCGGAAACGTTATCAACGTAGGCTCAACCCTTTGTAAAGACATTAACCTTGACGTATGTTCAGAATGTCATCCTTTTTACACAGGCAAGCAAAAAACAGCTGAAACAGGTGGACGGGTTGATAAATTCCGTAAACGCTTTGCAGCACGATCACTTAAAAAGTAAGTCTAATCGCTTAATCTTCTTAAGAGTCGATCAAAAAAGGTGCTTTTCAGCACCTTTTTTAGTTCCTGTAAATAAAAATCAAAACTAAAAAGAAGTTCTTCGATAATCTCTATATTCAGGCATCCAAAAATTAGCCGCTATCCGACTATCTAGTTTTTGATCAGATATATGAGCTGCCACTCCGTCTTTCATGGCTTGTTTTCCCACTGCAACAGCAATAATACGACTAACCTCTCTTATCTCATTTAAATTGGGCAAAAGTTGTTCAGCTTCACCTTTGACTAGTGGTGAGCAACTTGCGAGAGCCTCACTTGCCGCCATAAACATCTGCTCGGTCACTCGTTTGGACTTAGCGGCAATCACGCCAAGACCTATTCCAGGAAATATATAACTATTATTACACTGCGCAATATTATGTAATTTTTGATTATGCTCGACTGGGTCGAAAGGGCTTCCCGTAGCGACAATCGCCCTTCCTTCCGTCCACTTAATCACATCAGAAGGCAAAGCTTCGACCTGTGAGGTAGGATTTGAAAGCGGCATAACGATGGGACAATCGCAATTGCTGTACATGGTTTTGATAATTTCTTCACTCATAAGCCCCGGTCGACCAGAAACTCCAACTAAGATCGTTGGTTTCGCTTCGCGTACAACATCTAACAAACTGATTTTTCCATCATCGCTGCTTGCCCAAGATCCTACATCAGCTCGCTCTTTGGCAAACTCGCTTTGAAAATCTCTAAGTCGATTGCTGTCAGTGGTCAACAAACCCTGGCTACTGGTCAAATAGATTTGACTTAACGCTTGCTCTTCAGACAAACCTTCTTTTTTCATATGCGCTACAATTTGCGATGCAATCCCGCAGCCCGCAGAGCCAGCGCCTACAAAAACGACTCGATGATCTTTTAACGATGTTTTTTGTGCGAGACAAGAAGCGAGTAACGTGCCCACAGTGACACATGCTGTTCCTTGAATATCGTCATTAAAACAGCAAATTTCATCCTGGTATTTTTTTAGTAGTGGGGTTGCGTTTCCCTGGGCGAAGTCTTCAAACTGAACTAATGCGTGAGGCCAACGATCTTTAACCACTTGTAAAAAACGATCAACAAAATCAAAATACTCTTCGCCCGTGATCCGCTTATTCCTCCAACCTAAATACATGGGATCGTCCAGCAACTCTTGATTATTAGTACCAACATCCAGCGTCACAGGTAATGTATGTGCCGGACTGATACCACCACAAGCCGAATACAAGGCTAGTTTACCAATCGGTATCCCCATTCCTCCAATGCCTTGATCACCCAACCCTAAAATCCGCTCGCTGTCTGTCACCACAATCACTTTAACATTTTGCTTAGTCGCATTTTGCAACATAAAATCAATCCGTCCTTTATCTGGATAGGATAGGAAAACGCCTCTTTTACGTCGATAAATTCTTGAAAACATCTGACAAGCGAGCCCTACAGTAGGGGTATAAATGATTGGCATCATTTCTTCCAGATAAGAGGTAATCAAGCTGTAATAGAGAGTTTCGTTAGTATCTTGAATATTACGCAGGTATATATGTTTGTCTAAGTCATCGTCAAATTGGGAGTATTGCTGATAAGCTCTTCGAGTTTGTCCCTCAATGCTCTCAATAGTGTGCGGCAGTAACCCCTCGAGGTTAAACTCCCTCCTTTCTCGCTCTGTAAAAGCACTTCCTTTGTTAAGCAACGGTGTTTCCAGTAAAATTGGTCCCGCATATCGTATATACAAAGGTCGTTTTGTAATCTTTGAATTAGGCATTTTAATCGCTTGTTAGCTAATAGGAATTCGATAGGTAGATTCTAGTCTAAAGGCACTGAGTAAACAAAAGACTTATCGACTTATATTCACAAAAAACCGTTTTAGTTCATCCATAGAGCTTCGATAATGTAACCTTCCCGGTATTAATGAGTTCAATTAAATAGCTATAATAAAGATCAATAACAATCAGACAATGACAAAAGGCAATCTATGAAACAATTTAATTTAAACCTTAATAGCAATACCACAAAACTCTTTCTCAGCGCTTGTATTTTTCTTTTCACCTTATCGACTAACGCGGCGCAACCTCCAATAGACGCAGGGTTAGAAATAGGTACAGCATTCCCCAAACTAGCCGTATTAGATCAATTTGGCGACAAGCAACAGCTCTCTAATATTACCAAAGAGAAAGGCGCTGTTATTGTATTATTCCGTTCAGCAGATTGGTGTCCCTTCTGTAAAAAACACTTACTAGAGCTCAATGATGAAGCCAAGGATTTCATCAAAAAAGGCTATGGCCTGGCAGGTATTTCTTATGATTCCCCTCAAATTTTAAGAGAATTTGCACAAAAGAAAAAGCTTAAGTTTTCACTACTATCCGATCAAAATGTCGCAACATTTAAAGCGCTAAATGTTGTTAATAAAGAGTATAAACCTGGCGATCGTCACTATGGTATCCCGTATCCCGGTGTGTTAGTAGTTGATCACAATGGAAAAATCACCCATAAATACTTTTTTGAAGGCTATAAAGACCGCGTTAAATTTGACGAATTAATCAAAGAGCTTAAATGAATTTCGATCAAACCCCGCCTTTGAGCGGGATTTGTGTTCGATTATCCTATTCCTGGCACGCGATCTTTTAGTTTAAAATATCTGCTTGTTAATTGCCGACTCAGTATTTTCCAATAGACAAATGAGTCTGAAAGAGGTTGAGTCATTTAAGCTATATTTCTATCTGGCTCAAAGATCTGGTCAAATAATTTCCTTCGCTCTTTTTGAAGCAGATCAGCAGCTTCATTGT
>Ga0316205_10002316_pt1 | contig 20216 bp, 14 predicted proteins | sample 3monthpyrite_MG_FD_204941 | JGI IMG/M metagenome (GOLD analysis project Ga0316205, IMG submission 204941) | Microbial mat bacterial communities from mineral coupon in-situ incubated in ocean water Damariscotta River, Maine, United States -... | ecosystem: Environmental > Aquatic > Marine >... | reverse complement strand
ATTTTGAGCAGTCGTTGGATGTTTATCCAGACTACTTTACTTCATGGAACAATATGGCGACGCTTTATTTCAACGAGAAAAAGGAATACGATAAAGCTGCGGAGTATTATCAAAAAACCCTTGAATTGGATCCAGAGAACGTGGCTTCTCTCTTCGGCGTGGCATATTGTTATGAGTTAGAAAAGAAAAACGATAAGGCCATTGAGTACTTCGAAAAAGTGCTTGAATTGGAGCCAAATTACATCAGAGCGACGCAACATATTGCGGCGATTCGAAAGTCGATGGAATAGTGGTTGTAAGAAAAGTATGTTTCGAACGACTTATCCACCATGAAAGCAATAAATGAAATCCATCTAGGAGCGCAATATCTGGCAGCAGCTGGAATTAGTTTTGTTGAAAAGCAAGCAGACGACAGTCACACGAACGTAGGGTGGGACACAGACAATCAACGTTTAGTGTCGAGAACATTTGGAACGAAGGAGTCGCAGTTGGCACTTAACACTAAGCTGTTCGCTTTGGAATGGTTAAACAAGGGTGATCTTGTCGCAAACGTAACCTTGGAGAACAAGACCCATGCGGAGATTGTGAAATGGATTGCAAACGAGGTTCGGGAAAATGAAGTGGGGAAAGAGTACACTTACGCATTTCACTATGAATTGCCGTATGCTGCAATTACTGATGACTTTGTCTTTGGACGGCCTGATTCTTCAGAGTCAACCATTTTGATCGATGCGCTGTCGCTTGCTCAAGGTGTGTTTGAGAGATTTCTTGATACAAACGGCTTGGCTTCAGAAATTCGCGTTTGGCCGCATCACTTTGACCTTGGCATCTATGCCGAGTTCAGTGCAGAAAAGAACTTGTTTCTTGGGGCGGGATTGGCAATTCCTGACACGATGATCGACAATTTGTATTTCTATGTATCAGGATACAAAGGCGGGGAGGCGGTAGTAACAAAAGACTTTAAAGCACTCAGTAGAGGGAAGTGGCACACCGACTGGGAAGGAGCTACCTTGGTTGCCGATGGAAAATCATCTACCGAAGTGGAACTGTTCTTGAGTGAAGTGTGCGTTACGTTCAGAGATGAGGCTTAATTAGATTCTTTGTGTGATACGCGTTGCTCAACGACCAGCGCGATCGAAAAGATGAGGGCAGCAAACAAGATGTACATAAATGTAGATCCTTGTGTGAAAAAGGAACCTACGCTCGTCGATAAATTCTTCAAGTTTTCACCAACAGCATATTCCGAGTTACTTTCAGTACCAAAGGCGAAGATTAGCACAACCATGCCGATCACCATCGCAGCAATGCCCATCCACATCGTTTTAGAGATCACGGGCGTGTATTCCACCTTCGCTGATTTTCCTTCCAGCTGGCTCATCAGTTGAAGGGTGAAATCCGGAGACGTTTCCAATGCCCCATGTTTCGAGAGCACATTGGACAGTGCCGTTTCTTCCGCATTTAGTTGATTCATCACCTTTGATGTAAAATCAAATGATGTCTCCTCCAAACCTTTCTTCAATATGTCTTTGTCTTTCTTCTCCATTAGATGATAGATTTCGTTTCTTGGTGGAGCAGCCCCTCCAAATTTACCTTTAGCTGTTTACGCGCTCTGTGTAATTTCACTTTTACATTCGATTCGCTCAGTCCTGTAATTTCCACAATTTCCTGAATGCTACTTTCGTCAAGATAGAAAAGAGAGATGATAGCGCCATCTATTTCTGGCAGTTCTTCAATGGCTTTTTTAACGTAAAACTCTTGTTCCTGACTTTTCAATGCTTCCAGTTGTGGAAATGAATTGTCCGTGGCAATATCAATGTGAAAATCTTCATTGACAGTGTCCACTTTCTTGATTTGTGATCTGGAAATCGCCGTTCTATATGCGATGGTATACAACCATGTTGAGTACTTCGAACCTCCTTTAAATGCGTGCAAATTGTTGAATGCCTTTATGAAGGACACTTGCGCAGCATCTTCCGCATCTTCGCGCTGTCGCAAGATGCGATAGCAGACTGTAAAGACCATGTCTTTGTATTTGTCTACCAAACACGTAAAGGACGAAGTTTTTCCGTCCAATACTTGCTGAATGTATATTTTATCGTCTATTTCGACCATCTTTTATACGTTCAATTATATGTCTTTCTTCGCAAGGAAGTGATCTAGCACTAATCCAGATCCTGCGAAGAGAAAGATCATTGACATTACTGCTGCCTCTTCATCCATTGAAGTAAAATGCATCAACATCTGTCCCACCAAAATTCCTAAAGCTACGCCTATTGCAAGAAGACCAAGCTTAATGCCTACGCGTGTTCTTCGCTGTGCAAAAACACTTGGGTCTGCTCCCTTTTCAATCATTGCGAGTCGTTCTTTGTTGCGTGTCGTTAAAAACACATAGAGTACTCCAAAGATGCAAAGGAATACGGACATTGGTACTAAAATTTCTACTGCCATAATATTTAATATTTATCGTTTATAGAAGCTTAGACCTGCGTGAAACAGATGAGGTTACAGAAAAGTATGAAAAAATAGATTTCCTATACCAAAAGGGGGTGTTTAAGTCGCGTTTTACAGGGTATAAATACCTGATTTTCAGAAATTCGCTATCGTTCAACCCCTTTTATTCGTTTCTTTAAATGAATGTTCGCATGCATGTTCAGAAGGGGATTCAATTCGTGGGATGCCCTTTTAAACGAATATTGCTTACCACGTAAATAGTTTACGTATGGCAAGCGTAACTTAATTAAACTAATATGATAACCTCAATTGCCAATGAAGCAGATAGATAACCTTTCACAGTGTTTGATCGTCTATTAGATAGAGGGAAAAACGCGCAGCACTCACTGCGAAACCAAAGGAGAAAAAAATTAACTTTAAGGTTGAGCTTGTCGAAACCTTATTAATTAATCTTATTAATTGAATAAACCTGTTTTTTATAGCATTCTATTTTTGCTGTTTTCATTTTCACTGGAAGCACAACAAAACCTTGTGCCCAATGGTAGCTTCGAAGAATATTCGGATTGCCCAGAATCGAGAGAAGTTGGAAATGGACAATTCACACGTTGTAACGATTGGTGGTATCCTACGTATTCTGGAAATGGTTCACCTGATTACTTTCATTCATGTAATAACTCAATAGGTGGAGTCAATCAGGGATTAGTTGGAGTTCCAGCCAGTTCTATGGGCTTCCAAAACGCCTTTCATGGTGAGGGTTATCTTGGGTTTATACCTATCGGGGTATATAATCAGTCAAATGCTTATGAAGTATTGGAGCCATTTTCTTGTCGGTTAAAAGAACCACTGAAACCTTGTGGAGTCTATAAGTTCAGATGTTACGTTAGCTTAGCAGCATTTTCGACATACAGCCTTGATGGACTTGGTATTGTTTGTTCTGAAGACAGTTTGATTTTGAATTCTTTTTCAGATGTTTATGAATTAGAAGAGACGTGGGAATCAGAAGTGGTGGTAAGTGATTCCGCCAATTGGACGTTGCTAGAAGGAACATTTGAAGCAAAAGGTGATGAAAAATTCTTGACCTTCGGATATTTCAAATCAGACGAGGAAACAAATTGGCAGGTACATGATACCGTAAACGATCCTTTTGATGCTAGATATGCCTATTATTTTGTGGATTCCATGAGCCTTTTGCTGATAGATGAAACTGAGGTATGCGCGAATCCCATTATCCCCAATGTTTTCAGCCCTAATAATGATGGATTGAACGATTCTTTCTCAATTGCAGGACTCGGATTGGACAAACTGACCATACTAAATCGTTGGGGTAATGTGATTGCATTACTTGATGCAAACAACACTGCTTGGGATGGATCCATTGGGGGCAATGAATCTCCAGATGGAACCTATTTCTATATTGCAGAATATCTAGGGAGAACATTACAGGGTTTTATTCAATTGGTAAGGTAAATCTTACCAATTATGAAAAAAATAATTTTTACACTAATACTGTCTTTAATGACGGTTTCACTGGTCAATGGACAACCGCCTACAACAGGAAATTCTACGGCCAACAACAACAATTTCTGGACACGTGCTGGAAACAATCAAGGAAATGGCGGGAACCTCTTCGGCACACGCTGGAATTCACCGATCTACTTCATTACTGGAGGTGGAGCGGGGCAAAATCGCCGAATGAAACTGAACGGAGATTTTGGTTTTGGAGGTCAATATCCTATTAATAACTACACTGCGGGTGTTAACACAACGGGTTATCTGTTATTAGGACTCAACAACAATTCCCAAACTAGCAACGACAATATTTACGTAGACAAGGGTGCGTTTTCACTGTTACATTTAAATGGCGAAGGTAGTCAATACCAAGAATTTGGGTATCGTCCATGGATGAAGACAGGAATAACCTTCACTGGGAATCAAGACCTTTCCTATATGGGGTTACGCAAGCTATCCACAAACATTGCGGAAGAGGACATCACAGAAACCGTTTTTTGGTGGTCGGATAATCCAAACAATGCTGCTGGTCCAGATAAAATGGTCTTTCGTTTCTCTGGTTTTGCAGGTGGCGATGGGGCCACAGTGAACAGCAACCGCCTTTCAAGTACAGATTTGGACGGCTTGCACGTTGCACAATTTACAGGCAATGGTTTAATGGGCTTGGGAAATACCTTTGGTACAGATGCCACGGGTATGGTAGCTGGCTATGTAGACCCGCAAAGTTTGCTACATATAAGTTATGACCACAGAACTGGAAATGCGAATAAACCGTATGGTTTTATGCAAATTACGTATCGGAATGATGCTCTCAGTATCATTGGTTCTGGTGAAACGGCAGATGATGGTTTGCGTTTTGGAATCAACAATGATTTAATTCCTTCATCTCAAGGGCCATATTTGAGTGGGTATTTACGTTGGCAAGAGAACAGCCCTTTTATCGTACAGACAGATTGGGACAATACACCGGGAGGAATAGCGAACGGAGAGCGAATGCGAATAACTACGATTAGTGCGCCTGATGTTCCTGACCCAGCAAACCCCTTCCCGAACATGACACGTGTAGCAATAAGTCATAATGGGTCTAACCCAATTACACAGCCTCGCAGTCTTTTGCATTTGGGCTACAATACTGGTTTTTCGGGTACTGGTGGCACACCCGATGGGTGGAGAGATTGGATGGATGTAGGAACGTTTACAAACCGAGGTACTGACAACATGTATGTTGGTTTAAAGCAAGAAACGGGTGCTTTCGATGATCGATATGATGCTGTCATCAATTGGGGAGACAATCAAACAACTGTCCCAGGGTTTCCTATCGGGCCAGATAACTTACGTTTCATTTTCACTTCAACAACCAATGGAGCAGGAGATCCTGTTTCTCAATCCAATGACGGATTGGAGGTTGCACGAATGGAACCAACATTGGCGAGTACGCTACCAACTACCAATTTTGGTATGGTGGGAATAGGAAACTATTCACCCACTGGTCCCAATACCGCACTCGTTGATATTGTAGATGCAAAGCTTGATATTGATGGTGATTTAAGGATTAGAACGGTAACGCGAGATACTACTTTAACGCGCGTGCTGGTTATTGATTCTACCGACCACAACCGTGTGCATTGGACAGATGTTGCTCTTGGAACAAATGGATTGGCTTGTTGGGATTTGAATGGCGACGGTATTCAAGACCCCGCAGAAGATGTGAATTCCGACGGGAACTGGGATGCTTTGGATTGCCAAGGTGCAGTTGGTCCACAGGGTGTGGCAGGAATAAATGGAATGGACGGTGTAGATGGTGCAGTTGGACCACAAGGACCACAGGGACCAGCAGGAGCGAGTGTGAACGCACACAACGGAACGTCATTTAGCACAACACTCCCAGATTATATTGCCTTTGGTCAAAATGTGAACGCAGGAGGTGATCCCGGTCAACTACTGAATCATCGTGAAATTCCCATGAATAACAACAATATCTACTTCACAGATGACAATGCAACTAATGGCACAATTTCCAACAGAATTGGTATTGGTACAAGCGGTCCGCTGGCAAGGTTGCATATCAAGGTAAATCCTAATATTACACAAGCCCCAACAACTGGGCTTAGATTGGATAATTCACATTCTGGAAACACCTCTGGAACCTCGAATAAAGGGATTCTAAACAATGTTACTGGTGTAAATAAAGATAACCAAGGACTAATTGTTAACGTTTCCAACGGTTACAACACCAACACTGGAGTCACAGTAAATACAAATTCAACGAATGTGGGAGTTGGCTCTAACCGAGGAGGATCCTTTCGTTCGTTAGATGGGATGAACAATCATGGAGTTGGAGGAACAGCAAGTTCTGGAGCCACGTTTGGGGAGACAAACACCGGCGTAAGTGGAAATGCTTCTGGGAACTACTCAAATATTGGTGGAAATTATAATGCAACTGGCAATGCTGCCACGGGAACTTATGCCAATTATGGTATTCGTATTCACGCGAACGGCACACCTACTTACAACATTGGTATTGATTCACGTGTCTCAGACCCAAGTGCGCCAAATGCCTATGCAGGATATTTTGTGGGTAACCTTCATGTACAAGGGCAAGTTTCATCTACGAATGGAACAATAATCGCTTCAGATCAGCAGTTCAAACAAAATGTAAATGACCTGACGGGTGCTATGAGTTTAATTGCTCAGTTACAACCAAGAACGTTCTATTTTGATACAGTCGGGTATGACCAATTCCAATTTGAATCAGATCAACAAATGGGTTTAATTGCTCAGGAAGTCGAGAATGTCTTGCCAAATATCGTGTCTTCAACATCTACAATTCCTGAATTGGATTCAATCGGAGTTGTCGTTGTACCTGCGGTAGACTATAAGCAAGTTGAATACGATGAATTAATTCCGCTTCTCATAGCAGGAATGCAAGAGCAACAATCGGAAATAGATTCAAAAGATTCGCTCATCAACAATTTGAACGATCGTTTGACGCAACTTGAAAACTGCTTGAGTAATATTCTTCCAGAATTGTGTAACACTAATGCAATGATGGTAGAGGACACTCCAGAAGCAACACAACAACGTTTGGCGGAGATCATTGAGGTTGAATTGAGAGACGGTCAAAACATCGTCTTGAACCAAAATGTTCCGAATCCTTTCGCGGAGAGAACGGTAATCACGTATTCGATTCCTGAAACAGTTGGAAAGGCACAAATTCATTTTTACAATGGACAAGGTGCTTTAATTAATACTGTTGAGATCAACGAACGCGGTGATGGGCAAATGAATGTATTTGCTAATGATCTAAGTTCGGGTGTTTACACATATTCACTTGTCGCTGACGGAAAAGTTGTTGCTACAAAACGAATGGTTAAGCATTAATTTTTGGAAAGACCGTCTGATTGATTTCAGGCGGTCTTTTTTCGTGCGAAAGTTTCAGGACTATGAGATCAATAGATATCACTTTCATCTTTACCTAGAAGTGCCGATTCACGCACTTTTGCCGAAACCAAACGCGCATCCAGTTCATAAAAGCGCAGTATGTCTATACGGTTTTCGTCTTCTTTTCCTTTTGAATCAATGGTATTGCTCACGTGTTCTACACTGAGATAGAAACGGGAACTACATTTTTCACAGGAGGTAAAGGTAAACGCGTAATAACTGCTGTAGTTCGCTGCGGAATTCTCTAACTCCATAAGCTCATCCAAGCCTTTTCCCTGCAGTAGTGTCTCTACATATTCCTTTGTGATTGCTTTGTCCGACTTTTTGCGAATTATGTACTCCCCCTTTGCCCAATGTTGACATTCTTTTCAACGGTGTAGCTCTCCTCAGCTTCAGAACACGCCGAAAACAACAATATGATCATAAGGCTACTGGGTAAACAGCACTTTCTAATAAGGGCAGGTTTCATAGGTCAAATCTACTCTTTAGCTGGACAAAAGAGAATGACTTATGTCATTAAAAAAGAGCGCGCTAGTTTTTCACAAACTTGATGACGTTCCCTGCGCCGCTTGTAATGAAAAACATTCCCGTTTTAAAGGCGCTTGCATCAAACACGTAGCTATCTGAGTTGACAATTTCATCTTCAAGAACAAGCTTTCCCGTCATGTCAACAATGCGAATAGTCGTTTCTACAATTCCAGAAAACTGAACAGTTGTTTCCCCGGATGATGGGTTAGGATAAACCGAGAGCGATTCCACTTCTTGTTCTTCAATTCCAACTGGCGTAGTGTTTGTCCAAGCGAATGTAGGATACAAATACATGAAGCTTCCCAAGCCATTTCCATACCTCCCCCACGTGATGTTGTCCAATTGTGCAGGGAAGATCACTTCGTCAAGTACGAAGCCAAAGTTGTCGGAGAGGAATAAACTTTCTCCCAAAGACGAAAGCACGAAGTTTGCGTGAAGGCCAGCTTGGAGCGTGTCATTATCTGCCCAAACAATGAGGTATTCTCCCGGTCCGATTGTCGTGTCAGGAAAAGCCCATTTATTCAGGTCGTTTCCGTTGTCCGAAAGATGATAACCATTCAAAGAAATAGGTGAAGTGGAGTTGTTATAAAATTCAATCCAATCGTCGTATTCAAAATTTTGATCGATGGCTGTAGACACATTCGTTGCGTCCAGTTCGTTGATCACAAGACCTTTTTCAGGAGAAAGCACGTAGAACTCATACTCCGCTCTTACAGGTGAAAATTTTGATGCAATTCCGTTGTCGGCAAACACATAGTATTCCATGTCTGTTCCACCAACCGTGACAGATGTTCCATAAACCCCATCGCCAGCCGCGCCGTCGTTGTTTAGTCCATCGTCAAACATTTCGACTTTCGTAAACACATCGAAGTGACTGTTTCGGTAGCCAAGCATTACCGTTGTCGCACTGGAAACTTCTGCTGTAATACTCACACTTGAGAAAGCAGGTGGCACAGCAACGCTTGGGTTGATGTTGGTAATGATTGGTTGCGCGAATTGAAACTCAGGCAAAGCATTTAAATACGGTCCGCGTGCTGCCATTAAATTTTCCAAGCCAGGACGAAGTCCTGCCCAAACGCCAACGTCGTTGTAAACGTTATCGGTAAATTCTGTGTAAGTATATTCAGGGAATGGTTCGTTTTGAACGTCACCGTCAATCAAAGCACTCATAAATTCTGCGCGTTGCAAATAGAGATCATTGGCAACGGTTTCTTCCATGATTGTGCGAAAGTGAGCCGTGTAAATGCGCTTGTATTTCGGGATGGACAACAACCTTCCAATCAGCGGCTTCGCAATGAGGTTTCCTTCATGCAGAAAAGGATCTTGTTGTTGCAAGGCGGTGATGCCTAATGGCAACCAATTTGTTCCGTTCCACAGCAGTCCACCAAAAGACATGTTGACATCCCAAAGAACGATGCTCCATCGCCCGTTGTCCATTTTATAAACGTAGTAATTGTGACCAAATGCGGAGTATCCGTCGTTGTGAACATAAGCACTACTGACAGCGAGGAACCAAAGTGCCCTGTCGACATCAAGGTATTGTTCAATGTTCGCGGTGTTAAATTCCAAATTGTAACATAGCGTTTGGAGTTCTTCCAGCCCATAAAGTGACTTCATATCGTATAAAGTATCATAGGCCATGGTATCAGAAATGTAGGCAAGGTTTGAGTTTCCGCCTGCCAAATCAAAGGAGATGGGATCACACTTAAAGAAAGGGTTCGAGGCGGAGCCGTAATAGGTGTCGAGAAACTCGTTATCCACCGATTCGGTGTTTGTGTAGATTCCGCGGTACCCACCATTGATGTACAACTTCACAAAATTTGCGTGGGGGCAATCCATGTATTTATTCGCAAGTTCATAGGTCAAAGCCTCGCGAACCATACTTGGGTCTGTGAAACAATTGGCAAGTTTGATCTTGTTTTTCCCTAGATATCGCTGCCCGGGAATTGTCCAGTTCAAGTCAATATTGAATGGATTTTTATTGCTGGCGGTATCCATAGAGCTGTTTCCCTTATAGCGAACGCCGCAGCTATCAAAAGGATTTCCGTCAATAATGACTACGGCAAGAATACGCTCCGTTCCGCTTCCAGTACCAGCGTTCAGCATGGCAAGGGAATCCAAAAGGGCATCCCAATTTGCGGCGTAGAAATTAATTTCCACGGTACGAATGGTGTCAATATCAAAGAGATTCTGTGCGCGTGATGTGTTTCCAAAGAATAGAAAAGCGATCAACAACGCTATGGAGTAGTGGGCTAGTTTGTGCATCTGTGAATTTTCGAATTCAGAGCAAAAATAAGGGAATCAGATGATTGTAGCAAAAAGGAGGCGTCCAATCCGCACGAAAGGTGTTAAAAAAAGATGTTTAACAAGCCGAAAACGATCTTAAGAATGCACACGCTTGAAGCCGCTTTCTAAGTGTATTTTAGATCGGGCATTGAACTCGCTGGTGGCTTTGGCGCACTTTCTTCAGGAATAGAGGGTTGTTGCGGTCGTTCCTCTTCAATGTTCTCTCGACTATTCCCGCGATTCATGCGTTTGTGCATGTCCTCTCGCATTCTTGCAGAGCGTTGCTTCATTTCTTCCATTCGCTCGTTCATGTCCGACATGCGCTCATCCATCCTTTTTTCCATCCTTGCCTGCTTTTCATTCATACGCGACTCCATTTCTGGCATTTCAAAATCAGATCCTTGAAGTGCGCGACCGTCGCGTTCTAAGTAATGGTTGTCTTCAACGAGTTCACCGTTTTCGTAACGCTGATACCTCTTGTCGATCTCGGATGATGATTGTGCGTAGATTCCTCCAATGCTGAAGAAGATTATGAATAGGGCTAAATTTTTCATGTCGCTGGAATTTTGATTTCTAATGTGGAAGTCAATATCGAATACCGTGCCATTGTGTGGGCGAAAGTTTCGGTACGTTGTGAAGCACAAAGGCAGAGGGTCGCAAGGGGCAGGGAGGAGATGTCCAATTAACTCCTTTGCGAAGAATTGATGAAAATTCGGAAGGATTGGGGTGATTTGATGGACTGGGGGGCTGTGGTGTCCTGTAATACTATCAGAGTTTAGTTTTCAAACCAGAAGGTGTTTGGAACGATATTTAAGTTGTAGCTGAAAACCAACACAAAAACTATGAATTAAGACTTGTTAGAAACACTTCAAAAAAATCTCTGACTTTAGAAGTCAAAATAGTATCTTCACATTGTGAAATTTATAGATTTATACGCGGGAATTGGAGGGATAAGATTTGCTTTTGAAGCAAACGGGGGGGAATGTGTTTTTTCATCTGAATGGAATAAATACTCTCAAATTACTTATAATGCTTTTCATGGAGAGGTTCCATTCGGGGATATTCATGAAATTAGGGACATCGAGAATCAAATTCCTGATCATGATATTTTAACTGCAGGTTTTCCGTGTCAGCCATTTTCGTTGGCTGGTGTTTCCAAAAAAAACAGCTTGGGTAGACAGCATGGTTTTGATGATCCTACTCAAGGAACCGAATTCTTCAAGCTGAAAGAAATACTAAAAACTAAGCAACCAGCCGCTTTCCTGTTAGAGAATGTAAAAAATCTTAAGAGCCATGATAAAGGGCAAACGTTTAAGGTAATTGAAGAGGCACTAGATGACGTTGGGTATACTTTTGAAACTAGAATAATAGATGCCTCTCACTGGGTTCCTCAGCATCGCGAGAGAATTTATATAATCGGATTTAGGAAAAACCTAAAAATTTCGAAAGAAGAAATAGGCAAGCTATTTCCTCCTATTCCAAAGAATCGTGTTTATGATTTGAGCGAGATAATTATTCCTGATGACATTCTTAGAAAAGAATTTGGAGAAAAGTACACGCTTGGGTTAGGGACATGGAATGCTTTACAAAGACATAAAGAAAAACATGCTAGTAAAGGAAATGGGTTTGGGTTTAATATGATAACTAAACCATTCAATGATAAAGTTACTAGAACAATATCCGCTCGATATTATAAGGATGGGGCGGAAATTTTATTAGAGCAAGATGGTGAAATACCTAGAAGGTTGACACCATTGGAAGCGTGTAAAATCCAAGGATTTCCAAAGAAATGTTATAAATTCTATAATGGTAAAGTAAAGCAGCCTGTGTCTGATGCTCAGTCGTATAAACAATTTGGGAATTCTGTAGCAGTACCAGTAATTCGAGATATTGCGAAGAGAATGACTAACTACATTACTGAGTACGATTTGATACAGCTAGATTTGTTGAAGGCAATTTAAAATATGGATGTTACCAAAATATTAGAGGTAGTATTGAGTTCGGATAGAACCTTCTTAAAGTATATTTCTGCGAATGATGCGGGAGTTACTGGAGGACATCAAGGTGGTTTATATATTCCTAAAAACTCTGTATCGACATTTTTTGATTCTCCGGGCATTAGGGGTGAAAATAAAGAACAGTTTATTGAAATAGATTGGGTAGATGGTACTAAGTCCGAAAGCAGGGTAATTTATTACGGAAAAGGTTCTAGGAATGAATATCGAATCACTAGACTGAGTAAAAGGCCTAAAGAAAATGATTTGTTTCTATTAGTTTCTGTTGATAGAAATCTATTCAAAGGGTTTATTCTTGATAAAGAAGATGCGATTGTTCTTTTAAATGAGCTTGATATTGATGAATCCCAGATTGGAAAAGGCATAACAATTGGTGGCGGACAGAGTCAAACTGTTATCAAGTTCGATTCTGAAGTTGAGGGGCAGGAAATTCAAGCTAAATTTAGACCAAAAGCAAGATTATTACTGCAACTGGGAGATCAACTTATAAAGAATGAAAGCATTGCTTTAGTTGAACTCGTTAAAAATTCTTACGATGCCGATGCAAATATTGTCAACATCTACATGGAAAATGTGGACGATTCAGATAATGGCATCATTATAATTGAAGATGATGGTTATGGCATGTCAGCTGATGTTGTGGAGAATGTCTGGTTGGAGCCAGGTAGTAATTTCAAGACAAAGAAGATTGAAAATAATGAAGTCTCACCGAAATATGGAAGGCTTCCAATTGGAGAAAAGGGTATAGGACGCTTTGGAGTTCATAAATTGGGTAATGTCATAGAAATGACAACCAAGTTCAAAGATAAAAAAGAGGTGTTCGTTAAAATTGATTGGACTGATTTTGAGAATTACGAATATCTAGACGACGTACCAGTAAAAATAATTGAAAGAAATTCTCCCCAACTTTTTACTAATGGAAAAACAGGGACAAATATCGTAATAAGCAATCTTCGAAAGCCTTGGGAAAGAGGAATCGCTAGGGAGGTCAAAAGATCAATTACTGCTTTGTCATCACCATTTGAGAACAACGATTCTTTCGTGCCATCTTTCGACATCCTAGACAAACCAGGATGGTTTGAAGGGTTGCTGAAATGGCAAGATGTTAAAGATTATTCCTTATACAACTTTAAAGTAACAATTGATTCTGGTGCGATTTCTAAATTTGAGTATCACCATACTCCATGGGAGACAATGACTAAAGTTTTCCCCCATGACGTTTTGGAGGATGACAAATTAATTGATGCTCTAAAGTCTCTTCGCTATAAGGATGAAAAGAATAAAGAAGTTTACTTTGATCTTTCAAATTTTGGGATTGGACAAGTAATATTTGAAGGATTCATTTTTGATTTGGATGCTTTTGTACTTAAAATGGGAGTGTCTGACAAAAAAGGATTCAAAGCCTACATGAAATCAAATGGGGGTGTCAAAGTCTTCAGAGACGGATTGAGAGTTTATGATTATGGTGAACCAGAAAATGATTGGTTGGGACTTGATTACAGAAGGTTTCAGCAACCGACCAAAGCGGTAAGTAATAATTTGATACTTGGAGCTGTATATATTAATCGAAAAGATAGTTTTGACTTAGAAGAAAAAACAAATAGAGAAGGATTTGTAGAAAACGATGCGTATAAAGCCTTTAAAAACTCAATTCTCCATTCCTTAGACATTGTTGAGACTCTTAGGTATACAGATAAGAAAAAACTAAAGTCTATATACGGACCAACGCCCAAATCAGCTCCTGTTATGAGTACTTTAGGTGAAGCTAAGCTCTATGTTGAAAATAATGTTGGAGACTCAGATATCAAAGGGAATATTATCAAGTACCTATCCAAGATCGAGTCAGATTACAAGCGAGTAAGTGAAAACCTGTTAAAGGCTGCTGGAGCTGGCCTGAGTATGTCCGTTGTAGTACACGAAGTTGAAAAAATTGTATTTGAAGTAAGTAAAGTTCTCAAATCCGAGAAGGGATCTGAAAGAGTTTTGAAATTAGTAAAGCATCTGTCTTCATTGATTGATGGCTATGCAGAAATAATTAGGAAGTCCAGCAAAACTTCAGAAAGCATTGTAGAAATTATAGACCAATCACTATTTAATGTTGAATATAGGCTGGCATCACACAAGGTTGAAGTTATCAAAGAATATCAAACCTTTGTAGGTTCTAAGAATGTGAAAATTGCTAAGAATTTAATGCTCGGTTCGATTATGAATATAATCGACAACTCAATTTATTGGTTGCAACAGAAAGGAATCAAGTCAATTGAAGAGGAAGAGAGGTTTGATAAAAAATTGTTTATAAACCTTTATCAGAATGAAGGTAGAATAGATTTGTTAATAGCGGATAATGGAATAGGGTTCCTGATTCCCACAGATGATATTACAGAGCCTTTTGTCACGGCAAAATCTGGAGGTATAGGTCTTGGGTTGCATATTGTGAGTGAAATTATTGAGGCACAAAATGGAAAGCTGATTTTCCCTGAACCAGATGATTATGAAATTCCTGATGAATTTAAAAATGGGGCAATTCTGGTTATGTCATTTAAAAATTAGATTATGAGTATTCCCTTGAATGGCAGAATTGCCATTATAGATGATCAATTCGAGCAAGCACTTCCTTTGATTAAAATTCTTTCACAGAATCAAAACCCTCATACATATTTTTCTGGAGATCTGAAATTCTTGCCTAAAGACGGAGAAAACTTGAACGATATCAGAGTATTATTTCTTGATATTAATTTAATTGATAATTCAACTCATCCCGATAAGACTTTAAAAGCAAAACTGGTTCCAGTTTTGAAAAGAGTCATATCAACAAAAAACTTCCCTTATGCGATAGTTTATTGGAGTAGACAGGAAAGTGAATATAATGATTTAATCAAAGAGATGTTTAGCACGGATTTATCGGACAGAAAGCCCATTGCTTTTATGTCGGCAACTAAATCTGATTTTTTTGAATTTGACGGGACGATTATTGAAGGAGCCGATGGCAAGATTGATCTACTATTTGAAAAAATAAAGGATCTACTAGATACGGATCCTGCGTATAGTTATTTATTGAATTGGGAAAATGAAATTCACGCTTCTGTAGATGGAACACTTCAAGATGTTTTTAGCTCATATCATGAATTTGATGATTGGACGAACAATGCTAATTATATCATCAATAAGCTTGGAATTAGTTACTCTGGAAAGGCTTTTTCTAGCCAAGATGCCGAGGATAAAATAAAGAGTAGTTTTAATGCTCTTAATATTGTTTTGAGTGATACTATTGAGAATGCGATTAACGTGAACGCTATTGAGAATGCTCAAATTTTAGTAGAGTCCAAAAATACTGTTGCCGATAATATTTATTCAATAAATTCAAAGCTATTATTGAATGGTGAGAAGGAACCAGTAGACTATCCTGGGGCTGTTGTTGAAGCTTTAGATTCTGAAGTTGATTCCTTGTTCAAGGACATCTTGAATAATTCGGTAAATCGTAAAGTTATCCAAGTCCAAATTGAAAGTTCTAATCCAGATAAGGAAGCACCCGAGATTCAAAAATTAACGGATAAGGAGGCTAAAAGAGTAAGAGGCGAAATAAGGGAAACGTGGAAAAAAATCTACTTTTCAGTAACCCCATTGTGTGATTATGTTCAAAATAAGGCTGATTACAATAGGTGTGTTCATGGAATGCTTATCGAAGCTGATAAAAAAGAGTTCATAGATGATAAATCAGAGGCAATATTTGTTTCTCCTACTTTTTCTTATGAAAATGTAAATTATGTTTTAGTTCTCCATTTCAGGTATTTTTTTACAGTTCGAAGACCTATTAAAGCTGAAAATCTGAATTCATTATTTAGGGTGCGACTACAGTTATTGTCTGAAGTACAATCAAAGCTAGCTCGTCATGTCAGCAGACAAGGGATATTATTTTTGGATGAGAGGTAATTCACTCTCATAAAAATCTCGAATCTTTTCGTCGGCATCAACGTCCAGCGTTAGAGGAATCAAATACATTTTTTAGCTTGTAGATGAGTATTCTCTCTAACGTTAACTCTCTCAATTTTGCCTAACTCTGCCACATTAGCCGCGTCCAACCCTACAACCCACTAGCATACTTCAAGTTCTCATCCGACAAATGCTTCAGATAATCAAACTTGAGCCGCAATATTTGCTGCGTGTGAAGGTAGTCGTGCGCTAGCCAGTTGGACAAGAACAACTTGGCCGACATTTCACCAAGTGTTGCATGATGATAAGTGTTCTCCCATTTTGGTTCCAAAAGCGATTCTAACCACTCAATGGATTGCTCGCGTTCCTTGAGAAATTTGTCTAAGCTATCCGTGTAGTTTTGTTGAATGTATGCACGCTCTTGCACCCATGCCGCTGGATTGATAGATGGCAGGATTTCGTTGGGCATTTCAAGAACTTGTTGCGTCCTTGCTCGAAAATCTTCGCGCTCCTCATCGTACAAGTGGCAAACGATTTCCAAAAGACTCCATTTATCCGATTGCTGTTTCCAAAGTGCTTCTTCATCCGAAATGTCACGCAGCAAGGTTTCGTAGGTGATTCTATTCTTCGCCAGTTCGTCAATGATTTTTGAATAATTCACAGTTTTGCTCATTCTTCTTCAGTTTCAATTTTTGTTTTTCATTAACAGGTACACGCAGGGAACAACGAAGACGTTTAGGAAGGTAGCTGTCAATAGACCACCTAAGATAACGATTGCCATCGGACTTTGGATTTCATTTCCAGCCTCAGACCCTTTTAATGCAAGTGGGATCAACGCCAATGCCGTTGTTAGTGCAGTCATTAGAATTGGGTTCAAACGATCAATTGATCCTTTCATGATTAAATCCACTTTTTCCATTCCTGAATTTTGCAAAGCTTGATACCTTGAAATCAATAATATTCCATTTCGCGTGGCAATTCCGAATAAGCTTATAAATCCAATGGTGGAGGCTATTGATATAATTCCAGATGTGAGATAAACAATGAAGATTCCTCCTATTAAAGCAAGTGGGAGGTTTAACAATACAATTGCAGATAACTTTAAATCCTTGAACTCAAAATAGAGTAGTACGAATATGACAAGGATTGCTAATAAAGAGCTTATTAGTAGTAGGGAAGACGCTTTTTCTTCACTTTCAAATTGACCACCGTATTCGATCCGATAGCCTTCTGGGAGCTCAATAGTTGAGTTTATCGCTTCTTGTATTTCGGTTACTGCTCCACGTAAATCTCGTTCACTAACATTGGCCGAAACAACAACTTTACGCTGTACATTTTCTCGGTTAATTGTATTGGGACTACTTACGGATTTAACTTCAGCGATTTGACCCAATTTAATCTTAGTGCCATTTGGTAGGTCGATTAAAGCATTTTTCATTTTCTCTATTCCTCCCCTTGAAGTGGTATCGTAACGAACAACCATATCAAAACTTTTTTGTCCTTCGTACACTTCAGAAACAGGTTCTCCAGCAAAAGCAACATCGATGAATTCTGTAAAATCATAGATTTTCAATCCGTTTCTAGCCAACAATTCTCTGTTTGGAATGATGCGGATTTGGGGTACTTCTATTTGTTGTTCAACGTTTACATCTACTATTCCATCTATCTCTGAAATATTGTCCTTGATGTCATTACACGTGGTAAAGAGTTTGTTCAAATCGGCTCCAAAGACTTTGATTGCAATGTTCGCTCTTGTTCCTGAGAGCATGTGATCAATTCTATGGGCAATGGGCATTCCGATGGTAATATTTACACCTGGTACATTCGTCAATCTGGATCTTAACTCATCCAAAAATGCTTCTTTGGAACGTGTCGATAAATGAAAGGGCGCATCCAATTCGGCCGCATTAACGCCCTGTGCATGTTCATCCAATTCTGCACGTCCAGTTCTTCTTGTGACCACCTCAATTTCGGGCATGGATAATAGAATTCCTTCCGTCATCAATCCAATTTTATTACTTTCTTCCAATGACATGGAAGGTGGACCAACCATGCTAATCACCAATGATCCTTCATTGAATTCGGGCAAAAAACTTCTACCCAAACCTGAAGCAAAAATTATGCTGATGATGAAAATCACTACAGTTCCAGCAATGGTTGTTTTCGGATAATGGAGAAATCTAGCCAATGTTTTTCCATAGTATTTCTGTAGGAATCGTTCTGCTTTTGTTCCTTCTGATTGTTTACGTAATAATTTTTCTTTTTTCAATAAATAGCTACAAAGTACGGGAGTTACTGTGATGGCTATTATCAAAGAAGTAAGTACTGAGGTAACAAATGCGATGCCTAATGGCTTCAGCAATTTACCTTCCATCCCACCTAAGAAAAACAAGGGGATGAATGAAACGATTATGATTAACGTAGCAATGATAATGGAACTTCTAATTTCTTTGGAAGCTTCGAGTACAACTCTAATGACAGGTCGTTTGTCTGTGGCTGATTTTAATACGTTTTCACGCAGACGCTTATATACATTTTCAACATCTATAATTGCATCATCAACGAGTGCGCCAATTGCGATCGCCATACCTCCTAAACTCATGGTGTTTAATGTATAACCAAAAGCTTTAAGGACAATGAACGAGACAATTAATGAAAGTGGGATGGCGAGTAAAGAAATGATGGTTGTACGCCAATTCATTAGAAAAATGAAAAGTACGATAACAACAAAGAAGGCTCCTTCTAGTAAGGTTTGTTGAAGATTGTCTACTGATCCTTCAATGAAATCAGACTGTCTGAATATTTGATTGTTTATTTGAACTCCATCAGGTAATGACGTGCGCATTTCTGCGACTGCATCATCGAGGGATTGAGTTAATTCTAATGTATTGGTTTCAGGTTGTTTTGTTATGGTTAAGATTACTGCAGCTTCTCCGTTCATTGAACCGTCTCCAATCTTGTCTGAACTCCCGATTTTTACTTCTGCAACATCTCCAATAGTTATCGGTTGTTCTCCATTGAGCTTTATTAGGGATGATGCTATTTCATCGGTTGTTTGGATTCTTCCTTGTCCTTTTATTATGTATTGATTTCCGAATTCGTTGTAGAAACCTCCTGTTGCATTAATGTTTGATTTTTCTGCGGCTTCTTGTAATTCGGCTAGTGATACACCGTAGTAATCCATTTTAGTGGGTGAAGCTTGGATTTGGTATTGTTTGAATTCACCACCTATTACGACCACATTTGAGATTCCATTGATCGCTTTAATTCTTTGTCGGATTTCCCAATCTGCGATTGTTCTCAATTCCATAGGAGAAAGGGAATCTGATGTAACAGAAAGCAACATTACTTCTCCCATAATAGAAGATACGGGTGAAAGTGTTGGTTCTCCAACTCCATTTGGCAACTTTTCCTTAATGGATGGGATTTTCTCACTAACAATTTGACGTGCTTTGTATATGTCAGTTCCCCATTCAAACTCAACCCAGACAATCGAAATACCCGCGGCTGAAGAAGAACGAATTCTCCTTACATTGGGAGAGCCATTCAACCCTGTTTCTATTTGAAGGGTCACCAAACGTTCCACTTCTTCTGCTCCCATGCCGTGTGATTCGGTCATTAGTGTGACCGTCGGAGCTGTGAGATCTGGGAACACATCAACTTCCATCGACTTGATGACATATACGCCTGATACACTCAAGATTAACGCCGTGATCAGAACGAGAAAACGGTTGTTCAATGAAATTTCAAGAATTTTGTTCAGCATTGCTTTGTTGTTTTAATGTGAATGTCCGTGTGCTGGGACTTGACCGCTCATTGATGCCATTTTTACTTGATAGGCTCCTTTAGTAACTACTCGTTCTCCTTCTTTTACGCCTGAGATCACTTGAATATTAATCCCATCTGAAACGCCTAACTCAACTTCTCTTTTCTCGAAGCTTTCGCCCGAGGTTTGAACATATACGCTAAATGCTCCATATTCTTCCATAATGGCAGCGACTGGAACTTTTAATGCTGAACTGTTAGGATTTGTTTTGATCCATACTTCGATGAAAC
>Ga0316205_10002315_pt1 | contig 20220 bp, 13 predicted proteins | sample 3monthpyrite_MG_FD_204941 | JGI IMG/M metagenome (GOLD analysis project Ga0316205, IMG submission 204941) | Microbial mat bacterial communities from mineral coupon in-situ incubated in ocean water Damariscotta River, Maine, United States -... | ecosystem: Environmental > Aquatic > Marine >... | reverse complement strand
TCGCGATAAAGCGTGAACAGACCGGTTGCCACAACGATCAGCGCACCCAGCAGCGTCAGGTTTGTCGGCCAGTCCCCGAACACCAGCCAGCCCAGCACCAGCGCCCAGACAAGGCCGGTATAGCGGAATGGCGCGATAAAGCTGATCTCGCCCACACGCATCGCACGGATGGAAAAGAAGTATCCGCCAATGATAAAGACCGACGCGCCCGCAATCAGACCGCCCAGCGGCACCGTGATCGGCGCCCATGCCGTCACGGTCGAGGCCAGCCCGAAACTCAGTGTCACGGCAACGGACGAGGCCAGCGTGACCGTCAGCGACGGGACATCCGGCGACAGACGCCGTGTCGCAAGATCCCGAACCGTCACGCAGATGACGGCCAGCAACGCATAGCCCGACCACAGGCTGAAACCGTCCGGTCCCGGACGCACAATCAGCAACATCCCCATGAATCCGATCAGGATGGCCGACATGCGCCGCCAGCCCAGCGGCTCACGAAACACCAGCGCGGCCCCCACGGCGACGGTCAGCGGCAGGGCCTGCAAGACTGCCGTCACATTGGCCAGCGGCATGTTGAGCAGCGCGGTGACAAAGAAATAGGCCGCGCCGACTTCGGCCCCGGCCCGCACGGCAATCAATGACCAGTCCCGCCGCGCCACCCGAAAATCCAGCGACCCCAGCGCACGGGCCAGCGCATAGATCAGGACCGTGGACAGAACGCCGCGCAGAAACAACAGCTGCGACAACGGCGCGCCACCATCGGTCAACTTGAGCAAGGCGTCATTCAGCGTAAAGGCGGCCATGGACGCCATCATCAACAAGGCACCAGTCGTGTTTGGGGACATCGCGACAGCCGTCTTTCAAATTCGCCGCAGGCTAGCGAAACCCATGTACATTGAACAGGGCCCGCACACCCCGGATGTAGGGTGGGGTTTCACCCCACCGCGCGCGGGGCAAACGAAAACCCCCGCCACGATGGGCGGGGGGTTCCAAAGTCTTGAGAGGCGCCGCGGTTCAGTCGCGGCTTTCCTCGGACGTGTCGATGACGGTGTTGAACACATCGCCTCCCACCACATCCTCGGCAGCCGGTGCGGCCAGCGCGGCGGCGGCCTCGGCCTCTTCGCGGCGTGCCTCGATCACGACATTGTCGCGATCCGTGGCGATCTTGCGCACCGCCTGGGTCGCGCCACCGGTGCCCGCCGGGATCAGACGGCCCACGATGACGTTCTCCTTGAGACCCACCAGCTTGTCCTTCTTGCCCTGCACCGAGGCTTCGGTCAGCACACGAGTGGTTTCCTGGAACGACGCGGCAGAGATGAACGAACGTGTCTGCAACGACGCCTTGGTGATGCCCAGCAGGATCGGCGCGCCCTGACACGGACGGCCCCCCTTGGACACGGCCTTGGCATTGGCGGCATCGAACTCCTGCTTGTCCACATGCTCGCCTTTCAGCAGCGTGGTGTCGCCCGAGTCGCTGATCTCCCATTTCTGGAGCATTTGCCGGACGATGACCTCGATGTGCTTGTCGTTGATCTTCACACCCTGCAAACGGTACACGTCCTGCACTTCGTCAATCATGTAATCCGCCAGCGCCTCGACACCCATGATCGACAGGATGTCGTGCGGGGCCGGGTTGCCGTCCATGATGTAATCACCCTTCTGGACAAAGTCGCCTTCGGCCACCGGGATGTGCTTGCCCTTGGGCACCATGTACTCGACCTTGTCCATGGACTCGTCGCCGGGTTCGATGGCGATGCGGCGCTTGTTCTTGTAGTCCTTGCCGAACCGCACATAGCCGTCGATTTCCGCGATGATGGCGTGATCCTTGGGGCGTCGCGCCTCAAAAAGCTCGGCCACACGCGGCAGACCACCGGTGATGTCCTTGGTCTTGGCCCCTTCGCGCGGAATGCGGGCCACAACGTCGCCGGCGGCGACCTCCTGACCTTCTTCGATCGACAGAACCGCATCGACGGACATCGGATAGGTCACCGGGTTGCCCGCATCGTTGCGGACCGGCTCGCCATCTGCGCCCACCAGAATGATTTCCGGCTTCAGCTCGTTGCCACGCGCCGCCGAGCGCCAGTCGATCACGATCTTCTGAGTCATGCCGGTGGCATCGTCGGTCTCGTCCCGCACGGCAATGCCGCTGACAAGGTCAACGAATTTCGCTGCACCGGCCTTCTCCGCAATGATCGGCAGAGTGTAGGGATCCCACTCGAACAGCTTGTCGCCGCGCTTGACCTTCTGACCTTCGGACACGAACAGGGTGGTGCCGTAGCCCAGCTTGTGGCTGGCACGTTCCTCGCCGTTTTCGTCCTGAATGACCAGCTTCATGTTGCGGCCCATGACCAGGGTCTGGCCGCTCGCATTGTCCAGCGTCTGCGCGTTCTCAAAGACGATCTTGCCTTCCTGGCTCGCCTCAAGGAACGACTGCTGCCCACCTTGCGCCACGCCGCCGATGTGGAACGTCCGCATCGTCAGCTGTGTGCCGGGTTCACCGATGGATTGTGCTGCGATGATGCCGACAGCCTCACCGGTGTTGACAATGGTGCCGCGCGCAAGGTCACGACCATAGCAGGTCGCGCACACGCCTTCTTCGGCCTCACAGGTCAGGGGCGAACGGATACGCATCGACTGCACCGCGAATTCGTCAACCGAATCCGCCATGCGTTCGTCGATCAGCGAGCCATTGGCGATCAGCACCTCGTCCGTGCCGGGTTTCAGCACGTCTTCGGCCGTGACACGGCCCAGCACACGCTCGGACAGCGACGACACGACCTCGCCATCGTTCACCGCCGCTTCGGCAGTGATGGCATTGTCGGTGCCGCAATCGCGATCCCGCACGATGCAGTCCTGTGCGACGTCCACCAGACGGCGGGTCAGATAACCCGAATTCGCCGTTTTCAGGGCGGTGTCGGACAGGCCCTTACGTGCGCCGTGGGTCGAGTTGAAGTATTCAAGAACGGTCAGACCTTCCTTGAAGTTCGAGATGATCGGCGTTTCGATGATGTCGCCGTTGGGCTTGGCCATCAGGCCGCGCATTCCGCCCAGCTGTTTCATCTGCGTGACCGAGCCACGGGCCCCGGAGTGGGCCATCATGTAAACCGAGTTCGGCTCGCGCTCGGACCCGTCCGCGTCGACCTGCGCCGCCGAGATCGAGCCCATCATGGCATCCGTGACCTTGTCGTTACACTTCGACCAGGCATCGACAACCTTGTTGTACTTTTCGCCCTGGGTGATCAGGCCGTCCATGTACTGTTGTTCGAAATCCTTCACCTGTTCGCGTGTCTCGTCGACCAACGGCCATTTGGTTTCGGGGATCAGCATGTCGTCCTTGCCGAACGAAATGCCCGCCTTGAACGCGTGTTTAAAGCCCATGGTCATGATCTGGTCACAGAAGATGACAGACTCTTTCTGCCCGCAATAGCGATAGACCGTGTCGATGACCTGCTGCACTTCCTTCTTGCGCAACAGACGGTTGACCAGTTCGAACGGTGCCTTGTTGTTGAGCGGCAGAAGCGCGCCCAGCAACACACGACCGGGTGTCGTGTCAAAGCGTTCCATGACCTCAAGCCCTTCGGCATTGATCTGCGGCAACCGCGCCTTGATCTTGGTGTGCAGGTGCACAACGCCCGCGTCCAGCGCGTGTTCGACCTCTTCGATCGAACCGAACACCATGTCCTGCCCTTTCAGGCCCTCGCGTTCCAGCGTGACATAGTAAAGACCCAGGATCATGTCCTGCGACGGCACGATGATCGGTGCGCCGTTTGCAGGCGACAGCACGTTGTTCGTGGACATCATCAGCACACGCGCCTCAAGCTGCGCTTCCAGCGATAGCGGAACGTGCACAGCCATCTGGTCGCCGTCGAAATCGGCGTTGAAGGCCGAACAGACCAGCGGGTGCAGCTGGATCGCCTTGCCTTCGATCAGAACCGGTTCGAATGCCTGAATGCCCAGACGGTGCAGCGTCGGCGCACGGTTCAGCATGACAGGGTGTTCGCGGATGACCTCATCCAGAATGTCCCAAACCTCGGGACGTTCCTTTTCCACCAGCTTCTTGGCCTGCTTGACGGTGCTGGAAAGCCCCTTGGCCTCCAGCCGCGAATAGATGAACGGCTTGAACAGTTCGAGCGCCATCTTTTTCGGCAACCCGCACTGGTGCAGCTTCAGTTCCGGCCCGGTCACGATGACGGACCGTCCGGAAAAGTCGACGCGCTTGCCCAAAAGGTTCTGACGGAAACGGCCCTGCTTGCCTTTCAGCATGTCCGACAGCGATTTCAACGGACGCTTGTTGGCCCCGGTGATCACGCGACCGCGACGACCATTGTCAAACAGCGCATCGACGGATTCCTGCAACATCCGCTTTTCGTTGCGCACGATGATATCGGGCGCGCGCAGCTCGATCAGACGCTTCAGACGGTTGTTCCGGTTGATCACCCGGCGATAAAGGTCGTTCAGATCGGACGTCGCAAAACGGCCTCCATCCAGCGGCACCAGCGGGCGCAGTTCCGGCGGGATCACGGGGATCACGGTCAGAACCATCCATTCGGGGCGATTGCCGGATTCAAGGAAGGATTCCACGACCTTCAGACGCTTGATGATCTTCTTGGGCTTCAGCTCGCCTGTGGCCTCTTTCAGATCGGCGCGCAGGGTCTCGGCTTCGGCTTCCAGATCGATCTGGCTCAGCATCTCACGGATCGCCTCGGCACCGATATTGGCGGTGAAAGCATCCATGCCGAACGCGTCCTGTGCGTCCATGTACTCTTCTTCGCTCAGCATCTGGCCATAGCTGAGGTCGGTCAGACCGGGTTCGGTCACCACATAGTTTTCGAAATACAGAACCCGCTCCAGATCGCGCAGTGTCATGTCCAGCATCAGACCGATGCGCGACGGCAGCGACTTCAGGAACCAGATGTGGGCCACGGGGGCGGCCAGCTCAATATGGCCCATCCGCTCGCGGCGCACCTTTTGCAGCGTGACTTCGACGCCGCATTTTTCGCAGACAACACCGCGATATTTCATGCGCTTGTATTTGCCGCACAGGCATTCGTAATCCTTGATCGGGCCAAAGATACGGGCACAGAACAGGCCGTCACGCTCGGGCTTGAAGGTCCGATAGTTGATGGTCTCGGGCTTTTTGATCTCACCGAAGGACCAGCTCAGGATACGCTCTGGCGAGGCCAGCGAGACCTTGATTTCGTCAAACACCTTTGGAGGTGTGAGCGGGTTAAACGGGTTGTTTGTCAGTTCTTGGTTCATTCTTAGATCTCCTGCTCGTGTTCGATCTCGTAGTCGAAGTCAGAAACTAGTTCTGCGCCGTTGAGCGGGCTAAAGCTCACGTGGTTGAGAACGTTCACGGGGTAGATTGATACTGTCCATTCGCCGCCAGGAGCGTTTGAGCTGTCTTTGATCTGGTAAGTCGCGGAATATAAAGCCTCTTCTCCCATTCCGCGCTCGCTGCCTCCAACCGCCTCGAAGTCGACGGCATCTGGAAATACCTTCCAGATGCCTCCGTTTGGCAATTTCAAGGTAGCGAAACCGCTATGTTTGAAGGACATTACTCATCTTCCTCCGCATCCAAGAGTTCCATGTTGAGGCCCAAACCGCGGACCTCTTTGACGAGAACGTTAAACGATTCCGGCACGCCGGCTTCAAAGTTGTCCTCACCTTTGACGATGCTTTCATAGACCTTGGTCCGGCCCGCCACGTCGTCCGATTTCACCGTCAGCATTTCCTGCAAGGTGTAAGCGGCGCCGTAAGCTTCCAGCGCCCAAACCTCCATCTCACCAAAGCGCTGACCACCGAACTGTGCCTTACCACCCAAGGGTTGCTGCGTGACAAGCGAGTACGGACCGGTAGACCGGGCGTGGATCTTGTCGTCCACAAGGTGGTGCAGTTTGAGCAGGTACTTGATGCCGACCGTGACGGGTCGGCTGAACTGCTCGCCCGTGCGACCATCAAACAGCACCGACTGACCCGAGGTCGAGAAACCAGCACGTTCCAGCGCATTGTTCACATCAGCCTCTTTCGCACCGTCAAAGACGGGCGTGGCGATGGGAACGCCGCGTGTGACGTTGCCAGCGGCCTCGACCAGCTGATCCTCGTCCATGCCGCTGATGCCTTCGTCATAGACATCCTCGCCGTAGGCCAGGCTCATCGCCTCGCGCACCGGTGTCAGATCGCCAGAGCGTTTGTATTCCTGCAAAGCGTCGTCGATGTTCAGACCCAGACCGCGTGCGGCCCATCCCATGTGGGTTTCAAGGATCTGTCCGACGTTCATGCGCGACGGCACACCCAGCGGGTTCAGACAGAAATCAACAGGCGTCCCATCGGCAAGGAACGGCATGTCCTCCATCGGCACCACTTTGGAAATCACACCCTTGTTGCCGTGACGACCAGCCATCTTGTCGCCCGGTTGCAGCTTGCGCTTCACCGCCACGAACACTTTGACCATCTTCATCACGCCGGGGGGCAGATCGTCGCCGCGACGGACTTTTTCGACCTTGTCCTCAAACCGGGCATCCAAGGTGCGCTTTTGCGCCTCGTACTGCTCGTTCAGGGCTTCGACCACTTGCGCGGACTGCTCATCCTTGAGGGCAATCTGCCACCAGGCAGAGCGTGGGAACGCATCAAGCGTGTCGGCATCAACCGGTGCGCCGGTTTTCACGCCTTTCGGACCCTTCGCAACTTCCTTGCCCAGCAGCATGTCACCCAGACGGGCATAGATGTTGCGGTCAAGAATGGTCAACTCGTCGTCGCGGTCGCGCGCCAGACGTTCAACTTCCTCACGCTCGATCTGCAAGGCACGTTCGTCTTTTTCCACACCATGGCGGTTAAAGACGCGCACCTCGACCACGGTCCCGAAATCACCCGGTTTCACGCGCAGCGAGGTGTCGCGCACGTCGCTGGCCTTTTCACCAAAGATGGCGCGCAGCAGTTTTTCTTCCGGCGTCATCGGGCTTTCGCCCTTGGGGGTGATCTTGCCCACCAGAATGTCACCGGGTTCAACATCCGCACCGATGTAAACGATGCCCGCCTCGTCGAGGTTGCGCAGCGCTTCCTCGCCGACATTGGGGATGTCGCGGGTGATTTCCTCTGGCCCCAGCTTGGTGTCACGGGCGGCGACTTCGAATTCCTCGATATGGATCGAGGTGAACACGTCGTCACGGCTGACACGTTCCGAGATCAGGATCGAGTCCTCGTAGTTGTAGCCATTCCACGGCATGAACGCGACAACCACGTTCTTGCCCAGCGCCAGTTCACCCATGTCGGTGCTTGGCCCGTCGGCAATCACTTCGCCCTTCTGAACCGTGTCACCCACCTTCACCAGCGGGCGCTGGTTGATACAGGTGTTCTGGTTGGACCGCTGGAATTTGCGCATGCGATAGATGTCCACACCCGCATCGCCCAATTCGAGGTCATGCGTGGCACGGATCACGATCCGGGTGGCGTCCACCTGGTCGATGATGCCTGCGCGTTTGGCCATGATAGCCGCCCCTGAATCGCGCGCCACCACTTCTTCGATGCCGGTGCCGACCAGCGGCGCCTCGGCTTGCAGCAGCGGAACCGCCTGACGTTGCATGTTCGACCCCATCAGGGCGCGGTTGGCGTCGTCGTTTTCAAGGAATGGGATCAAGGATGCCGCGACCGAAACCAACTGTTTCGGGCTGACGTCGATCAGGTCAACGCTTTCGACGGGCGACAAGGTATAGTCTCCCGATTTCCGGGTGTTGACCATCTCGTTGATGAACTTGCCGTTCTCGTCCAGCGTCGCGTTGGCCTGCGCCACGGTGTGACGCATTTCCTCGGTTGCGGACATGTAGTGGACTTCATCCGTCACCTGACCCTCGTTCACGACGCGGTAAGGTGTCTCGATAAAGCCATACTTGTTCACGCGGGCAAAGGTCGCGAGGCTGTTGATCAGACCGATGTTCGGCCCCTCGGGCGTTTCAATCGGGCACATCCGGCCATAATGGGTCGGGTGCACGTCGCGCACCTCGAACCCGGCACGTTCGCGGGTCAGACCGCCGGGCCCAAGGGCCGACAGGCGACGCTTGTGCGTCACTTCGGACAGCGGGTTGGTCTGGTCCATGAATTGCGACAACTGGCTTGATCCAAAGAACTCGCGCACCGCGGCAGCGGCCGGTTTCGCGTTGATCAGATCCTGCGGCATGACGGTGTCGATCTCGACCGAGGACATACGCTCCTTGATCGCGCGCTCCATGCGCAGCAGACCGACGCGGTACTGGTTCTCCATCAACTCGCCGACCGACCGCACACGGCGGTTGCCGAGGTGGTCGATGTCGTCGATATCGCCCTTGCCGTCGCGCAGATGCACGAGGGCCTTGATGCAGGCCACAATGTCCTCGCGGCGCAGGGTGCGCTGCGTGTCTTCGGCATCCAGCGCCAGACGCATGTTCATCTTGACCCGGCCAACGGCGGACAGATCATAACGCTCTGAATCAAAGAACAGCGTGTCGAACAGGGCCGAGGCCGCATCGACGGTGGGCGGCTCGCCCGGACGCATGACGCGGTAAATGTCCATGAGCGCGGTTTCGCGGTTCATGTTCTTGTCGTTGTTCATGGTATTGCGCATGTACGGGCCGACATTGATGTTGTCGATGTCCAGCACGGGGATCTCGGTGATCCCGGCGTCAATCAGATCCTTGGCGGTGCCGCCGATCAGGGCGCCCTCCTTGTCGTACTCAAGGGTCAGCTCATCACCGGCTTCGACATAGATCGCGCCGTTTTCCTCGTTGATGATGTCCTTGGCCACGAACTTGCCGACGACGTGCTCAAACGGAACCAGCAGGTTCTTGACCTTGCCCTCGTCGATGATCTGCTTGACAGCGCGCGGGGTCACTTTTTTGCCAGCTTCGGCAATGACTTCGCCGGTCTTGGCGTCCACCAGATCATAGGTCGGGCGGGTGCCGCGCACACGCTCGGGGAAGAACGGCGTGACCCAGCCCTTGTTCTTCTTCAGCTTGAAGGTGACGGTCTCGTAATACGCGTCCATGATCGCTTCCTGATCCAGACCCAGCGCATAAAGCAGGGTGGTCACAGGCAGCTTGCGGCGGCGGTCGATACGGGCGAACACGATGTCCTTGGCGTCGAACTCAAAGTCAAGCCAGGAACCGCGATAGGGAATGATCCGGCAGGCGAACAGCAACTTGCCGCTCGAATGCGTCTTGCCCTTGTCATGGTCAAAGAACACGCCGGGCGAACGGTGCATCTGGCTCACGATCACACGCTCGGTGCCGTTCACGATGAACGTCCCGTTCGGTGTCATCAGGGGCATGTCGCCCATGAACACGTCCTGTTCCTTGATGTCCTTGACGGATTTGGCACCCGTGTCCTCGTCGATATCAAACACGATCAGGCGCAGCGTCACCTTCAGCGGCGCGCTGTAGGTCATGTCACGCTGCTGGCATTCCTCGACGTCGTATTTCGGCTTTTCCAGCTCGTACTTGACGTATTCCAGCACGCTCGTCTCGTTGAAATCCTTGATCGGGAACACCGACTGGAACACGCCCTGGATGCCATCGCCATCCGTGGGGGTTTCAGCATCGCCGGAATTCAGGAACAGGTCATAGGATGATTTCTGCACCTCGATGAGGTTCGGCATCTCCAGAACTTCACGGATTTTGCCATAATATTTACGAAGACGTTTCTGGCCAAGGAACGATTGCGCCATGGAATGTGTAACCTTTCAGTTTCTCATCGGCGGCGCGCGCAGTCGGGTCTCTGCTGCACCACCATACGAGACGGCAAGCGCAAGAGGTCCATTCTCGCCGCGCGACCCAAAGCGCGGCACTCGATCCCTTGCCTGCCTTGGAAAAGCCCCCGCATTGGGTGGGGCCTTGCCAAGTCAGGTCTGTCGCACGCCTTTGCCGTCCCCTGCACAACAATGATGGTTGAGGGGATGTTGTCGGCTCCTAGCTGCAAGACAGAAAAAACGGATTCGAATCAATCGAACCCGTCAGATACCCGGAGATAGATGCTGATCACCCAAAAGACAAGGGCCCGCCAGAGAGTTTCGGCGGCCATTTTTCGAGTCTGGCGACAGCATGGCGCAAAACCACCCGATCCGTCAAGCCGGTCATGCCGTGGCGTGGTTAACGGGTGCGGGTCGGGGGGCCGAAACCGGACCGGAGGCAAGGCGCGGCGGTGCCCCTGACATGCGTTGGCCGCACCGCTGCATCGTTCGTCCGCGCGCAGGCGTCGGCGTGCGGCGCCAACCTAGTCGGAAACAATGGCAAAGACCTCGACCGGTTCCCGAATGCCCTTTATTTCCACCTCTCCCCGGCTTTCGGCCTCAAATACGCCTTCAAGCGCGGTCCGGGTGCGCGGAGAAATCAGAATCTCGTCATTGGCGGCCATATCGCAAAGCCGCGCCGCCGTGTTGACCGAAGTTCCCGAAGCGGTGTAGTCAAAGCGCCCCGTCGACCCGACAATGCCGACCGTGGCATAGCCAAACGAGATGCCGATGCCAAAGCCCAGCCGATGGCCAAGCTTTTTCCATGTCGTACAGAGTTCCCGCATTCTGCCGCGCATCGCCAGCGCCAGCCTGACGGCGTCACCCGCCGGATCATCGACCGGGATCGGATCGTTGAAAATGACCATGATGCCATCACCGGCCCGCTGGTCGACACCACCACCGTGCTGGTCGATCAACTCGCTCATCTGCTGATGATAGGTCTGAAGGACTTCTATGGTTTCCTCCGGTTCCGCCGCCTCGCAAAAGGCCGTGAAACCGCGCATGTCGCAGAATAGTGTCGCGATCAACGCCCGGTGCGAGGACAGCATGCTTTCGTCGCCCGCGCTCACCACCGCGTCGGCGACCGCAGACGGAAGAAACCGTTTCAGACGCCCCATGCGTTCGATCTCGGTAACCTGTTCTTCGACGCGCTCACTCAAATCCGCGTTGAGGTTTTCAAGCGCATTGAACTGCCGCACGTTTTCAATGGCGATCACGGCCTGAACTGCAAACGTTTCAACAAGCGCGATCTCTTCGGCATGAAACGGTTTGACCTCCCGTCGCCATAACCCGATTGCGCCGATGGATTGCCCGTCCCAGATCAGTGGGACAAACAGGGCCGTTCGGGTTCCTTCGGTTTTTATCGTACTGATGCGGTGACTTTCCTTCGCACCGTAAAGCGTCGGAGAGGCAAGGTCTTCCACATGAACAACGCGCTGTTCGACAATCGCGCGCGCCGCCGCAAACCGCTCCGGATCCAGATCGGGAGGATTGTCCCGCAGGGCGTCCACGAATTCGGGGTTGGCTCCTCGTGACGCCACAAGTTCATATTTTTCGCGGTCTTTATCCACCAAACACAGACCGGCTATGGGTGCGTTGCACAGCCGGGTGGCATTGACCAGTATGGTGTCAAAGACCGGAGATTCGTCATCGCTCGACTGTGAAATCACTGCGAGGATGTTCTTGGTCGCCGTCTCTCTTTCCAGTCGCCGTCGCACGTCGCGGAACTGCTGTACATTTTCAATCGCAATCACGGCCTGGGCGGCAAAGATCTTCAGTATCTCGATATCCTCGTCACTGAACTCTTCAACGTGAAGTCGATAGAGACCAAGTGTGCCGATCGCGCGATCACCGCTGATAAGTGGCACGTAAAGCAGCGTGCGCATACGCTCCAGTTTCCACGTGTTCCTCAGCTGATCCGAAATCTCTGTGCCGCCCGCCAGCGCTTCGATGTCAGGATACTGACGGACCTGCATCGAATGAACGGCTTCGGCCGTAAGAGAGGTCTCGTCGTCCAGCGCATGCGGGTGCGCTCTGATATAATCTGCGTATCCGGACCAGTCGGCATTCATTGCCACCAAAGTCAGGTGCCGGTCATCGGCGTCGCGCAGCAGCAGTCCGGCATGCGGCGCACGACAGAGTCTGGCGGCATTCTCCAGAATCACCTCAAAAACCGGGGCTTCGTCGTCACGACTCCTGCTGATGCACGCGAGTATTTCATGAGTTGCGGTTTGCTGCGCACGCGCGCGCTCCAGATCCGCCGTCAGAGTATCCATTTCGTTCAGGTCAGAGCGTTGAGACACAGCACTTCCTTTTGGCGCAAAACCCTTCCTTCGAACTTGGTCACAAACTCACATCGCAGCATTCAAAGAACGTGCACGCGACCGTTTCGATGGGGCAATGGCACCTTGAAATTCCACCTTCATCACAGAGGCTAGATCAGCAAGCGGTTTGTCTCAACAGCGATTGAAGGTCCGCATTTCGACAAATGCGATCATCAGAGGTCTTTCTTGGATGTTCCCCTAGTTCCGCAAGCGGGCCTTAACCTCCCGTTAACGCGTCCCACCGCACGCCCCGTTAACCCGCCGGACGGTGCACAGACGGTGCACAGGTTGTGCACGAGGTGTGTACCGGTTGTGCATCGCACTTTACCCATAAAACAAAGGCGTTAACGCCCGTTTCCGACCCCCGCGCCTTATCTGGCCGTTGCCTGTTGCGCGTCAGGTGCGGGCCAAAGAAAAACGGCGGCCCCTTTCGGAACCGCCGCTCTTTGTCTGTCGGATGTGAACCGGCTCAGGCCAGTTCGACTTCCGCGCCAGCTGCTTCCAGCTTGCCCTTGACGTCTTCGGCCTCGGCTTTGTCGACGCCTTCCTTGATCTTGCCACCGGCCTCGACGAGGTCCTTGGCTTCTTTCAGGCCCAGGCCAGTGATGGCGCGGACTTCTTTGATGACGTTGATTTTCGACGCGCCTGCGTTCTTCAGAACGACGTCGAATTCTGTCTTCTCTTCCTCAGCGGCGCCACCGGCGTCCGCAGGGCCAGCCATCATCACAGCGCCGCCAGCGGCGGGCTCGATGCCGTACTCGTCCTTGAGGATCGTTTTCAGTTCTTGTGCTTCCAGCAGGGTCAGACCAACGATCTCTTCTGCCAGTTTTTTCAGATCAGCCATTTTATCAGCTCTTTCCGTTTCGATATGTGTGTTCCAACGCGATGAAAGTATTCCACGCGCCGCTCAGACGTTTGCTTACGCTGCCGCCTTGTCCTCGATCGTGGACAAGATGGACGCAATGTTGCTTGCAGGTGCGCCAATGGCCCCGGCGATGTTCGATGCAGGTGCGCCAAGCATGCCCGCGATGGTGCTGATAAGCTCCTCGCGCGAAGGCATTTTCGACACAGCCGTGACACCGGCCCGGTCCAGAGCGTTCTCACCCATGGCCCCGCCCAGGATCACGAACTTGTCGTTTTCCTTGGCAAAGTCCTCGGACACTTTGGCGGCTGCCACAGGGTCTTCGGAAAAGGTCAGAACGGTCATACCCGTGAGGAACTCGGCAATGCTTTCGCACGGCTTGTCCGCAAGGGCGATTTTGGCAAGCCTGTTTTTGGCAACACGAACGCTCGACCCGTTGTCGCGTGCACGGGCACGCAGGTCTTGCATCTCGGCAACTGTCAGACCGGCGTAGTGGGCAACCACAACGACGCCAGAGCTTTCAAAGATCTGGCCGAGTTCGTCGACCACTTTCTCTTTCTGGGCTCTATCCACAGTTTCACTCCAAATTTGAGGGCGAACCCCCGGCTCAGTTTGCACCGGATCACTCCGGCGGTTTGGTCCTCGAAAAACACGGGCCAAGACCGCCAGAGGCTCGAACGGCGAGCATCTGGAAAGAAAGGTCTGTTCCCGCCTCGGGCAGGATTTAGCGGGCCTATTGGCCCCACCCACCGTCTCGGACGAAATAAGGACGCACCCGAATCAACGGAAGCAACCTTGCGGCGGGATTAGAGGGTTTGATGCGCGATGTGAAGGGGCAAGGTTGGCAGCATCCGTAGGGTGGGCATTCTGCCCACCACCCCCCACTCGCAAAAAGCGCCACGCCAGCGCCGCGCTTTCGCACCAGGCCCGACCAAATCACCTGCCCGGCCGGGCGGGCTGAAGAAAGTTATCATCGAAACGCCATTGATAAACAGCCCCGGGACTGTCGGACACCTATCGGTTCATTTTGCGCGACCATATCGAGCACGTCACGCTGTGCACAGAAGGTCTCTTCTGCCGCCGCTGGCGGGATGTTTCCGATGCCGCTGTCTCTGTCGGCCTGCGTGACCCATTCGCGCAGGGTCCGGGGAATGCAGCCACGATCGCGCGGCCTGCGTCTCGTATGTGACTTGATGCTTGAACGCCATCCGGCCCGCACCCGCGCCGACCTCAGGAGAGTGGCGATCTGCCATTTTGTTTTTTTGTCATAACCGTCATCGGAAGGCCAAGTATCCTTTTCAACGGTTACCTCTTCCACTGCGCCGTCACAGCCGTGATCGAGATGCCGCAAGATGCACGAATGGCAGCAATGCAACGGCCAGGGGTTTGGTGTCCCGTGCGCTGTCCCACGCCGGGAAACCAAGCCGGCCCTCACCCGAAATGATCCTCCCGCAACTGCCGCCGCAGCACCTTGCCGGACAGGGTCACGGGCACATCCTCCACAAACCGGATCTGCTTGGGAATCTTGTAATTCGTCAGCTTCTCGCGGCAGGCCGCCACCACCATTTCTTCGGTCACGTTCTCGTCCGCGCGAACCACGAAGGCCACCGGGGCCTCGCCGGTCTTGTCATCCGAAATCCCGACAACCCCCACCTGCACCACGCCGGGCAGGGTCGAAATGACGTCCTCGATCTCGTTGGGGGCCACATTGAAGCCGGAGACAAGGATCATGTCCTTTTTCCGGTCCACGATCTCGATGAATCCATCCTCGTCCATCACCCCGATATCGCCGGAATAATACCAGCCATCCCTCATCGCCTCATCGGTCGCGTCCACATTGTCGAGATAGCCCAGCATCATGGACGGGGTCTGTGCGATCACCTCACCCTGTGCGCCCGACGGCACATCCTTGCCCGCATCATCGACGATCCGCACGTCAGCGCCCGGCACCGGGATACCGACCTTGCCCAACCGGTTCTGCCCCGGCGGATTCAAGGTGAGGACGCCGGACACTTCGGTCATGCCGTAGCCTTGCAGGATCTCGACACCTGTCCGGGCCTCCCACTTTCGGGCCACGCCGGTCTGCTGCGCCGCACCGCCCGAGCCGCAAAACCGCAGCTCAGAGAACAGTTTGGGATCAAACCAGTCCTCGGCCATCAACCCCGCAAACAGCGTGTTGATCCCGGTGAACCAGGTGATGCGATGTTTTTCAAACGCCGTTTTCACGTTCGACGGCGGGCGCGGGCTGGGTACAAGAATGCCATGGCCACCAACCCTGAGGCCCGAGACGAACAACAGGACAAACGCCGTGATGTGATAAAGGGGCAGCGCCACCAGCGCGACCTCTTCCCCTTCACGCAGGACATTTGTGGTCATCAAGCGCGCCTGTTCGGCGTTGGCGAGAATCGCATGATGGGTCAGCGACGCGCCCTTGCTGCGGCCCGTCGTGCCGCTGGTGTACTGGTACAGCGCCACGGATTTTCCGGTGATCCCTTTGGTATAGGCCGCGACATCTGCACGGCCTGCCTGTTTGCGCCCCATGGCCAGAGCATCCGCAAACCGTGTGTTCCGGGTGCTCATGTTCGGGATGACCTTGCGCACCCGCTTGAGCACAAAGCCAAGCAGCATCTTTTTCAGCGTCGGAAAGAAGTCGACGACAGACAGGGTGATGACATGTTTGACACCGGTATTGGCGACCACCTGATCCAGCTTGTCGCCAAACAGGTCAATGATCACGATGGCCTTGGCCTTGCTGTCGATCAACTGATGCTCAAGCTCGCTGGGCGTATAGAGTGGGTTGACATTGGTGCCGGTGCACCCGGCCAGCACAACGCCAAGGGACGCGACACAAAACCCGATGCAGTTGGGTGACATGATCGCCACCGTATCCCCCGTCCCCAGTTTGCAGTCCTCGCGCAGATAGATCGCGAAATCCGTGGCGAGGTCTTTCAGCTCGGAATAGGTGATGGTCGTATCCGCGCCAGTCGGCAGGATGGTCGTCAGCACAGGCTTGTTTGCATAGCGCGCCACTGCCTGATCCAGCATCTGCGGTATCGTTTGCGCCGACAAAGCGCCCGCATCAAATTGCCTGGCCTCGTCTGAAAAGTATTTGTCCCACGGTTTGGCATTGGCCATCGCGATTTCCCCCCGGTCGCAAGTGTTGATGAACACTACATCAGTTTACGGGGTCTGGTAAAAAATCCCGGCGCAACAAAAAAAACCGGACTGCGCAGGCAGCCCGGTTTTCGGTCTGGATATGAAGGGTCCGCTTATTCTGTGACAGCGCTGTCCACGTTGACGCTGACGCCGGGGCCCATTGTCGAGCTGAGCGAGACTTTCTTCATGTATGTTCCTTTGGAGCCCGATGGCTTGGCCTTGGCCACCGCACCAACAAAGGCACGGACGTTTTCGATCAGCTTGGCTTCGTCAAAGGATGCTTTGCCGATACCTGCGTGAATCACGCCGGCCTTTTCGACCTTGAACTGGACTTCGCCGCCCTTGGCCGCCTTGACGGCCGTCTCGACATCCATGGTCACCGTGCCGACCTTTGGGTTCGGCATCAGGTTGCGTGGGCCCAGCACCTTGCCCAGACGACCCACGATGGGCATCATATCAGGGGTGGCGATGCAACGATCAAAGTCGATCTTGCCGCCCTGAATGGTTTCCATCAGGTCCTCTGCACCGACGATATCCGCGCCAGCCTTTTCAGCCTCTTCCGCCTTGGGGCCGCGTGCGAACACAGCGACGCGCACGTCCTTGCCTGTGCCGTTGGGCAGACCGACAACACCACGGACCATCTGATCCGCGTGGCGCGGGTCAACGCCGAGGTTCATCGAGATTTCGATGGTCTCGTCGAATTTCGCCTTGGCGTTGCCTTTGACGAGGCTCACCGCCTCTTCGACGGTGACATCGGACTTGCCTGCAAATGCTTCGCGGGCGGCGGTTGTGCGTTTTCCGTATTTTGCCATCTTACTTCACCTCGATGCCCATGGAACGGGCAGAGCCCAGAATGATCTTCATTGCGCCTTCAACGTCGTTGGCGTTCAGATCGGCCATTTTCGCTTCGGCGATTTCACGCACCTGCGCGACACTCACAGTGCCGATGGTTTCGCGCGAAGGTGTCTTGGCGCCGGATTTCACCTTGGCGGCCTTCTTGAGGTAGTAGGACGCCGGAGGCGTCTTGATATCCATCGAGAAGGATTTGTCCTGGTAATAGGTGATCACGGTCGGGCACGGCGCGCCGGGCTCCATATCCGCAGTCTTGGCGTTGAACGCCTTGCAGAATTCCATGATGTTGATGCCGCGCTGACCCAGTGCAGGGCCGACGGGCGGGGACGGGTTTGCCTGACCTGCCTTGACTTGCAGCTTCATCGTCCCGACGAGTTTCTTGGCCATGAGCCATTCTCCTTTTACAGCATCCGAACCATCGCGATGGCCGGACAGGTTTGCCCGTGGTCCGGTGCCGTCACGCGTGACGGCCGCCTCCCACGATATTTGGCCCCGAAGGGCCCGTTAGGCGGACATGTTGTCCGCCCCGCCACTCAGGTCTGTTTGTTGACCTGGGTGAATTCCAGTTCGACCGGGGTTTCCCGGCCAAAGATCGACACCGTCACCTTCAGGCGCTGGTTGTCTTCGTCCACTTCCTCGACCATGCCATCGAAATCCTCGAACGGGCCGTCGTTGACCTTGACCTTTTCACCGATCTCGAAATGGATCAGCGTGCGCGGGCTGTCTTCGCCTTCCTGAACGCGGTTCAGGATCTGGTTCACCTCGGCATCGCGCATCGGCATCGGGCGGCCCTGCGGACCAAGAAACCCGGTGACTCGGTTGATCGAGTTGATCAGGTGATAGCCCTGATCGGACATTTCCATGTGCACCAGAACGTAACCGGGCATAAAGCGACGCTCGGTCGTGACCTTCTTGCCGCGGCGCACTTCGATGACTTCCTCGGTCGGAACCAGCACTTCGTCGATCTCGTCCTCAAGGCTGTGTTCAGCAATCGAAGTCCGGATCGTCTCGGCGATCTTCTTTTCAAAGTTCGAAAGAACGCTGACCGAATACCACCGTTTTGCCATGTGCGTCTGGTCCCTTGCCCGAAGTGTCGTCTTTTGCGTCACGTGCCATCGACACGCGCCGACCTTAATTAAAATCGGCGCGGGGCTTCGAATCGCCGCGCGCCTCAGAATTCGTCAGGATTGCGGGATACTCTGCACCTTTTCAAAGTGCAAGTGCCAGAGGTGGAATCAGCGGATCAGCCGAAATAAGTCAGGACGATCTCCAGCCCGCTGCGGATCAGGATATCGACGATCGCGAAAAACACTGCCGTCAGCGCAGCAAGGATAAAGACCATGACCGTCGTCAGCAACACTTCGCGCCGGGTCGGCCAGACGACCTTGGACACTTCCGAACGGACTTGCTGAATGAACTGAAGCGGGTTGGTCGTTGCCATGGCGTGATCTCGTGTCCCTGAGTGCGGATGTTGGCCATGTAACGACCGCCACGGGCGAATTCAAGGCGGGATTGCACAGGCCGCGACGCCAGTGCAATTCCCTGTCGCGGGGTTCAGGTGTCGTGGGCCATGCGGGTCAACCGTTTGGACATGGCGTCGGTATGGGCGGCATCCGCATTCTGCATGCCTTGAAAGTCGGGCATGTACAGCGCATCGGCCATGCCATCGGGGAACCAGTCAAGGATACCGTCCCAGCGCCACGCAAACCGGTCAAGCCGAACGCGCAGACGGGCGGCACGCGCCGGGTTTCTGACCTCTGTGCGGTTCAGATAGGCAAGGACCATACGCCAGATCCGGTCCGACCCGATGATCAGAAACGCTCCGACCACGATGGCTATGACTGCGACGCCGCTGATGACAAACCAATGCGGGCGCAGCGCGATCAGCAGCGCAAGGCTGGCAAGGGCAAGATGGCGTGTGGTCGGACGAAAGGCGCGGACGGGGCGCGTGATTGCCGAGACAGCCCATACCGCAACGCCAGCCGCCTTCGCCATCGGACGTGCGCGCGCTATTGGCGGGTCTTCAGGGGGGCAGGCCTGCAAGGGGGGCAAATCATCGGCACGGCGGCGTGGATTGGGTTCGGTGGTCTTTTCCACAAATGCTCTGGACTGCGCGCCTTGCGCCTTGTCGGCGCGGCGTGCGGTGCGGGTTGCCTTGCGCGTCGGTTCGGGCTCTTCGGCTTCTGTCAGGACCGCACGGATCACCGACATGGTTTCCTCGTCCGTCGCGTGTTGGGGCTGACCGGGAATGGGTTCATAGGGCATCAGCAGCGTCCTTAACTCTTGAAAAATACCGTGACCGTGGCAGCAGAACCAGGGGCACGGAAACGTCGGCACACATGCGCGTATGAGGCAAAGATGCGCCTCGACCGTGCAACTCGCGTGTCAGGAATGTGGCAAGAACGTGGCACTGTCCCGGATATCGAACCAATGATCCGGGCCGAAGGAAACTGTGTGCGATCCGCGCCAAACCAAGGCGCAGGCATGGCCATTCTGGGCCAAACCTGGCGCACGGGCATCGGCGACTATGCGTGATTCGTGTACCGCATCATGGTCGCGCGTTTTGTCTTTCGATGAATTGGCAGGGGCATCAGGGTTCGAACCCGAGACCTACGGTTTTGGAGACCGTCGCTCTACCAGCTGAGCTATACCCCTGCGGTGCGCGGGGAATATGCGATGGCATGCTCAAGATCAAGACCTCATTCGCGCCCGCCCCCTGCCGGTATGAGGCGGCACCCGCGCAAGCCTTATCGACACTCCAGATCAGTCAGTTGTTCAGTGCGTGACGCACCACAACGAAGGAACGCGCGAGTGACACGCGAACCATTGCGGGCTGTATGCCGCGACGCACGGCAGGATCTGCACGACGGGGGCATGGAGACAGTCAGAACAAAAGCAGCGGCGCTGGCGCCGAGCGGCAAAGTGCGGGACGCCATCCATGATGCTGGCTGCACGATGCTGGCCACCGCCCTACGACACGTCGCCCGGAATGCGGCGCCACAAACCCTGTGGCACGCCACGTTTTGCAAATCAAAAGGCCGCTCACGAAGAGCGGCCTTTTTCATTGCGTAAGGCGGGGGTTTCAACCCACCACTGCTTTGGGTGGTCAGGCGGGGACAAACCCCGACCTGTCCCAGCTTACTCCGTGATTTTGCTCACCACGCCGGCGCCAACCGTGCGGCCACCTTCGCGGATGGCAAAGCGCAGGCCCTGTTCCATCGCGATCGGTGCGATCAACTCGACGCCAAAGCTCACGTTGTCGCCCGGCA
>Ga0316205_10002313_pt1 | contig 20224 bp, 19 predicted proteins | sample 3monthpyrite_MG_FD_204941 | JGI IMG/M metagenome (GOLD analysis project Ga0316205, IMG submission 204941) | Microbial mat bacterial communities from mineral coupon in-situ incubated in ocean water Damariscotta River, Maine, United States -... | ecosystem: Environmental > Aquatic > Marine >... | reverse complement strand
GCCAACAGGGCGCCCCAGTTGAACGCCAGCCCCAGAAACATTTGCGGCCACCAGGTGAACCTTTTGGCAAAGGGATAGATCGCCACCAGCGCCAGCGACGCGATGCCCAACGCGATGGCGGTGGTGTTGAAGGTCAGCAATATGGCAAATCCTGCCAGCGATTGCGCGATCAGCCAGGCTATCGCGCCCCTGGTGGTGATCTGGCCTGCCGGGATTGGCCGGGATCGTGTGCGTGCCACCTGAGCGTCGAAATCACGATCGGTGATGTCGTTCCAGGTGCAGCCCGCCCCGCGCATGAACCATGCGCCCAGGGCGCAGGCCAGCAAGACCCAGAGGACAGTTGTGGTGACCTGCCCGATATAAAGCGCACCCAACAACGCGCCCCACCAGCAGGGCAACAAGAGCAGCCAAGTGCCAATCGGGCGATCAGCCCGCGACAGGCGCAACAACGGGCGCAAACGGGCAGGCGCCAGGGTGTCGACCCAATTTCCGCGCGCGGCATCGGCGACCGCTCCGGTCTCTGGCGTATCGCTGTTTTCGGTCATATTAAGGGCCCATGAAGGATACGAAAATCAGGCTCTTTGTAGACCAAGCCCTTTCGAATGGGCAAACGCTTAGCCTGTCGGCGGGACAAGCGCAGTATCTTTATGCGGTGATGCGCCAACGCGCGGGTGATGCGGTGCGGGTTTTCAATGGCCTTGATGGTGAGTGGCGCGCCCAGATTGAAACCCTCGGCAAACGCAACGGTGTGCTGCGTGCGGCACAGCAATTGCGCGTGCAGACCACCAACCCGGATGTTTGGCTGTGTTTCGCCCCGTTGAAAAAGGCGCGCATGGATATGGTGGTGGAAAAGGCGACCGAATTGGGCGTGACGCGACTTGTGCCGGTGATCACCGAATATACCAACAGCGAACGCCTGCGGCTGGACCGGATGCAGGCACAGGCGGTTGAGGCGGCAGAACAATGCGGCGCGCTGATTGTGCCGAAAGTGGATCAGCCAAAAGCCTTGCAAGACATGCTCAAAGCCTGGCCCGACGGCCGCGCGCTGGTCTTTTGCGATGAAGCTCTCGCCGGGCAAAGCGGTGTCAATTTCGCAGATGCGCCGGCGCCTGTGGCGATCTTGGTGGGGCCGGAAGGCGGATTTGCGCCGAAAGAACGGGCCCAATTGGCGGGTTTTCCCAGTGCTGTTCCCGTCGCGCTGGGCCCGCGCATTTTGCGCGCCGAAACAGCGGCTTTGGCGGCTTTGGCGCTGTGGCACGCGCAATCCGGCGCATGGTAGCGGCGCCGAGGACGTTGTTTTTAAGGTATTTTGCCACAATTCCGCCCCAATTGGCCTGATCCGGCTGAACCATGCAGATCGTTTGTTTTGCCTTCCGGGCGGAGGTTGTTATGATTTGTCCATGGAGTTCATACGACCCGAAATCAGGCATTTCATGTGGCGCTACAGCGATGCGCTGATTGGCATTGCGATATCGGTTCTGGGCGTCGGATGGGCGCTCAGTTCTGTCGGGTTCATGGTCACCTTGGGCTATGCGGTCACCATCGCGGGCGCCTTGTTGATATTTGCGGGCATTCAACGCGGGCGGTTCAAATCCGATCCCATGGGCACCGGCATCGTGGCCATTGATGAGGGCCAGGTGACTTATTTTGGCCCATTCGACGGTGGGTCGGTGCATGTTGATGACCTGATACAGGTGGACATCGATCGCAGCCAGCCGAATGAACCGGCCTGGTTGCTGCTGGCCGAGGGCGCAGACCCATTGCGAATCCCGATGAATGCGAGCGGGGCAGATGTGTTGTTCGATGTGTTCAACGGATTGGTCGGCATGCGCACCAACCGGCTGTTGAACGAAGTAGAGCGCGCCAGTGGCGAGCATGTGATTGTTTGGCGCCAAAACTCAATGGCATTGGATTGACACTGCCGCGCAAAGCGCCCAACTCTGACCATTCAAAAGCAAACAAGATCAGAGTGGCGCGCGCCCATGTCTATACCTCAATCCGGCGGTGGCCCGATCGAAGATTACGCTCAACTGGCGGCCCATCTGGCCGAAGGGTGCAAGCCCAAGGATCAATGGCGTATCGGCACCGAGCATGAAAAGTTTGGCTATTGCAAAGATACGTTGTTGCCGCTGCCCTACGAAGGGCCGCGCTCGATCAAGGCGGTACTGGAGGGCCTGAGGGACCGATTTGGATGGTCCGAAGTGGCCGAGGCGGGCAATATCATCGGGCTGACCAAGGATGGTGCCAATGTGTCGCTTGAACCGGGCGGCCAATTGGAGTTGTCAGGCGCGCCGCTGGTCAGCATTCATGAAACTTGCGATGAGGTGAACACCCATCTGCGCGACGTGCAAAGCATCGCCGATGAAATCGGCGTGCGTTTCATCGGGCTGGGTGCAGCGCCGCAATGGACCCACGACCAGATGCCGATGATGCCCAAGGGTCGCTATCGGCTGATGACCGACTATATGGGCCGGGTCGGCACCCATGGCACGCAAATGATGTATCGCACCTGTACGGTTCAGGTGAATTTGGATTTCGGTTCCGAGGCCGACATGGTGCAGAAAATGCGGGTGGCCCTGGCCCTGCAACCTGTGGCCACGGCGCTATTTGCCAATTCGCCGTTCTTTGAGGGTAAAAAGAACGGTCACAAAAGTTGGCGCTCGCGCATCTGGCGCGATCTGGACGCGGCGCGCACGGGCATGTTGCCTTTTGTGTTCGAACAGGGCTTTGGCTTTGAAGCCTGGGCGGAATATGCGTTGGATGTGCCCATGTATTTCGTCTACCGCGACGGCAAATATATTGATGCGCTGGGTCAGTCATTCCGAGATTTCATGAAAGGCAAATTGCCTGCCTTGCCGGGTGAGATGCCGACGCTGAGCGATTGGGCCGATCACCTGACAACGATTTTTCCCGAGGCGCGGTTGAAAAAATTCATTGAAATGCGGGGCGCGGACGGCGGACCCTGGCGCCGATTGTGTGCCTTGCCGGCATTCTGGGTCGGGCTGAGCTATGATCAGACCTCTCTGGATGCGGCATGGGATCTGGTCAAGGGCTGGGATGCCGAGACGCGCGAGGCATTGCGCGTGGCGGCCTCTGTCGACGGTTTGCAGGCACATGTGGGGGGCATTTCAATGCACGAATTGGCGCGCGAAGTGCTGGCCATTTCCGAGGCGGGCCTGAAAGCCCGCGCCATCCCCGGTGCGGGGGGCATGATCGTGGATGAGCGTCACTTCCTGAACGCTTTGCATGACAGCGTCGAAACCGGTCAGGTGCCGGCCGATGAATTGCTGGAGCGCTATGACGGCGACTGGAACGGCGATCTGGACAAGATCTATGAGGAATACAGCTATTAGGCTCAGGCGCGCCCGCCGATGGGCGACAGGCTGCTGGGGTTGATGCCAATCGTTTGCAGCGCATTTGCCCACATGGCCGAAGTGTCGGGCGGAAACACCAGAGCTGGCGTGCCATCTGCGATCAGCCAGCCATTGTCGGCAATCTCCGCTTCCAACTGGCCCGGAGCCCAGCCTGAATATCCCAACGCCAGCAAGGCTTGCTCGGGGCCATCGCCAGAGCCCAGAGCCTCCAGTATTTGCAGGCTCGCGGTCATGGAAAATGCGCCATTGATGGCCAGTGTCGCGTCTGCGACGTGATAATCCGGGCCGTGCAGAACAAACCCGCGCCCCGGTTCGACCGGGCCACCGTAAAACACCCCGATCCTGTCCACCGGGCTTTCTGCCGAGATATCCAATTGTTGCAACAACTTGCCCAGATCGATCTCTGGGGCAGGGCGGTTGACGACTAGGCCCATTGCGCCATCGGGCCCATAGGCGCAAACAAAGATCACGCTGCCTGCAAAGCGCGGGTCGTTCATCCCCGGCGAGGCGATCAGCAATTTGCCTGTAAGATCGGTGACTTCTGTCTTTTTTGCCATGATCTGACCATGCCGTGGCAAGCGGGGCAGTGGCAACCGCATTGTTGCAGATTGCGCGCGGAGTTTCGCTGAAACGTGATTTCCCATTTACCGCCGCCGCCCCTAGACCAAGACCATGAAACGCAAGCTACGCTCTTACGTGATGTTGTTGTCGGGTCTGCTTCTGGCGGCGGGGATGAGTTTTGCGCAGAATTTCGATCTGGACGAATTGGCGCAGGTTGATGTTCTGCCGGGGTGGAAAACGGCAAATGGCAATCACATGGCCGCGATCCGGGTCCGTCTGGCGCCGGGCTGGTACACGTATTGGCGACAACCCGGAGACACGGGCATCCCACCGCTGTTTGACTGGTCTGGTTCGACCAACCTCGGCGCGGCGCGCGTTCACTGGCCCGCGCCTGTGATCATTCGGTCCGGCTCCAGCAGTTCGATTGGCTATTATGAGCAAGTCATCTGGCCAATTGAACTCACGCCGACAGGCGCTGGGCCGATTTCGCTTGATGTCGATATGCAGATCGGCGTGTGCGAAGAGGTCTGCATTCCCGCGGATTTCAATGTGCAATTGACGCTGCCCGAAATGGGTCAACAAGACGCGCGGATCGTTGCAAGTCTGGCGAATGTGCCCGTCGCCGGGCGGGGCCGTGCGGAGTGTCGGTCCGCGCCGATTTCTGACGGTTTGCGATTGAGCATGCGCTTTCCCAGCGAGGCCGCGCAAGTTGTCGAGCGCGTCGTTATTGAAACCGGCGATCCGGAGATCTGGGTGTCAAAACCCAGGCAGGAAATGCGCAACGGCTATTGGCACAGCGTGGCCGATATGGTGCCGCCGGATGGCCAGCCATTCGCCCTGGCGGGCAACGCGGTGCGGATGACGGTTTTTGCCGATAACGGCATGTTCGAGTATCTCGGCTGCGCGGGGTATTGAGGTTGTCTATCTGGCTGACGGCGCGGCTTGGCGTGGGCGCAGTAACCGTCTTGCCAGGCCGAGTGACAGGCCCGAGCCAATGGCCACGAAAATCAGCCAAACTGCGGTCAAACCTATGAACAGAGCCAATGCGACCGCTTGACCGGGCTCCGGTGTGAACCATTCCACGGCCGATTGCACCGGTGCCCACAGGCGCGCATAGACAATCCAATGCCCCAGCGTTGCCGCGAACAATGCCGCGCTGCCAAGGCTGGCGGCCCAGACGATGTTGCGCACCGGCTTGGCCGCATGCGCGCGCGCACCGCGCCGATAGGCAGTGAAGAACCGAGCCAGATCCTGCCCCATGGCAAGGACGGCGGGCACAAGGATCAAGACAAGAAACATGCCAAAGCCAAGCCCATAGACCAGCGTGATGATTGTGGGTTTCAGGAATTGGGCATCCTGACTGCGTTCGAACAGCAATGGCATAAGACCCAGCACTGTTGTCGCGGTGGTCAGCATAACGGGCCGCAATCGGTCACTGGTGGCGTCCACAATGGCGGGCACCAGACCACGGTTTTCGGCATATTCATCCACCGTTGAGATCAGCACAATACTGTCGTTGATGATGATCCCGGTCATGCCGATCAGCCCCACGACAGAAAACAGCGATAGCGGCACGTCCCAGGCGACATGGCCCCAGATGGCCCCAATCAAACCAAAAGGAATGATCATCATCACCACGAAGGGCCGCGTCCAACTGGCGAATATCCAGGCCAGGGTCAGGAATATGCCCAGCAGACACAGAATGAATCCGGTCAATGCGTCTGACAGGAATGCGCGTTCCTGCTCGGCCAGGCCGGACAGCCGAAAGGCCGTGCCGAAGCGTTGTTCGATCTGGGGCAATATCTGGGTTTCCAGCTCTTGCATGATTTCGGTCGCCCGTGCCGGGTCATCTTCGGAAAGATCGCCGGTCACATTAACCACGCGCAGACCATTCTGGCGGCGCACGGTTGAAAACCCGGTCCGCGTGGTGACCGACACAACATCCGCCAGATTGACAAAGGTGCTACTGCTTGTGCGCATTTGAGTTCGTTCCAGAAAATCGGCGGCCAATTCGCCTGGGGGCAGTTCAACGCGAATGGTGGCAGACCGCGTGCCGTCAGGGTAGCTTGCGGCCTCGATCCCATTCAACCGGTCGCGCAGATCGCGACCCAACGCGTCAATTGTCAGCCCCAGCGCCTGACCCTGAGCTGTCAGTTCCAGAACCAGCTCATCCTTGTCATAGGCCAGATCATCCTCCAGCGCGCTGACCTCGGTGAAGCGGGCCAACTGGTTTTTGACTTCTTCTGCCGCCGCTTTCAGGGTGCGGGCGTCGGCGCCGAAAAACTCGATGTCGATGCTGTCGCCGCCCGGGCCGCCGCGAAACGACCTGAAGCTGACTGTTTCGGCCAAGGGGTGTTGGCGCACTTCGTCCTGCAATTCGGCCACGAATGTGAAGCTGGAAAAGGGCCGTTCGTCGGCGGGCACCAGTTCGATCGAAATGCCGCCCAGTTGAAAGGGCTCCTTGATGTCCGCGCCCGACAATCCGCGCCCGCCGGATGCGCCGCCGATCTGAGTGATGACATATTCGACCGGGTTGACGCCTTCGGTTTCGGCCAGGCGTTCACCCACTGCGCGGGTCGCCCGTTGCAATTCGCGCATCATTTCCAGGCTGTCCTGGCGCGTGGCACCCGGTGCCATGGCAAAATTACCAGAGACCGAGGATTGCTCTGGCGCATTGAAAAAACGGAAAGGCAGGTCACCACGGGTGAAAATGGCGATCTGGCTGACCAACAGCAAGATGGCAGCGGCGGCCACGGGATAGCGCGCCCAGATCACCAGGCGGACAATGTTGCGAAAGATTTTGTCGCGAAACCAGCCAAATCCACGGTTCACAATTCGGCTGGGCCAATCATACCAATGTTCCTTGGCGCTATGCGCAATCGCGTGACGCATATGATTTGGCAGGATCAAAAAGCACTCGATCAACGAGGCAGTCAACACGACGATCACGGTAAAGGGAATGTCGGCGATCAGCGATCCAAACCGCCCGCCAATGGCCACCAGTCCGAAAAAGGCGATGATGGTGGTCAGAGTGGCGGAAAAAACCGGAGAGAACATGCGGCGGGCGGCGTTCTCGGCGGCCTCGGTCGGTGTCTCTCCCAGGCGCCGAACTCGGAAATCGGCATGTTCGCCGACTACAATCGCGTCATCGACCACGATGCCCAGGGTGATCAGCAGGGCGAACAGAGAGATCATATTGAAGGTCAGCCCGGCCAGATACATCATCGCTATGGTGGCAAACATCGCCACCGGAATGCCGGCGGCCACCCAGAATGCGGTGCGTGCGTTGAGAAACAAAAACAAGAGCGCAAGCACCAGACCCAGCCCCATCAGCCCGTTGGTATACAAGATGTCCAAACGCCCGGTGATGGCCTCGGCACGCGTGCGAATAAGATCCAGTGTCACGCCCTCGGGCATGGTCCGTTGCAACTCATCGGCGACGCGTTGCACCTGGTTCTGGATGTCAATGGCGTCGCCTTCCTGACTGCGGCTGACATTGATCGAGATGGCCGGATCGTCGCCCACAAAATAGGCCGCTTCGCGGTCAATCCCTTCGGTTCGAATGGTGGCGATGTCGCCAATTGTCAGGGTGCTGCCATCGGCAAAAGTGCGCAGGGTAATGGCTTCCAGATCCGGGGCGCTGCGTTTTTCGACGCCCGCGCGAATTCGCGCCGCGCCACCGCCGATATCGCCTGCTGGCGCGCCTTCGGTTTCCTGGCCGATGGTGGCGGCAATCTCACTCAGGGTGATGTCATGCTCGATCAAGGCAATAGAGGGCACCACCACAATCGTTTGGGGCGCGACATGTCCGGCGACGGTGGTGCGGGTTACGCCGGCTGCGAAAAGCTCGGTTATCAGCTCATCTGAAAAACGGGCCAATTGTTCCAAAGCGACAGGCCCGGTGATGACCACGTCGGTCACCGGGTCGCGCCAGTTGCCGCGCCGCACGACCGGGTCTTCTGCAGCGCTTGGCAGGTTAGATATGCCATCGACCGCCTCTTGCACGTCATCTGCCGCGCGGTCCATGTTCCAGCCCGGCTCGAACTCCAGGTTGATCGAGGCGCGGCCTTCACGCGCGGTGGCCGAACTGCTTTCGACCCCTTCCACCGTCAACAGCGCCGGTTCCAGCAACTGCACGATTGCCCGGTCCACATCTTCGGCACCGGCGCCGTCCCAAGCGACGGACACGGCCACTCGGTCGATGATGATGTCGGGAAAAAACTGCGCGCGCATGCGTGGCAAGGATGCAAGGCCCGCAGCGATCAGGACCACCAGCAACAGGTTGGCGGCGGTCCGATGGCGGGTGAAGTAGGACAAGATACCTTTGCCGGGCAACATGCGCATGGCCTAGCCCCCCATCCGGCCTTCTAGGCGTTCGACAACGCGCGCGGGCACTTTGGCTTCCTTCAATTGGGTCAAAAGGCGTTCCTTGGCATCGGCAGGCATGCGACTGTTGCCTTCGACAAAGGCGATCAATCTGGCGCGCCGCTCTTCGCTCAATTCTATCGTGCCAGGGGTCTGCGGATCTTGTTGCTGGGGGTCTCGCGCGGTGGTGGCGGGTGCAAAGGGTTGCACGCGGATGCCCGCACCCAAAACCGGGGATCTTTCGGCGACCACGTTCAGGCCGGCCAGGCCGGGCGCGCGCACCAGCACGAAGTCATCCTGGCGGCGCAGCAGGTTGACCGGCATTGCGCTGAGCCGGTCGTCCTCGCCGACAATCAACACAGTTTGGTCATTGCCCAGGGCAGCGGCGGGCAATTTGATCACGTCCACCAACTCTGGTTCCGTGATGCGCACGGTGACAAAATCGCCCGGGCGCAGGCCCTTGGGATCATCGACTTGCGCGAACAACAAGCGTCCGGTTTGGCCCGCGCCCACCTCTGCACTTTCGCGGGTGATGCGCGCGGTCGTTGCCAATTCGGCGCCGCTTGCCTCCAGCATGATGTCGGCCCGTGCGCGGATCAACCGGCCTGCGTCATCCAGCAGGCGGCTGTACTGCGGTGTCGATACGCGGAAAGACACTTCCAGTTGCTCAGTGTCGATGATGCGGGCGATTTGCTCATTGGTGGCCACCAGACTTCCTTGGGCGACGGTGATTGCGGTCAAGGTTCCGTCTAGATCCGCGGTGATGCGGGTCTCGTCCAATGCGCGTTCGGCTTCGGCCAGGTTGATTTTCTGACGCGCTACCGATGTGGCGGCCCGATCCAGCGTGGATTGCGCGTTGGCCAGGGCCTGTCGGCGCGCCAATGTCGCCTGTTTGGCCGAGGATAGTGCCAGTTCGGCGTTCTCGACCGAGGCCGCGGTGCCCGCGCCGCGGCTGAGCAAATCGCGCGCTCGGGTGAGTGCGGTGTCACGTAGTGCTGCCTGGTCCATGGCTGCCTGCAATTCGTCATCGGCAATGCCCACGGCGCGCCCGGCCTCACGCAAGGTGGCCTCGGCTTCGGCCATATCGGCGCGCGCCACATCCAGCCGCGCCTGGGCGTCCGCGGGGTCAATCCGTACCAGTAACTGGCCCTGCCGGACGCGATTTCCATCTTCGAAATCAGCGGACAATTCGATGATCTGTCCGGCCGCAGAGCTGCGCAGATCGAGCGTCTTGCGCGACCGCACTTCGCCGAAAGCGGTCAGTTGCGGGGCGATGTTCTGTGGTTGGGCGATCAGGGTATTCACCGAAAAGACACGCTCACGGGTTGGACGTTGGCGATCTTCCTGGGCCATGCGATCTTGTACGGCGTCGAACATTGTCTTGCCCGCCAGTGCCAGCAGGCCAAATGTCGTCGCCAGCAAGAATAGGCCCATCAGGGACCGGCGTAAAAACCGCATATTCGCGTCCTTGGTTCTGTCCATATCGCTGCGCTCAGGCTCGCGCTGGAAACGGGTTATTCGACTTTACACGTCTGAACAGATCACTTCCGTCGCATTTTCTCAGTCAGGCGTGGTAGAATTTCTACAAAATTGCAGGGCAGGTGACGATAATCCAGTTGCCGGACCAAAATCTCATCCCAGGCATCCTTGCACGCACCGGGGCTGCCGGGCAGGGCAAATAAATAGGTGCCGTTGCGCACGCCGCCCGTGGCGCGCGATTGCACGGCGGAGGTGCCGATCTTGTTCATGGACACGATGGTGAAGACGGTGCCAAAGGCGTCGATCTCTTTTTCATAGACATCCCGGTGGGCCTCGACGGTGACATCGCGTCCGGTCAATCCGGTGCCGCCCGTGGACAGGACAACGTCAATCTGCGGATCGTCACACCATCGGCGCAATTGGTCGGCAATCTGGTCGCGTTCATCGGGCACGATCTTGCGGTCAGCCAGAATATGGCCTGCGGTCGCTATCCGGTCGGCGAGGGTTTGACCAGACCGGTCCTGGGCCAGGTCACGGCTGTCTGACACGGTCAGCACGGCGATGCGGACAGGGACAAAATCGCGGGCTTCGTCCAAACGGTTCATGTCATGGTGTCCAGTCGTGCCCGAATGTCCAAAAGGTCGGCCCAGGCTTCGCGTTTGCGCTCGGGATTGCGCAGCAAATGGGCGGGGTGGAACATGGGCATGGCAGGAATGCCCTGCACCTCGGACCAGTTTCCACGCAGACGGGTGATGCCCTTTTTGCCCAGCAGCGCCTGGCAAGGTGTGTTGCCCATGGCCACGATCAGGTCGGGCTTGGCCAAGGCCATATGGCGCAGAACAAACGGATGCATCATGGCAATTTCCGCGGGCAGCGGGTCACGGTTTTGCGGCGGACGCCACGGCAAGATGTTGGTGATATAAAGCGCCGTTTTGGTTTGTTCCGATTTTCGGTCAAGCCCGATTGCCGCGAACATCTTGTCCAGCAATTGCCCGGCACGACCCACGAACGGGAGACCCTGAATGTCCTCATCCCGGCCGGGGGCTTCACCTATGATCATCACCCGCGCGGCAGGTGAGCCGTCGGCGAATACGCAATTGCGCGCACCGCGTTTCAATTCGCAATGCTCAAAATTTTGCAGCGCGGCGTGCAGTTCCGCCAGAGAATTTGCGCCAGCGGCGGTCGTCTTGGCCACGGCCACAGGATCCGGGCTGTCCGGATTAGCGTTCAGGGTCGCTTGCGGACCGCCACGGGCGCGGGATGCATCAGTGGCACTCTTGGCGGTCTTTTCGGCGCTTTCATATCGGTTGACCGGCAAGTCCTGAATGGCCTCGGTTGCACCAAGGTCAATCTGCCACTGCAAGGCGGCGCGCATTTCGTGAAAATCCAAAGACGATTCCATGTGTTCCAAGCTAAATGCCCCGCCCGCCAGTTGAAAGGCCATATGCGTGCAAGTGCTTGCCCGGTGGGCATGCATCTCTTATACAGCGCCGCAACCTGAGGGACGGACAAGATGGCATTCACCCAGCAACACCTATTGGGCATCGAGGCGCTGCACCCGTCGGAAATCACGACTTTGCTGGATTTGGCCAACGAATACGCGGAACAAAACCGCGCAGGCGGACCCAAGGCACAGCCTTTGGCGGGGCTGACACAGGTCAATATGTTCTTTGAAAATTCGACCCGCACGCAGGCCAGTTTCGAATTGGCGGGCAAAAGGCTTGGGGCCACGGTGATGAACATGGCCATGCAGGCCAGCTCGATCAAAAAGGGCGAGACCTTGATCGACACGGCGCTGACGCTGAACGCGATGCATCCGGACCTGATCGTCGTGCGCCACCCGCATTCGGGCGCGGTGAACCTGCTGGCCGAAAAGGTGAATTGCGCGGTTCTGAATGCAGGTGATGGCCGCCACGAACATCCAACCCAGGCGCTGCTGGATGCGCTGACCATTCGCCGGGCCAAGGGGCGGTTGCACCGGCTGTCCATCGCCATTTGCGGGGATATTGCGCATTCGCGTGTGGCGCGGTCGAACATTCATCTGCTGGGCAAGATGGAGAACCGGTTGCGCCTGATTGGTCCGCCCACTTTGATGCCCGCGGGTGCGGCGGATTGGGGCGTCGAAGTGTTCGAGGATATGACTGAGGGTCTGAAGGGGTGCGATGTCGTGATGATGCTCCGCTTGCAAAAAGAGCGGATGGATGGTGCTTTCATTCCATCCGAGCGCGAATATTACCACCGCTATGGGCTGGATGCGGCGAAAATGGCCCATGCCAAGCCCGATGCCATTGTCATGCATCCCGGCCCGATGAACCGAGGCGTCGAGATTGACGGTGAATTGGCCGACGACATCAACCGCTCGATGATCCAGGAACAGGTGGAAATGGGCGTCGCGGTGCGCATGGCCGCAATGGACCTGTTGGCGCAAAACCGGCGTGCCGCGCGCGGAGGCATGTCATGACCCTACTGACCAACGCGTTATTGGTTGATCCCGTGGCCGGCACGGAAACACTTGGTTGGTTGCGCGTGGACGGCGCGATTATTGCCGAGACGGGCCAAGGCGACGCGCCTGGTGCGGGTGTTGATCTGGGCGGTAAATGTCTGGCGCCGGGCATCGTGGACATTGGCGTCAAGGTTTCTGAACCGGGTGAGCGCCACAAGGAAAGCTTTCGTTCTGCAGGGGAGGCCGCGGCGGCGGGCGGTGTAACCACGATGGTCATCCGTCCCGATACGGTGCCTGCGATCGACAGCCCCGAAGTTCTGGAATTCGTCAATCGTCGCGCCACCATTGACAGTGCTGTGCATGTCTTGCCCATGTCGGCGCTGACACGTGGGCGCGCCGGGCGCGAAATGGTGGAAATCGGCTTTATGCAGGATGCAGGTGCCGTGGCCTTTTCAGATGCGGACAACGTGATCGTCAACACCAAGGTCGCCAGCCGATGTCTGACCTATGCCCGCGCCATGGGGGCGTTGGTCATTGGTCATCCTCAAGACCCCGGATTGTCAGCAGGTGCAGCCGTGACCAGTGGCAAGTTCGCCTCACTCAAAGGGTTGCCGGCCGTGTCTGCGATGGCTGAACGCATGGGGCTGGATCGTGACCTGGCCTTGGTCGAGATGACCGGCGTGCGCTATCATTTCGATCAGCTGACCAGCGCACGGTCGCTGCCGCGCATCACACGGGCCAAGGCCAACGGGCTGGATGTCACGGCGGGTGTGTCCATTCACCACCTGACGCTGAACGAGCTCGATGTGGGCGACTATCGCACGTTCTTCAAAGTCAAACCACCGTTGCGCTCCGAGGATGACCGTCTGGCGATGGTTCAGGCGGTAGCCGATGGGGTGATCGACATCATCAGTTCGATGCACACGCCGCAAGATGAAGAAAGCAAACGCCTGCCCTTCGAAGAGGCCGCGAGCGGCGCGGTGGCGCTGGAAACGCTCTTGCCTGCCGCCATGCGGCTGTATCATGCAGGCACGATCAGCATGGCGCAATTGTTCAAGGCCATGTCCCTGAACCCGTCGCGGATTCTGGGTCTGCCCGGCGGCAGGCTTGCGCCCGGTGCGCCGGCAGATCTGGTGGCGTTTGATGCGCATGCGCCCTTCATTCTGGATCGCACGAAATTGAGATCGAAATCCAAGAATACGCCCTTTGACGGGCAACGGATGCAAGGTCGTGTCCTGGGGACCTGGGTGGCCGGTCGCCCGGTTTTCGGGGATTTGACATGACCTGGATCATGATTGCGGCACTGGCCTATGTCTTTGGCTCAATCCCGTTCGGTCTGTTGGTGTCACGCGCCTTTGGACTTGGTGATATTCGCCACCAAGGCTCAGGCAATATCGGCGCCACCAATGTCTTGCGCACCGGCAACAAGCTGGCCGCCTTTCTGACGCTGGTTCTGGACGCTGGAAAGGGCGCGGCTGCCGTTCTGGCGGCGCGCGCATTTATTGGCGAAAGCACGGCCGGTTTTGCAGGATTGTTTGCCGTCCTGGGCCATATTTTTCCGCTGTTTCTGGGCTTTCGGGGCGGCAAGGGAGTTGCCACCTTCCTTGGCACGGTCCTGGCGCTGAGTTTTCCTGCTGGCCTGGCCGCATGCGCCACCTGGCTAGTCGTGGCGGCTTTGGGGCGAATTTCCAGCCTCGCGGCATTGGTCACCGTCGCCGTCGCGCCGATTTTCACGTTTTACTTCTACTTCGCGCACGGGGCTGTGGTGGTGGCGTTTCTGTCGGCATTGGTGGCCTATCGGCATGGCGCCAATATTGCACGCTTGCGCGCGGGCACAGAGCCCAGGATCGGCAAAAACTAGGGCACGGCCGCCCATCAAGCGCGATTGCTTTGCGCTGGCGTTGACCTATTCATTCTTTGCAGTAGTTTTGGGCAGGCCTGATACGGAGCACGACACATGGGTTTTCAAGACGCTGTGCGCAGTTGCTTTGCGCAATACTTTACCTTCCAGGGCCGGGCCACGCGTTCGGAATTCTGGTATTTCGTGCTGTTCACATTCATCGGCGGGCTCCTGACGTCCATGTTCGGAGAGGTGCCGAATGGGCTTTTTGGCCTGATCGTCTTTATTCCCACGATATCCGTTTCCGTTCGCCGGCTGCACGATACAGGGCGTTCCGGCTGGTGGTGGTGGCTGTGCCTGATCCCGGTGGTCGGATGGATCATCCTTTTGGTTTTTTACACCACGCGCAGCCAACCCGGAGAGAACGACTATGGCTATGATCCGCTGGAGCAGGCCATCAGCGCTGATGCGCCTCCCCGTGACCCTGCCGCGAAACCGCATTGGTCAGACCGTATTGATGAAAGCGAGTTCACCCGCACCAACATCCCCGATGTGCCGCGCGACTAGCCGCTAATCTCGCGGCGCGGCGGCGCGGCGCAAGCGATCGTTGATGGCGCGCCCCAGGCCCTTGTCCGGTATCGGGGCCACGGCAATTCGGGTGGCGCCGGTTGCGTCAAGGCTGCGCAACCTGTCAAACAGACAGGCCGCGGCTTCGGCCAGATCGCCGCTGGCAGACAGGGTCTGGGTGCCCGCGATGGGGCCAAAGCCCAGCAAGACTTCGTTGGGTTCGGCACTGGTTGCGTTCAGCCGCAACGCTGCATCGGGCGCATAATGTGACGCCAATTGTCCGGGCGCATTTGGCCTGTCGGTCACGATTGAGGTCGCGCGCAACGGTTGGTCCAGCATTCGTTCAATGGCTTCGTGTGGCAGGCCACCGGGGCGCAAAAGGGTCGGACCGCCTTCAAAGCCGATGATCGTGCTTTCCAGCCCGATCTGGCAGGGGCCCGCATCAATGATGGCGGCAATCTTGCCGCCCAGCCCGGCCATGACATGGGCGGCTGTCGTCGGGCTGACCTTGCCCGAGGGATTGGCCGAGGGCGCGGCAAGGGGGCGGCCCAGGCTTTGGATCAATGCGCGCGCGGCGGGCGTTTCGGGCATGCGCACTGCAAGCGTAGACAGCCCTGCCGTAACACGATCAGACAGGCTGGTGCCCGAACGCAACGGCAGGACCAACGTTAATGGGCCGGGCCAGAACGCCTGCGCCATGTCGCGGGCTATCGGGGTAAAATCGACATAGTCGCCAGCCATGGCCAGATCGCTGACATGCACGATCAGCGGGTTTGAGGATGGCCGGCCCTTGGCCGCGTAAATGGCCGCCACCGCGGCGTCATTGCACGCATCGGCTGCCAGCCCATAGACCGTTTCGGTGGGCATGGCGACCAGGCGCCCTTGCGAAAGTAACGTGGCGGCGCGAGCAATATCGGCGGCGCCTGTGCCCAGCATCTGAGTTGCGGTGGCGTTCATATCGACCTAGGTATCTCTTACAGCGCGGGCCGACCAGAGCCGTGCTTGACGAAATTGGCCGGGGTTTGATTGAAAATGGCATATCGCGCACCTGTGACAGAATTTCAATTCATGCTGGATCATGTGGTCGGCTTTGAGGCGGTGGCAGCCACAAAAACCTTCGCCGAGGCCAGCCCCGATCTGGTGGCTTCGATCCTGGCCGAGGCCGGACGGCTGAGCACGGATGTCCTGGGGCCATTGCAACGCGCGGGTGACACGCAGGGCGCGGTGCTTGACAACGGCGTTGTGCGCAGCTCGCCGGGGTTTGCCGAGGGCTATGGTGCGATCGCAGCGGGTGGCTGGATCGGTATTTCCGCCAGCGCCGAACACGGCGGCATGGGGCTGCCGCACACGCTTGCCAGTGCCGTGAATGACATGATGTCCGGTGCCTGCCTGTCGCTGCAATTGAATCCCCTGATGACCCAAGGCCAGATCGACGCATTGGAGCATCACGCCAGCGCCGACATTCAGGCGTTGTATCTGCCCCGGCTGATCTCGGGCGAATGGTCTGGCACGATGAACCTGACCGAGCCACAGGCCGGATCGGATGTGGGCGCGCTGCGGGCCAGTGCCACGGATAATGGGGATGGCACCTTTGCCGTGTCGGGCCAAAAGGTGTTCATTTCCTGGGGTGACAATGATTTTTGCGCCAATGTGTGCCATTTGGTGTTGGCGCGCCTGCCCGACGCGCCTGCCGGGACCAAGGGGATCAGCCTGTTTCTGGTGCCCAAGTTTCTGCCCGATGCAGATGGCGCACCGGGTGCGCGCAATTCATTGCAAGTGGTCAGTCTGGAAGAAAAGATGGGACTGCATGGCTCGCCCACAGCGGTGATGCAATATGACGGCGCCACGGGTTGGATGATCGGCGCGCCCGGTGGCGGCATGGCGGCCATGTTCACGATGATGAACAATGCCCGTCTTGGCGTGGGCATACAGGGTATCGGGGCTGCTGAAGGGGCTTATCAGGCGGCGTTGGAATTTGCCCAAGACCGCAAACAGGGCCGCGCCGCGCTGGGAGGCGACAGTATTCTGGGTCATCCTGATGTGCGTCGCATGATGGCCGAGATGAAGGCCGACATCTTTGCCGCGCGGGCGATTTCGTTGGCCTGTGCAGTGGCGGGTGACATGGCGACGGCCACAGGTGACAGCTATTGGCGCGACCGGGCCGCGTTACTGACCCCGCTTGCCAAGGCCTTTGGCACCGACGTCGGGGTGCGGGTGACAAATACCGCCATTCAAGTGCACGGCGGCATGGGATATATTGAGGAGACCGGCATTGCCCAATTCGCCCGCGATGTGCGGGTAACGGCCATCTATGAGGGCACCAACGGCATTCAATCCATTGACTTGATAGGTCGGAAACTGGCCGATGGTGGCACGCAGATGTTCATGCTGTGCGACGAAATCGACGCATTTTGTGCTGAAGTTTCAAGCCGCGATGCCGATGCAGTGGCGCGTGCCGCCCAAGCGTTGCGTGGCGCCACGGAATGGATGCTTGCGCAATCGGACATGACCCAGAGGCTTTGGGGATCCTGGCCCTTCCTCCACGGTGTCGCCCGCGTTTTGGGCGGGTATTTCCACCTGCGCGCGGCAGCCCAGGAGGGCCCTGATAGCGCGCGGGCGCGGCTGGCCGGATTTTACATTTCTCGAATGCTGCCCGACTACGTGGGCGCTTTTGCCCATGCGACCAGCGGCGCATCCGATATTTCGCCAGAGGATTTGCAGAGTGCCTGACACCAGTTTGCCCGAGGCGGGCCGCGGCGTTCTGAGCTACCCGTTCGCCGAACCGCCCGAATTCGGCACTGCGCGCGAGGTCGCGCCAGGCGTTTTGTGGATACGATTGCCGCTGCCGATGGCGTTGGACCATGTCAACGTTTACGCTTTACGTGAAGCGGATGGATGGACGCTGGTGGACACCGGCTTTGACACAGCCAGGACGCGGAAAATGTGGGAGGCATTGCTTGCGGATGCGTTGGGCGGCGCGCCGGTGCGCCGTGTGGTCGCCACCCATCACCACCCCGATCACATAGGTTTGGCCGGGTGGTTCATGCAGCGCGAAGGAGCTGAATTATGGACCACGCGCACCGCCTATCTGATGGCGCGCATGATGGTGTTGGATGATCACCCGACACCCATTCCCGAAACATTGGCGTTTTGGCGATCGGCTGGAATGGACGAGCGTCTCTATGCGCAACGCGCCAAGGAGCGGCCATTCAACTTTTCCGATTGTGTGACGCCGTTGCCGTTGGGGTATCGGCGTTTGCAACAAGACGACCGGGTCGAAATGGGTGGGCGCGAATGGGTCGTTCATATCGGCCATGGCCATGCGCCCGAACATGCGACGTTCTGGGAGGTCGGCGGTGATCTGGTGTTGGGCGGAGATCAGCTTTTGCCGTCTATCAGCCCCAATCTGGGGGTATATGCCACTGAACCAGGCGCTGACCCGGTGGGCGAGTGGCTGGAAAGCTGCGGGCGGCTGGGCGCGCATGCAAGGCCCGACCAGTTGGTTCTGCCAGGACATAAACTGCCCTTTCGCGGGTTGCCGGTTCGGCTGTCCCAGTTGATTGCCAACCATCATGGCGCACTTGAGCGGTTGCTGGCGCATCTTGCCAGGCCCCAAACCGCGGCCGGGTGTTTCGATGTCTTGTTCAAGCGTCGGATCGGCGATGGTGAATATGGCTTGGCCCTGGTCGAGGCAATGGCCCATATGAACCACCTGCACCACTTGGGCGCGGTTACACGAACTCAAGATGACAAGGGCCGGTTCCTCTGGCAAAGAAGGTGACATGACGGACAAACCCAAAAACCCACCGGCAAAATCTCTGGCCACGCCATGCGGTGGCGCCATCCATGCGGATCCGGATGCGCCCCGCTCGCCCGAGCAATTGCCGCTGCCCGAGGGGTTGCAAGACAAGCCGATAGAAGCCAAGAGCGCGGCCGAATGGGCCTATCAAAGGCTGATCCTGTATATTCAGAACTTCGAAGAGCAACTTGACGAGGAACATGAAGTTGCGGTGGGGTTGGCCGGTGGGTCGGCGGGCGTTCTGAGGATTGAAGGGATCGGCTATTTCGATCCGGATATCATCACTTTTTACGGTGCCAATGAGGCGGGCGCCAAGACCCAGTTGATCCAGCATGTCAGCCAATTGTCCGTGACCCTGGCGGCCTTGCCGAAAAAGGCCGACGAAGCGGCGCCACGGCGCATCGGATTTCGCCTTGCCGCAGAGCAACACATCAAATGATGCGGCCCTTTCACGCGCCTGGTGGTGCGTGACATTGCCTTATGAATCGGTTAAACGGCCTGAAAAGATATCCACATAGGACGACCAAGATGGCAGAACATGAACATGGATCGATGAACATCGAAGTGCAGGAAAAGACTTTTGCCTCCTTCGTCAAGATCGTGGCCTGGGGGGCGGTCCTCAGCCTGGCATTTCTGGTCTTTCTGGCCATTGTGAACGGCTAACGGATTTTTGACCCGTATCCGCAGTATATTGGCGCGCGGCGCGCTCCTTTTCGGGTTGTTGGCTCTGCTCGGGGCCTGCGTCGGGCCGGCCGAACCAATCTGGGCCACGGACGAAGAAGTCGCGCGCGCACGTTATGTTGACGATGGTCCGCCCACGCTCACGCTGATGACAGTTGTGTCCAATCGAACCGGCGGTGGAGCGCATACGGCGTTGCTGATCAATGCGGATGAACGGATCATTTTTGATCCGGCGGGCAGTTGGTATCACCCGCAATTGCCAGAGCGCAACGACGTACATTACGGCATGTCAGACCAGATCGTGGATTTTTATGTCGATTACCACACGCGCGTGACCTATCACACCATCATTCAGACCGTGCAGGTGACGCCGGCACAAGCTGCCGCTGCCAAACGCGCGGCAGAGGCTTATGGCGCGGTGCCAAAGGGGCAATGTGCGATCTCGACAGGCCGGATTTTGCGGCAGGTGCCTGGGTTTGAAAACATGCCGGTCGGCTTTTTCCCCAATGTGCTGCAGCGTGCTTTCGCCAAGGTGCCTGGGGTTGAAACGCGCATTGAGCGCGATTTTGACAGCGATGACAATTCCGGCATGATACAGGCGCCACCGGCGCTGTATTTGACCCAAAATCGCTGATTTCTTGCCGCTTGGCAATGTGTTGCGTGCAGTCTAGGCTGTGCGTTGCACTTGCGTTTGACCCGGGGATTGGCGATGTCCAGACTTCATGTTCCGCCTGAAAGCCTGATCGTGCCGGACCCTGCGACACCGGGGCTGACACGCGCGATTTCAGGTGTGGACCATTCGGGCGCCGCAACTGAAATTGCGGTGATCGAGGAGCGACCGCTGACGATCTATCTCAATGGAAATGAGATTGTCACCACCATGACCATCGGTGACTACCCAGAATATCTTGCGTTGGGTTTCTTGCACAATCAGGGGATGCTCAAGTCTCATGCAGACGTGGCGCAAGTGCAATATGATGACGAAGTTCAAGTTGTCGCCGTGCGCACGCATTCGCAAACCCGCTATGATGAGAAGCTGGCCAAGAAAACCCGCACTTCGGGCTGCGCGGTTGGCACGGTGTTCGGCGATTTGATGGATGATATTGACGCGGTGC
>Ga0316205_10002312_pt1 | contig 20231 bp, 40 predicted proteins | sample 3monthpyrite_MG_FD_204941 | JGI IMG/M metagenome (GOLD analysis project Ga0316205, IMG submission 204941) | Microbial mat bacterial communities from mineral coupon in-situ incubated in ocean water Damariscotta River, Maine, United States -... | ecosystem: Environmental > Aquatic > Marine >... | reverse complement strand
GTTTTTAAATGAGCCTCATAGAGGTCATTTAAAAAGAGGAAAACATCATGAACAATCAATACGCAACTACATTTAACTCTGTTACACCAGTAGCACCTTTTAATGCTTATGATCGTTATTCTGATATGCGAGATCAACCTAAGTTTGAAGTTGATTTATCAAAGATTACGCATGATCAGAAAAGTCTAGCTAAAGCTGATGATATCTTAAATAAGAGCCCAGCTCTGTTTTTAGCAGCAATCTAGATTCACTATTTTAAAACGAAACGATAAATCTATTATTGATTTATCTTACCCCTGACGGGAGTATTATACTCCCTCCCAGGGGTAATGCTCTTTTTCCGTCGTCAGGGTTTTATTAACTAACTCGTTGTACGGAATACGGGAAAGGAGCACGACATGTTGAAATTCAAACTAACTAAGGAAGTTCGTAAAAGTATTGCGTCCAACCTTATTAAAACGTCTTGGTTAGGTTCAGTAGCTTTTGCAGCTACCGGATTTATTACTGAAACTGTTTGGGTCTCTGTTGGCGTTGTGATTTGGTTAATTACTTTCCAAGTAATTGGTCACCTCGTCTTGAGTCTTGAAGAAGTGGATGCTGACTGATATTCTTATTCTATGAAGGTTATTATAATCAATAGATCAAGGAACTATCATGAACGCACTTACTATGTCTTCAAATGATTATTGGATTCTTACATCATTGACAATCGGTATTGGCTTTGCCCTACTTGTTGGAATTTTTGTTTGGTTCCAAACCAGAAAAAGCAGTAAATCTACGCACTAAAATAAACCCGATGATTCTATCGGGTTTATTTTTTATTCATTTTTCAACACATAACAATAACTATTATGAAAATATCCTGACCCTAGCTTAGGGTGATTTCATAATGCTTTATTAAAAAGAGTAATGTGACTACTGCTATCAGTGGTAACGTTGCGTGAACCCTGGATTGTTTAAGTTCACCAAAACCTTAAGACCCGTCAAGTCGTAGGTTTTCAATCCCCTATCTAATAACAACATACGAAGTATTAATTTAATATTTACGTATCTATCTAATTACTCACCCAGACAGGGAAGCTCCTGTTCAGGTGTTTTCTCTTCTGAGTTTTGTAAATCAAATGAGGAAACACTATGTCAATACCAGAATCAAACTCTACATCTAATCCTGTATGGGGAAAGATGAAAGTTCTTACTAGTCACGGACGTTATGGTCAGTTTAATTACGCTTATCTTTATAGTGCAATTGGTGACTTTTCTGTTCGTTATAATGGTCTAGATGAATTTGAACCTGGAGAGTATCAAGGTGTATTTTTTATAGACAAGATTTATACAAATACACGTAAATTTGGTGTCGGTATAATAGTTGAGCCGGTAGCAATTATTGAAGACATTAAATTTATTGAATCGGGAGATGAAGATGATATTAATGTCCCCGAAGCTATTGTAGACCCCATTGAAGAAGAAATAACTGTTGAAACGAAAGATGAACCTCTAGTAGATTCACCTGAAATTAAGCAACCTATTCAAACCACTTCAATTTCTAATGATACTGAATTAAAGCAGTTGTTTGGCGAATTACTCCCATTGGAGGAAATCGTTAAACTCGATCCTACTGTAGGTCGAGCGCTATTCAGAAACCAAAGAGACTACCTGAAAGAACATGGGTATTCCTTTATCACTCAAGATCAAAGCTGGGTTAAAAAACATTAATTCAATTCGATTACTCCATTAAGAGTGGATATTCTAATGAATATCCACTCTTCTTTTTAATATAAAACAAGGATATGAAATGCAGTCAAATGTACTAAGTTTTTCCTCATCAATTAATCGATTTGATAATCTATCTGTAAGTGAGTTTAATCAGTTAGAAAGTGAATCCGTAATTAAACTGGCTTTGGAAGTAGTTAAATATAATTTTCGACCAGGCGAAGCATTTGGTGACCCTGGATCAGCAAGAGATTATCTAAATTTGATGTATATGGATCAGGAGCAAGAAATATTTTCAGTGCTTTTTCTTGATAATAAGCATCAACTTATCTCACATGAAGAGCTTTTTTTTGGAACTATCGATGGTGCGAGCGTGTATCCAAGAGAGGTTGTTAAGACGACACTACAGCATAATGCTGCAGCTCTAATTTTCGTTCATAATCACCCTTCAGGAAATCCAGGCGCAAGCAGTGCTGATAAACGAATAACCAAACGTCTTAAAGATGCCCTGGCATTAATAGATGTACGAGTTCTTGATCATATTATTGTTGGTAAGAGTGGGACTGTTTCATTTGCGGAACAAGGCCTACTTTAAATAACATTATTTTATAACCCGCTGGGATCTAACCCAGTGGGTTGGATTTTTCCAGCATTTAAGGAGAAATATATGGCTTTAACACAACACAAGTTTGAAACTGAAAAAGAAACAGATGCATTTAAGAAGGGAGTTGATTACGTTAATGACTCTTCTTGCTACGTAGTAGAAATAAAGCAAGATGATTCCGTAATAGATTATCCTTGGATTGTAATTTGTGAAGATTCCGATTCTTAATATATCCACTTTCTAAATAACGCTTTCAATTAATTAAAAACCGCTGGGATCTAACCCAGTGGGTTGGTTTCTCCAGCATTTATGGAGATTAAAATATGGCTTTAATGTTTCAACGATTGGCTCAAAATTATGCCAAAAATGGTTACTTTCCCACTGATAGTGATACTACAGCGCGAATTCTTAATGCTATTAAACCTTCAGAATCTGGTTTAATGCGTATTATCGATCCATGTTGCGGTGAGGGAGTCATTCTTGCTGAATGTAAGCATTATTTAGGTAATGATAATACTGTTGCTTATGGTATCGAATATAACTCTGAAAGAGCATGGCACTCAAAGAAGATTATTGATCATTGCGTACATAGCGATATTAATGATGTTGTTATGGGGGCCAGGTCATTTAGTTTTATGTTATTAAACCCGCCATATGGCGATATGATATCTGACAAATCAGATCCATCATCGAAGCGAACCAGAATGGAGATAGATTTTTATCGACGAACTCATGGCTTGCTGCAGTATGGTGGAATAATTGCTTTAATATTGCCACATTATGCTTTAACTAAAGAATATGCCACGATGATAACTCGGCATTTTTCTAATGTGAAGGTTTTCGCTGCACCAGAACAACGGTTTAAACAGATCGTTATTTTTGGTATTAAAGAAAGATCAGCAGAACCTAATAAAAAAATGCGTGATCACTTGATGACTATTGGTACAGGAGACTTGAAGCCTGATGTTATTCCAAAGGAATGGCCAGACGAACAAAAGTATCTAGTACCAGCTGTTATTAATAAGCATATAAAATTCTATGCTGTAAGAGTTGATAAACGTCAATTAGCTGATGTTATCAGTCAAGTGCCAACTTTATGGGATCAGATGGGACTCATGTTTCGTTATGATGGAACAGCTCATCGTCCTCCACTCTGTAAGCCGTACGACTGGCATTTAGCGATCATGTTAGCAGCTGGACAGATATCTGGTGTTGTAAAGTCTAATGATGATCGTATCTGGGTTATTAAAGGCGATACTTTTAAGGATAAATCAGTAAAAGAAGAAGTTGAGCATAATTCTAAAGGTGAAATTAGTGGTTCTAAAAGAATCTGTACCGATAGATTTGTACCAACAATTCGAGCGTGGGATTTTACTCATAATAGTGAGACATTTGGTATGAGTATGATCATTAAATAGTGGCTATATGTCACAACAAATAAGACACCTGTTAATCAGGGGTCTTTTTTAACTGATCGGATGTGTGACACAGTTAATAAAGACTTTAATAATATTATATTGCAGAATTTAATTAATAATTTATACTAAATACAATTGTAATCTCCAAAGAGTTTATGCGGTCACGGCTTATGTGGCACCTTTGAGTTGGTCCTGAATTGTGTAATACCAACCAGATTCTTCGGAATCTCAATTCACTTTAGTTGTTCAACCCACAGGGTGCAATCGCCCTACGGGAAAGATGCATCTTGTAATTCTTGGAGATGTATCAATGTCGAATGACAATCAATTTATTACAACGGAAACGTTAGCCAAAATATTGGCTGTTTTTGCCTGTAGTATTTCTAACGATGTTTCTGGTTATGAAAGTAAACTTGAAAAAGCTTGCGAGTCTTTAGAAATTATTTGCGTACCTTATGCTGAAGCATTTAGCTTAAACACTGGTAAACAAGTAATTCCCTGGAGTTGCGAGGATATTGCAAGTGCCTATCCTAACCATAAAAATCAAATTATATTAAATAGAGACATTATTGCATGTCAAGAAATTCTACTGGCTATGCCCAGTAATTGGATTTCTTGTAATGGTAAAGACTTTTCTGAAAAGTCACATTACCAGGCATTAGCTCTACTCGTATTTGGTATTGGGCATTTGACAGTTCGTCAAATAACCAATATTCAATCACATCATGTAGCCTGACTTTACAGGTTTAATCGCCCATGGGGAAAACTATTCCCTATGGAGTAGTTTCTCTCATGTGCATCATTATCATTGGAGAAACACTATGAAATCATTAAATAATAAGTTCGCTGTTTGTACATATAGTCGTCAAGGTAGTGTTGTATTAACGCCTAGAGATCTGCATGTACATTCGTGTGATTCAGGTTTGCGTGAGTTTATGGAACAGTCAGCAATCAAATTAGAAAAATGTGCTACAAACACAAAAACTAAAGCGATTAAAACTATTTCAAATAATAAACATATTTTTTCATTAACTAATGTAAAGAATTTATTTAAACCCGCGACTAACTTTATTAAATCACACACCGATACTTTTATTAGTATTGTTTGTGTTCTGACTTTTTTCTCACTTATGATCAAATAATCATAACTATTCCGTAAGGAGCATTCCTTACGGAGTGCTTCCTATGGAAATTAATTCAATGGAGGTTTATATGGAAACTCTTTTTGAGTTGTCTGAAATATCTGGTGTTTTTACAGATGCTGCTCTTACTGATGATACAGGTAATCTACTGTTTATTTCGGTTTGGGGACGAGATATTGCTATGCAAGAGCTTCTTGGAAGATTACAGCTACCAAAAAGTGAAAATGGTATTCGAGAATTAACTATACAAAGAAATTCTTTGTATAAAAAAGTTCAAATACCTAATGTTGATGATCTAGATAAAACTGCATACAAGGTTACTAAGCCAACAATTTATGGCGAACTAGCCCAAATGTGGATCTATAACAAGATTGCTATCACACCCGATTTATCAAATCATCGTGCTTTGATGTTATATGCCGATGATGACAAAAAACCGGAATTGTGGCCGTTAGTTAAATCTGTTTGTCATTTACCTCTGCTTGATCATTGGAAAGATGCATTTATAAAAAAATGTTTTGATAATGACTGGATCCGCTATTTAGATAATGGATTTGGAATCAAAGGTGTTTTTATTGAGCTGAATGATCAAGTTGAAGATGTGATGAGTCAAATGATTCAAAACTATCAACTAACGTTACCTGATGAATATAACCAACAGATTAATGATGCTCCTGAGCCTGTTAAGCCAAAAAATGATTCTCATGATTCATTATTTGGAGAGAGCGATATTGTCTCTATATATTCTCGTGAACAAGCAATAGCTGATGGATATTTAGTTGATGTATCTGAAATCTCAAGGGAAGCTGGCTTTAAATTTCCAGTCGCTCTAACAAGGACTGTTTGGGATGACTGTGTCGAATGGGATTATAAAGATACTGAGCGACAAACTTATCAAGATCAAGAAGGTCGTCTTTGGGATGTGGTCTATATGGCTGCAAATGCAGGACGACAATCTTCATCTAGCGAGTTGGAATATCAGTTATATCGTGTTCCAAGAGGTGGACGTGGTAAAAAAGCAAGGCTTATTAGTCTCAAATCACAAATTGGACCTGGTGATAATGGTGAGCCTGTTATAACTATCATGAAACCAGATGAAGATTGATTAAATGCAGTAAGAAAATTATTTCTTACTCAATGGGTGATGTTTACCCTATTGGGTAAACACATCTTTAATGTTTATTGTATTGGAGTTAAAAAAATGAGCACTGTATGTAAACTTGACAAACGAGTTAATTTTCTTGGTTATGATTGTGATATTGAATTGCATGAATATCTAGCTAATAAACAAACTGCAATTCAGTTAATAATTGCGGACACTGACAATAACGCAAATAAATCAAGTGAACTTGGGGAACCCATGTGTATGGCCACTGTTTGTTTACAAAATCACTTATTTAAAAAGCATGAAACGGCGATTAAAAATTATAGTGAAAATGAAGGTATTCTTGATGTATTGGTTGACGCTGGAATTGTTAGACCTACAGGGAAACATACTACTAGCGGGCTTGCCATAATCCCAATAGTTGAATTTACACTTTAAATTTCGGCCTATCTTAGGATAGGCTTTCTCAAAGTCATTTCAATGAGATGATTTTGAAAAAGCCAAGGCTTATTGAATGTGCTTGCTGGAGCCAAAAACCAGTACCTTTATCAGATCCTGAGTCATGCAATATCTGAAAATTACTTTTGTAATTTGACTCATCATTAATAACCCATCTGGGAAATCAATTCCCAGATACGGGTGTTGGTTTTTTTCATGGGTTTCTTCCGATCTCCTGGGGGCTCTCTTAAGAATCTCCAATTGGAGGTTTTTAAGTGAGCCTCCAAGAGGTCATTTAAAAAAAGAGGATACAACCATGGTACAGCCAACATCTAATGTAACAGAAGTAAACAATGTCATTGATTTCACTAACGTTGATATACAGGTTAGTGAAGCTGATATCCCTGATGTAGACGAACTATGTGATGAAAATAACTGGCCTGATAATGTAATTCTTCAAGCCGTTTAATTTAGTCATTACGTTAACATTGATAACTAAAAGTCTCTCGTAACTGAGAGACTTTCTCTAAGCTATCTTTATGATATGGCTTAGAGAAGGTCAACTCTTTATAGAATGTGCTTACTGGAGCCAAAAACCAGTACCTTTGATCAGACCCTGAATCGTGTAATGTCTGACTATCTCAATTGAGATTCGATTCATCAATATTAACCCATTAGGGATACCTCCCTATTGGGTTTGGTGTTCCTTATTTTTAATAAGGAGATCCTATTATGGAACTTTGGAAGATCCATAAGTTTTGTACCGGAGCAAGTCTTGAAGAACTTCGGGAACGTAAAGAAAAGCTTGAAGCTTTGATTGATCAGGGAACAGTTAAAGATACTAATGCAGATTATGCGTTAAAGATTTTGACTGAATATATTGAATTAAAAACTTTGTTTGAGGATTAATCCCAACCTGGTAACCCTTTCAAAATATTATCCAGATCAGTATTCTGACCTTTCGCTGTTTGAGCGAGTTCTTGCATTTCTAATGCAAAGCTCGTTTCAACGGCATCATTAAACTCACTCATGGTTCGTATGTTATGGATATTATATCCGGCCATTGCGAATCTAGACCCGTATTTCTCAATACCGCTTTTGGTAATGCGTATACGTTTTGAAACAGGATCCTGGATAAATAGCTGTAATACGTTATTCATGGTCTAAATCATCAAATTGTTGTTCTTGTTACTAAGGATAGCACCTTTTACCTCATGGGGCATAAATAATGCCTTATGGTGTTTTATATGTCACATATTATTAACTTATTATGGAGACATATATGTCTGCTTTAGAAATAGATATTAAAAATGAAATAGATTCTTCTGAGACTGTTGAAGGAAACATTGTTTCTTTAAATGATTTCATTACTGATTTTGGAGATGGGCTACTTGAAGCTGTCAATACACAAAATCCTGCAGTTTATGATGGAACTCATAATATTGCGCGTGATCAGGTTCTGCAAAATTTAAAACGTAAACCTTTCCCTTCTCAAGTTGAAGTGGTTCAAGCCGCTGCACGTTTATTAATTGATCATGATAAACCTGATCTAATTATGAATTGTGAAATGGGAACAGGCAAAACAATGATGGCTATTGCATCATCAGTAGTTCTACATGAAGAAGGTTTTAAAAGAAACCTATGTCTCGTACCGCCACATTTGGCGTTCAAATGGCGACGTGAAATTATGGAGACAGTGGACAATGCGAAAGTATGGATTTTAAATGGTCCTGATACTTTAGCAAAGTTACTGTACTTGCGTAAATCACTTGGTGTTGATGAACATGACGGCCCTGAGTACATGATTCTGGGTAGAGTGCGTATGCGAATGGGATTTCATTGGAGACCAGCATATCAAATTCGTAAATCACATAAACGAATGTATAGTGAAATTGGGAACGAGGAATCAATTAGTTACATTCATACAAGCGAATATTCTTGCTGTCCGGAATGTGGAACTGCAGTAATGATAGAAGATGATGAAGGCATACCTCAACCGGTTAGTCCTCTTTCCTTTCCTGATAACAAACGCTATAAATGCAAGGAATGTAATCATGCACTTTGGACTTTGGTGCATCCTAAGAAACGGAATAAAACACGTCGCGAAATGGTTAGCCAGGCGATGTGTCAAATACCGACTATTGGTGAAAAAACAGCAAATAAGTTAATTTCTTTGTTTGGTGAAGACTTACTAAGCAACATGCTCGATAACAATGTTCATGAGTTTATTAATTTAATGAGCGATGACGGCGAACTTGTCTTCACAGACAAACAAGCTAATCGAATGGAACGTGCCATGGCGAATCTAGAATTTAGTTTTAGTCAGGGGAGTTATCAAGCATCGGAGTTTATAAAAAAATATCTTCCTCGTAACTACTTCTCAAATTTTTGGGTTGACGAATCGCAGGATTACAAGAATAGCTCATCTGCTCAAGGACAAGCGATGGGGGTATTGGCAAGCCAATGCCGTAAGAAAATTTTGATGACCGGGACTTTAATGGGTGGTTATTCGTCCGATTTGTTTCATTTATTATGGAGAATTAATCCTACATCTATGATTAAGGATGGTTATCAATATAATAATCGCGGTAGTCTTGGAACCGCTTCAATGAAGTTCATGCAAGACCATGGTGTACTTGTAGATATCTATAGTGAATCAGAAAATGACTCGCATAGGACATCTAAAGGTAAACGGGTTACGCATAGAGTTAAGCAGAATTGTGGATTTGGACCGAAAGGTATTAGTCGTTACGTGCTTTCTAATACAGTGTTTTTAAAACTTAGTGATATTGGAGAAAATATATTACCTCCTTATCAGGAATATTTTATTAATGTCTCAATGTCAGCCGAGCAAGCTGATAAATATAGAATAATGAAAACTATTCTGGAAACTGAGTTAAAAGATGCTTTAAGGAAAGGCGATAAAACTCTTATGGGAACTGTTCTACAAGCTTTACTTCGTTGGCCGGATACATGTTTTCGTGAAGAAACAATTAAGCATCCTAGAACAAGGGAAACTATTTTTCATTCCCCACCCGCCATTGAGGAAGGCGAAGTGATGGAAAAAGAAAATGAACTCCTCAATATTTGTAAAGCAAACAAAGCAAGAGGACGACGTGTACTTGTATACACTGTATATACAGGTAAACATGATACTGCAACACGACTTAAAAACATTCTTCAGGGTGAAGGCTTTAAAGTTGCTGTGTTACGATCATCTGTAAGTACTACTAAACGTGAAGACTGGATAATTGATCAGACTGATCGTGGCGTTGAGGTTTTAATTTGTAATCCTGAACTGGTTAAAACTGGATTGGATTTATTAGAATTTCCAACAATATGTTTTATGCAAACTGGGTACAATGTTTATACCTTGCAACAAGCATCAAGACGCTCATGGCGCATTGGACAGAAGCAAGATGTAGATGTTTATTATCTAGGTTATGAGTTTACGACACAGATTAATTGTTTAGAACTTATGGCTAAGAAAATATCAGTTAGTCAATCTGTTTCTGGGGAAATCCCATCATCTGGCCTAAATATTTTGAATGAAGATGGCGATAGCCTGGAAGTTGAATTGGCTAAACAGTTGATTGCTGCATAAATAGTCCAAATTTAAATAACCGGCATTTGTCGGTTATTTAAATTTACCTTATGTATATTTTTATCTAAGTCGATACAAGCCGTTATGTATTTTTATACTCATGTAGTATTTCTACAATTTGTACAGTATATGATTTATACCATTCCTTTTTACCCAATGCTTGCGCTTTGATATGTTCTTTATCTTCTTTCCATGCTTTTATATCTTTTTTACTATTCCAATAAGAGATGGCAATTTCAACATTGTTTTCAGCTGTAGAGGTAAATTCTACACAGCCATACTTGGAAAGCGCCAGGTCTCTCATATGTTTGGCAGTTTCGGTGTAGGATTGGTCTAGTTTATTTATTTCGGCCCTGAAAATAACAGCATACATTGTTATGTGTTTCCTTTTTTATACTAGTTAATGTTGAATTAAACATCTATTTATGAGTATTTTTCATCTCTCTTAAACATTAACCTTTCGGGATCAGTAACAGTCGAAAATCCAAATTTTTCATATAAACCATGCGCGCTTTTTGTTGCTAAAAACCAGAGCCTCACCTGCAAGTATTTTTGCTCAAGTATGTGCTTTATTAGCATAGTACCTAATCCTCTACCTTGAAACTCTTCAAATATAAATAAATCAAGCAAGTAGGCATACACTACCTCGTCAGTCACCACCCTTGCAAAGCCTAAAGTATTGCCTTTGGAGTCATATACGCCAAAGCAAATAGAGTTTTCAATTGATTTTTTAACTGCATCTAAACTACGTCCCTTTGCCCAATATGATTTATTGCACAAATAGTCGTGAATCTCTTTTATATCTAATTTAGATTTATCTGTAGAAATTGAGTATTGCATATCATTTGACTATGTTTGTTATTATTTAATTATGTATATTATCAAATAGTGTTGTTAGTTTTAATTAAAAATAGTATTTACAACTATTTATCCAGCTAGTCTAATACTATCAATATAATCTATTGCGATATCATCGGTATCAATACAAAATGAAATATCACTTTTATAATTATCTCTATTAATAGCTACTGACACTACTCCTTCTACAGAGACATCAAATTTCTTTTCTGCTGCTAAGGTGAATTCATTGTTATCCGTGACTGAAAGTAAGCTTGTATCCTGTCTACTCATTGAATAATATTCTGACTTATGTATATTAAATATTCCAGTAACAGAAATATCCAAAATAAACGGTACTCCAAACATTCCATTACCGTAGTAAGTCAATTCATCCATAGTTATAATGATATTCTCTGGCTCGTCATATCCAGATATAGTTTTTTCGTAAAAGTCATCACTAATAGAGCCCCTACCTTCTATTGCTTTCCATAATATTTTTGTTCCTATTTTACTCCTTATACTTTTAGTTATAACGCCTTTATCGTCTTCATATCGCTTAAACTCTTCAATGTTAATTTCTATGTCAGGGAATAGGTCCAAGTCTCTTAACCTGCTTTGAATAACATCAGAACCTATTAATTCAGAAAGATTACAAAATGTTGTTATATAGCTATCTTCGAATGTCTCCCTAACTTTAATGTCATTAGATACAACATATACACGGCCAGATGATTTATCATTAATTGTCTTGATTGCTTGCACAATAAATCCATCTGGTATATCGTCCCGCTTCTTTACGGTTTTAAATGGAAGGTTGCCTTCAAAATAATCATCCATAGCTGCCTTTGCTTGATCAAGGCATATAGGCACCCTATTTGCTCCAATATGTTCCACCCAATTAATAAATAGATTTTCCGCATTAGAATTAATATCATCAACATGATCTTCCAATTCGTTCATAAACGAACGGAATATCGATAAAGTATTATCAGGGAGTTCCTTTTTAATTAGAGAGGTAACTCCCGATAATACTTTATCGATGTCCTTTGAATAATATTCTTGTTGCTGAGTAATGAATTCTCGCTCCACAATATAAGGGATATGTAATGTCAACTTACCAGCTAGAGCTAATTTTTCAATAGCTTTGAAATCCAAATTATTTCTACCTGGATTGTGTCTATATATATTTGTATCTAATACAATATTAATTTCCATATTATGTAACATTTTATGATTTACCTTTTAGTCACCCGATATTCTTAAACCTATTTATTAATCTGTACAGCTATATTAGCCGTAACAAATTCCTGGTTCACGATAATATTTGATGTACCCTGACCATTTGTTTTTGAACATGCGGCTGCAAGACCTTCTGCGAGAACCTGTTTAAGAGCCTCGACACCTTCTTCTTTCTCTATACACATCATTGCATAGACAAGTTGTGGGTAAGGATCGTCTTCTGATGATATCTGGCTTGCCGTCTGAACAGCAGCGAGTAATGAATCATCCGTTAGTTCTTCAGACTGATCTTTCACATCGTAGACATCCCATCCTTCTATTTCATAATGATAAAACACATTATGTCGCCCAGATGGCCATAAAATAAAGAGTATCTTATCTATGTTTGGAGGCAACGGCTTATCCGGCCACCCTTCATCATGAACACAATTAAGAGAGTCATTGATAACGTCCATCCATTGCTGCTCTCCAACATCCTCTATTATTTTAGAAATAGCTACTGCTATTTCTTCTACTTCAGTTTTTGTTAAAGGTCTCATATTTCAATACTCAAATCTATTAATATTCAGGGTGCTGTTTAATATAGCTAACAAGATGCGGCCTTATAGCTGACTTAATAGCAAGACCTCGCAACATAGTTATACGTGGCTTACCATCGGGAAAATATACATTCAGCTCATCTCCATCAAGACTGTACGAAACCGTATAAGTCTTATTGTTGTACTCAATTATAATCTCATCATCCATTATTTATTCCAATGTCTTCGTTATATTGGATTTTCTAGATTTAGCTATTATATATACAGCATATAAAAGCATGCTAAAACTGGCACCTGCAATAACTAACAAGATAGAATCGATAGATAAGTTATTAAGCATCCATTCGGAAAGCGCATACAGGCCTAAAAGCAAGACAGGCAAAAATAATATTTTTCCTAATGCTAAAAACAACTCTTTTTTCATTAAATTATCATCCTCAATCATTTTCCAATCATCCGTTACTGTTTTTATTAGAAACATTCAGATAGATTAAAGCCGAAAGGATAAGTGCGCTGCATAGTAAAACTGGAAATCCAGCAATATGAAATGCCCTATAATGCTCAACTGAATCAAATGCGACGAGCGTTACAGGGTCAGGGTAGAACCATCTGTATGATGCTAATGCGCCCATCAAAATACCGCCCAAGCTTAACAGGTACATTAGGCTACCCTTTACCTTTACTATCTCTGATATTCTATTGCCAAATAAAATACTAACCACAGCTATAACAAATACCATTAATCCAAATGTCATTTTTATTTACTCCTTTAGTTTATTCCAATGTTCTACCTGACTTAATTTCTTTAATTATTTCATTAGTGAATACAGCTGATAAACCAATAAAACATATACAAGATACTAGATAAAGATATATAGGGGCTCCCTGAAAAAGGTTTACTGAAAGTATACCTCCCATTATTGCAGCAGTAGTTCTTGGGTTTCTTATCCAGTGTTGATGTGACTCCTCTTTAGGCTCTGTTATATCAATATTTTTATTGTTCATATTCCCATCTATCCCTCTGGATCGTTTCTTGTAATAAGATGCCGCCACGATAAGACCAAAACCGTAATAAATGAAAGAATCAACCAACCTGGCTTACCTGTTCCAGTAAATATTATTGCAAAAATAAACATAATAATTAGCAGTATAAAGTCGTATTTATTCATTTAAAATTCCTGTTTGTATTTATTCCAATGTCATTAATAAACTACATTTCACTAGAAAGCTTGGCACCGTTCTTGGAAAGTAACTTATGTAATTTCTTAAATCCTTCAACCTCAATTTCAAGAACTTCTTTACGACTCATTGCCCTTTCAAGTTTATACTTAACAAAATCAAGCGTATTTTGATTTTTATCTGTTTTCATATTTATAACTTCAGCAACCAGCTTCTTCCCGCCCACATCTTCAAGATAATCAATCAAATCTTGCATGGCTCCCACAGAATTGTATGCAACTCCATATTTAAATAGGCCTTTATCTGCATCAGCACCACACTTAATCGTTTTGACATGTTCAACTAACTCGACTCCAAATTGTTCATCAAAGCCGTATACTAAGAGATCACCATCACTAGCCCTCATTTGATTGCAGGCAAATTTTCGCATACGATATTCAGTTTCACTTTCATTTTTAAAACCTGATTGTTTACGACTATCCGCATTCACCAAGCTAGTGGCTAATAAACTGACAGTAATTACAGTAGATATTATTAATTTAATTAGTTTCACATTTATTCCAATATCTTATTTAGATGTATTTTGTATTCGTTTCTTCAGCCAGACGATGAATTCACTTTTATGATTTGGTTTATAACCAGGATCATCAATAAGAATTAGCTTTCTTTTATCTATTCGGGACATAGTAATTTATTCCAATATCCCGAATTCACTATAGGTTACCATACGATCATCATTCTCATTTATTACAGACAGTGATCCGCAGTTTCTATGCTTAACAATGAAAGATGGTAAGTCCTGTTTATTATCTGAAAGTATATTTGCACCACCCTCATCTAGTTTTCCTGACTTGGTTGCCGCATCCACTCTTTCCTTACACTTATTACAGCCCAGATAGAAATAGGTCGTCATATTCTAATACCCTATTTTTCTTTCTTAGATTCATTTGCAAAAAAGTAAACACCAAACCAGAAGAATACAAACAAAACAGAACTGACAAAATCCCAATAACCTACTGGTAACTCAAACATATTCCCATGCTCCTTATTTTAATGATTTCCAGTAAATCAATCACACTACACAAAAATCTGCTTGTATGTGTTCCGCATTTAACTTAGTTAACACGCCATCATTAGTCTTGACTTTCACAAATGGCGGATCTGCTACAGGATGCACACTCTCTACGACGTAACATTCATTCGCTGTAAACCAACAAGGGAGCGAAGGGTCAAGGTCTTCGTGTAAATCTTTTAGTGCCTTAATCTTGCTGCCAGTAGATAAGTTAAAAATTACGTACTCATTTTTAGTGATATTAGATGTCATATTTATCCCAACTAAACAATTCTGCCTATACAGGACATATTGATCTTCTTGTCTTTATACACATTTCTACCTGTGCTTCCTCTAATACAATTTTGTGATAATTGGTAATTAATTAATGAGAGGTGATTTATTCTTACCCATTTTCCATTTTTATGACAATAATTTCCAACACATCTTCCATGTCCAGGGCGGTCACCAATATAATTTTCAGCTAGATTTGTCCTCATTAATTTATACCTTTAATCATTATTGATCTTGATTATAGTTCGAGGAGAGCCTAAGATTTCAAATTCCAGTATATGAATATCATCTATAGATGTACTCCAAATATCGTAAGCTATAGTATCAATTGGATATGGGACTTCTGTTAATTCCACATGTTTTCTAGCCTCTGCCCATATATTATTCTCTTCTGTCTGAGATAAGCATTTTATATTTACATAAATGTTGACATCTTTAAAATACCCCTTTTTAACTAAATTAGTCCATTCATTTATCATATTTTCATAAGCAGCATCGATTTTTTTGTTTAAAACTGAAATTTCTTTTCCTAAGGATACTTTTGATTTATAACCGAACTCAATATGTTCAAAGTATTCATACTTCTCTTCGTATGGAATGATCGTATTACATAAATTACGATATATAGAAGTACATTTTCTGTATTGTTCATTCATTTAATCTTACTCAATTAATCAATACTATTTCTAGGTCTGTGTTATTTTATGTATCCTACTTTTACTATCAACAAGATAAAAAACTTATCAAGTCTAAACAATCCTTCCTATACAGGACATATAAACCATCTTGTCTTTATAAGCATTCTTTCCTGTGTTTCCCCTAATACAATTTTGTGATATTTGGTAATTAATTAATGAGAGGTAATTAATTCTTTCCCATTTTTCATCTATACGACAATAATTACCGATACATCTTCCATGGCCAGGGCGATCACCAATATAATTTTCAGCTAGATTTGTCCACATAAAATGCCTTATTTGTTACTAATCCAATTAGGTTATTTCTATAAGTAGTCAGCTTACACCAGAACAAAAATATGCCTATTATTGTATAGTGCCTATTAACAGACAGTGTATATTAATAGTCATATAATTTATTCCCACTCCACCATTGTCCAGCCGGCTACTGAAGATATTTCTATATCATCAGTAGCTGCTTCTGCTGTAACAGTATATATATTTGTTGGGATGCCTCCCCCGAACAAACCAGCATAAGCAATATCATCTTTTGATTTAAACAATACATTACTCCATAAACTTACCTGATCTTGAGCATCTGCTATTAACTGAACATAACAATCATGAGGGGCATGACCTAATAAAGCTAATATAGGGAATGAATCAGTTCTCGCATCCATTAACCCCGCCTCCTCAAAGGCTAATTGCTTTCTAAGCTTCCTCGCACTTATCCATTTTGTTTCATCACTTATACATAAACTCTTACGTAACGTATTATTTTCATCTAAATCATCGTAATCATATTCTGGGAAATATCCATCCTGTAACTGCAGCGTTGAACAACTTGCGCCATGATATATTGACAATACTGTTTCTAATGGTTTTTTTACTATTGAACTTACTACTTGTATACCGTCATTTGTTATTATATTTTTTAATGAAAATGCTAATTCATTAGCTAAACCACGAGATCGCCAAGATAATGGCTGAGTTAGTATTCCAGGGCACCAAAGCACACGATATGCAAACTCCTCTTTGATGTTTTGATATATTTCCCATCCAAAATACTCTTCATCTTCATTTCTTGAAATGCCATAATCAGAAGTTAATATATTTTCTAATTCACTTAAAGGTTGATTAGTATCATATTTACAAAGCAATCTAAGTAGGGAAGAGTTATTCTCCCTATATTTTCTATGCTGGCCACTTTCCTCCATTTCAAATGAGATTGTAAGTGATATATCATGTAAAGCATTAATAGTTTTATAAAGTCCAACCCAACCTGTGAAACCATGCATTTGAGCAATCAATTGGCGTGAATATCTAGGCTCTAAACCTGTAATTAATGATAAGCGCTGTGCTTGATCACTAAATGCTGCCAATATTTTATGCCAGCATGAAGAAAACAAAAAAGAATCTTCTCTACATATAATCATAATTTATTCCAACGTTCATTCGTTTAATAAGCGCCTAGCCATCTAAAAAACTTAGTCGTCAATTCACGCTCAACTTCTTTTTTACTTCTCTGCTTATACCCTTTCAAAACAGGAGGAAGGAAATCAGCACCATTTAATTTCGTTTCAATTAATCTACTTTTCCCATTACTGAAATATATGCGCATATGTAACATAGTTGTATGTAATGGAGTCGGTGCTGGCCAATTTACCCATTCATACTGCCAATTACTGGGGTTAGTGAACTTTTCTCCTATATGCATATCTCTTTATTCCAATGTAGGTATTTTAGTTGCTTATATTAATAATTATTAATGCTAATAACATAAACGGTATTGGAAAAAGAGCTGCTAGTAACATATCTTTTTTTGATCTCTTAGCGTCTATACCTACGGCACTACTTATAGATCCAAAAAATACTCCAACTGCAAGAATACCTAAATAAGTACTTTCAACAATTAAACTTACTGGAAAAACTACAATTGCCATAACAAGTAATGCTATCAAGTAGTCCTTGATATTAGGAGTCTTCCAGTCTATCTCTGTTAACACTGTCATATTCCTATATCACCTATATGTTCCCACTTAATATGGATTGAAGTTTATTACTAAAAGCTATAAATGATCCAAACGATAGAGATAATGATAATACTGCAATTAAACCAAATATAAGTCTGTTTAAATCGCTAAAAATATTTTCACCAGCCATTAAGCCAAAAATTAGAACTGGGAATAGAAATGCAATCGATAGTAGTTTATATATTTCTACAAGAATTTTAGTCTGTATGCTAATCATATTCCAATATCCTATTTTTCGTTATTACAACTACTAGTTATGCGCATTGAGAATAAAGTTAAAGCCAATCCGATAATGAATACACCTTTGGCTAATGGGCCACCCGTTATGTAATGAAGCGTACCAGCCAGAAAAATAACTACGCTCCCTGTTGCTAACATTAGATTATCTTTAATTCTTATTTTCATATAATCATCTATCCCTATTTATTCCAATATTACTTACATATTTATTTCCCGACTATATACTAACCATCCATATACGAGGAAGCTACTTTAGTAATAATCTGTTCATTAAATGTGGTAGTTATAGGTACGGCATTATTTTTTCTTTTTTCTGAGTAAATAAATCTAATACCAGAATTTGTAACATAACCACGTAGTATATCTTCGGCATTTACTCTTATCCCGTACTCATTTTCAATATGTTTAATATAATCATTATCATCCTGATGACCTGTCACCCATAAACCTGATAGGTTTTCATACGTGAGGCTTCCATAAAGATCAAGATCATATAGCTTGTTCTCTTCACCTATTGCTATATTTAAATATTTAGTAAAATATGTTTCATCGGGATGAAATCCACCAGGATCAAAATAATGCCATGCTACTAAAAAAGCGAAATGGTTATATCCATCGAGTATGAATTCGTCCACCTTATTAATAACAATATCAACATCGGCAGTCTCGATTAGCTCCATAAAATATTCAATACATTCTTGCCAGTTGGATTCGTCATTACGCATTCTCATATTTATTCCAATGTCTTCGTTGTATTGGATTTTCTAGATTTAGCTATTATATATACAGCATATAAAAGCATGCTAAAACTGGCACCTGCAATAACTAACAAGATAGAATCGATAGATAAGTTATTAAGCATCCATTCGGAAAGCGCATACAGGCCTAAAAGCAAGACAGGCAAAAATAATATTTTTCCTAATGCTAAAAACAACTCTTTTTTCATTAAATTATCATCCTCAATCATATTCCAATCCTTATTTATTGTTTAGTTCTTGCAAGGCCAGATCTTTTGTTACATCTTTATTTTCACACGCTACTCGATTAATCCACTCACTTCGAGATTCGTTCACCTGACCTGCACCAGGTTGAGCGAGTATTTTTGATCCGTCTTCTGACGTTATTACGATAGCTGATGCCATATTCCATATCCTGTTTCTAATTTATTTGTATCTCACCAGACTCAGCTAATTCGAATACATCATCACGAAACACTGTGTCACGACATCCCCATTCTATAGCTAAATTAATTAATCTTTCAGGCAGTCTTTTAAATATACTTTTACATTCATCATAACTTAACTCACGATCAATTCCTGAACCAGAAACGAAAGCGTCATGTAGACCATGCCAATCCTCATCTGACAGTAACATCTCGTCTATCTGTTCCGAAGTTAGTTCAATCATGATTTATTCCAATGTCACTTAACTTTCTAAACCTTTCCTTTGTTTTATTTAGAGTTTCTACCATACAGTTAACTACCGATTCCTTGTTTATCACTTTATCTCCTCTGATATCATTTTTGTGTATTGTTAACTTTGAATCACTTATTTCTACTGCTTGAAAATAACAGTCTTTACGTTCTTTTGCTGATGGCCCTAATATGTCCATTAATTTTCCTCTATATTTAATTCTATAAATATTTGCAATAGGAGTACCAATTTGTGAATAGGATTTTATTTCTACAATACTTAGCTCATTTACTCGTATATCTGCATCAATACGTTCAAATATCATTTCTTTCTCTATAGAAAAATGATGATCAGAATAATTTATTGCTACCCAGTCTTCTATTTCATTTAAGTTTGCTAACATAATCAGACCTATAATAAAAAACACAGGTATTGATGCCCCTATCAATAGATACAGTCTATCATTTATCGGAATACCAACTGTATTATTTGTTTTGTCTGTCATATTTCAATCCTTTATTTTTAATCTATTTTAACATTTTAATTAAATTTGCAAGAATCATGAGCAACTTAATTTATTCCAATATTAATGTCTTGATATATTTAATAGGATTAAATATATCACTGTAGATAAAATCACACTTATAACGACGATATTTCTTCCGTTTGGAACATTATCAGTTAATATTTCGTCTATTTCTCTGG
>Ga0316205_10002311_pt1 | contig 20237 bp, 24 predicted proteins | sample 3monthpyrite_MG_FD_204941 | JGI IMG/M metagenome (GOLD analysis project Ga0316205, IMG submission 204941) | Microbial mat bacterial communities from mineral coupon in-situ incubated in ocean water Damariscotta River, Maine, United States -... | ecosystem: Environmental > Aquatic > Marine >... | reverse complement strand
TCGTCTCGTTCCCACGGTCCTCCGTGGGAATGCATATTAATAAAAATAATTATTGAAAATAACAGATTAACTGTATGTATTCCCACGCAGGAGCGTGGGAACAAGTTAAAGTAATGATGTAGTTAGTCACGTCGAGGTGTATAAACCTGTCCCCAGCTATAAGACTTAACGTTAAATAATTTCTTGTCCTTCACTTGTCGCATGGCGGGTGCGTTATTCGGCAGCCACAATCTTACATTTGCCTTAAGGTTATCCGGATTGCTTTGGCTAAATGCATCGGGATTGAGCTCAACAATTTGGTAAAGTAATTTTTCTCGCAAACCCGGGTTATCAGGTAACAATTGCTTTACAATATCACCCAGCGTTTCGCCTGGGGTGACGTCCCAGAAATTTTGGCTAATAGAATAAACCTCAACACGCTTTGACTGACTGGCAAAGCTGTTTGCGAATAAAAACCCGCTAAAAATAACGCTGAGTAATAACATTGTGCATTTCTTCATACTGAACATTATAGACAATAAAAAGCATCAAATACGATTGTGCATTTACTAAATATAAAAAATTTAAAGTTTTTACATTGCGGGCCTGTCAATTTACAGGTAAGAGCAACTGAAATTATGGGTTTAAGCGGCGCTTCAGGTTCTGGCAAATCTCTTTTTCTCAGGGCGCTTGCTGACCTGGAAGAACACGATGGTGATATTGTTCTGGATGAGCTCAATCAGCTCGATATTGCGGCCCATTTGTGGCGACAGAAAGTGGCTCTATTATCGGCAGAAACTAGCTGGTGGTTTGATACGGTAGCTGAGCATTTTACAGAGTTATCAGAAAAAAGTTTAGCGGGCCTGGGTTTTTCTAAAGACTGCATGCAATGGAGTATTGCGAGATTATCAAGCGGCGAAAAACAACGTTTAGGTCTATTACGACTGTTGCAAAATGAGCCAGAAGTTTTATTACTGGATGAGCCAACGGCTAACCTGGATAAGCATAACACTCAGTTGTTTGAAGCATTTGTGATGCAATATTTAGAAGATAAATCAGCTTGTGCAATATGGGTTGGGCATGACCATGAGCAATTGAAACGTGTTTCCCCGCAGCGTTATGCAATAGTTGAAGGGAGGCTGGTGAATGTTGATTGAGTTAAGTTCTTTAGATTTGGCATTGGCGGCTATTCTGGTTTTGTTGTTAGGTGTGCTTAGTACCTTAATGAAACTGGGAATCTCCAGACAGTTGTATATCGCAGCTGCTCGCACCACGGTGCAGTTATTATTAATTGGTCTGGTATTAAAAAGCCTTTTTGCCAGTACATCTATGGCGTTTATTTTGTTAATCGCTTTTATTATGATTTCAGTTGCCGGTTGGGAAATATTATCTCGCCAAAAACGTAAATTAAAAGGCTGGTGGGGTTTTGGTGTTAGTACGGGATCATTGTTTGTTTCGTCCTTTTTAATTACATTGCTGTGTTTATTTACCGTGATACAGGCAGACCCCTGGTATTCGCCTCAATACGCAATTCCACTCTTAGGTATGCTGCTAGGTAATACCATGACAGGCATTGCCCTGGGAATGGATCGACTAATACAAAATGCATGGCAACAACGCCCCATTATTGAGCAACGTTTAATGTTGGGTCAAACAGCAGATGAATCAATATCAGATATAAAACGTGAAGCAATGCGAGCGGGGATGATTCCGATAATTAACTCAATGGCTGCAGCAGGTCTGGTAAGTTTGCCAGGAATGATGACTGGCCAGATATTGGCAGGGGCCGCCCCCGTAGAAGCCGTTAAATATCAAATTTTAATTATGTTTATGATTACTTCCGGCACAGGGCTCGGCGTAATATCCGTTTTATGGTTAATATCAAAACGCCTGTTTGATGAGCGTGAACGACTGTGTTTTAAACGATTGTTAAAATAGAAGGGTTATCGAGAGGGGAAAATATATTTTGCCACAGAGGCACGGAGAACACAGAGAAAATATAATATGAATAAAAAAGCTGTATTTTTTCTTATGTGTGCCGCAGGCACATACAAAACCTCTGTGCCTCTGTGGCAGGTCACTGCTTTTTGTTTTCACATATCGTTCAAATAAGCTTTAGCTTCTTCACCCGGGTCAGGTAAACCAGCTACACGCCAGGCGTTAAAGCAAGAGCCAAATAAATCATGAACCCACTCTTCACTTTTGTGATTTGCGCGGCAAATATTGTGCATCGCAGGTGCGACACCAAAACGCTCAAAGTGTAATCGCATTGCATCAATGACTTTCCAGTGCTCAGCGGTTAATAGGTTAATTTTCAGGTCATGTGCGATGACTAACGCTACCTCCCGGTTCCAGTCTTGCGGGTTTTTAAGCAGGCCATACGCATCAATTTGAATTTCAGTTAGATTGTTTTCAGCAGCGTTCATTGTCTTCTCCTGTGAATTTGGCTATTAAGTGCCGTGGGGGAGATAACATAAGCTGATACAGAGAGTTTATATTGTCATTTTTAAAGTTACTAAAAATGCTAACTTAATTATCAGCACCCGTTTAGTATAGTATGAGCCGATTGGGCTTGTTTACTAGTGTGTTTTGTCCGAAACTGGTCAAACTATTAAAAGAGATACAGATATGAATAATGACTCGTATGACGAAATGTTAGCTGAAGTTCAGGCATTTCATGATAAGCATGATTTTAAAAATACCGGTGGTGAAGAGTTAATGTATCGAATTGCTTTAATGGCAGAAGAGTTGGGCGAAATATCAGCTTGTGCCAGCAAAGGAAAGTCGGTTGAAGAGTTATCGGAAGAATGTGCAGACTTGATGATCTTATTAATGGGAACTGCGATTGCACAAAATTTTGACTTGAAGCAGGCTTTTTGGCAAAAAATGAGCAAGATAATGAAACGTGAATCAAAAATGATTAACGGGCGGATAAGAGTTTCTGAATTTAGAGATTAACTTATTGTCAGGAAGGTTCTCTTAATGTTTGATTCAGTAGTTTCTGCTCACGAATATACAATAATAACTCTCCCTCCATTTCGTTTTTAGTTATAAAAGGGCCCTGTTGTTTTCCGCCTCGGGTTTCAAAATACCAGATACCATTGGCACAAAAATAACGTTCATTTCGAAATGGAATAGTCCTGCTTTCTCCAGCTCTATGTTGTTGCATTACAGACCTCATAGTTATCATTTAACAGCGTGTACAGGCCCGAATAAACAGGCTTAACTTAAGCATAATTCAGAAGTGGCTTAATTCAATTATAAAACGACGGGACCAGACGAGCGGTATGACTCATTTAAGGGGGATAGCTATTTAAGTTGCTGATTTAAGAGTGAATCCCTGCTTATAAAATGTTTATATGATGTTGTTTGGGGGATTAGTTTTGTTGATCCATTTGCTCATGTAAATTAATGAATTCATTCAGGTCTGCTTGCATGGCAAGCTCATTATCATAAGGGCCTTTTTGTCCACCCCCCCTGAGTTCAAAATACCATTGTCCGTTAATTTCATATCCTCGACTGGTGCGCAGAGTATGTTCCGGTCGAGTATCTGTTTTTTCATTGCTGCGATGTTGAGACATTATATTTACCTGTATTGATTATTTAGAAAGTTAGGTAATTATTTTTCAGTTAAATGCCAATCTTAGTTAATAAATTCAATCTGTTAATTATCAAGAAAAATAAATCTGGGTTTTACCAGATTTTCATAATCTTTATAATTCATTTTAATCGCTTCTAGATGTGATCCAGCATTGAAAGCAATTGTGTCATCTTCTGACAGACTTTCCGCGATATATACATCCATATCATATAAGCAACCAAATGGTGGCATAGCGCCTACTTCACAATCTTTAAAACGAGGCGTAAATTCTGACTCATTTGCCAGTTGAATATTATCTGTGTTTAACGTTTGTCGCAAAATATCCAGATTGACTTTATAGTTTGCAGGTACTACAGCCATGGCTAGTTCATTATCTACATTTAGAATAACTGTTTTTGCCAGTTCACGGCTGGGAATATGGACGCTTTTAGCGACTTCCACGGCCGTAAATGCCATTGAGTGCATTATAGAAATGTATTTAATATCATGTTCATCAAGAAACTCTTTTAGTAATTGTGAAGGCATTATCTTTTTCCTGGTATTTATTTAAAAGAGCTTAAGCTTAAATGGCTTTCGAAAACCGTTGACTGGTTTGCTTATCATTTAAGTAACGATCAAATATCATACAAACATTACGTATTAACAAACGACCCTTAGACGTAACCTTGATTGAACGATCACCCATCTCAATCAAACCGTCATCATGCATAACGGCTAACCGATTAATTTCATCAGCAAAGTATTCGCTGAAACTTATATTAAATTTAGACTCTATATCAGAAAAATTCAAATTAAAATGACAAATGAGCTGCATAATGACCGCTCGTCGTAATAAGTCATCCTGATCGATTTCAACACCACGGAAAACAGCAAGTTTACCTGCCCCGATTAGTTGCTGATATTCATCAAGCGTTTTAACATTTTGTGCAAAGCTATTATCAATTGTGCCAATAGATGTAATGCCCATTCCTACGAGGTCGCAGTCTGCATGGGTTGCATAACCCTGAAAGTTACGATAAAGCTTTCCCTGTTGTTGGGCAATGCTCAGTTCGTCATCAGGTTTTGCAAAATGATCCATTCCAATATAAACATAACCCGCATTTGTAAGTTGCTCGATACTCTGCTTTAAAATGTTTAATTTAATTTCAGCCGACGGCATATCGTCTTCATTGATACGTCTTTGGGGCTTGAATAAAGTTGGCATGTGCGCATAGTTAAATAATGATATCCGGTCTGGGCTAATATCAATAATACGATTTAGAGTCGAGGAAAAACTTTTTTCAGTTTGAAGTGGTAAACCGTAGATTAAATCGGTACTAATTGATTTAAAACCAAATTCCCTTGCACTATTTAAAGCGTTTAATGTTTGCTCTTCAGATTGAATGCGGTTAACAGCTTTTTGCACAGAAGCATCAAAATCCTGCACCCCTAAGCTCATTCTATTAAAACCTATTTCACGAAGTAACTTAATACTGTCACGGGTCACTTCACGGGGATCAATTTCAATAGAGTATTCACCACTATCATCATCATGTAAATTAAAGTGTTTACGTGTTACCTGCATGAGCTCAGCCATTTGCTGGTGGCTAATAAAGGTAGGCGTTCCCCCGCCCCAGTGTAACTGGTTCACCTTGCGTGATGAATCAAATAACTCACCCTGCATAGCAATTTCTTTATGTAATAAATCGAGGTAAGGGTCAGCTTTACTGCGATCTTTAGTTATTACCTTATTGCAGGCGCAGTAATAACAAATGGTGTCACAAAAAGGCAGGTGGAAATAAAGTGACAAATCACGACCGGATAGATTTGATTTAGCTGCCTGCTGACGATAGTCAGATTCAGTGAAATCAGGGGTAAATTGTACCGCTGTCGGGTAAGAAGTGTATCTGGGGCCCGCAATATCATATTTTTGTATTAGCCGGGTATCAAACTCTATATTTGCCATATCATTGTTAACCTTGGGGAGGTCCTGCTATTTCTGATGGTTAATCATAGCTTAATTTATAACAGTTTTATTGATCTAGAGCAGATACGACGTAAGTCATAGGGGTTATATGCCGTTGTTTATACAATGAGTGAGCTGATGTTATCGTCTTGTTGTGAGCAGATTGCATGATCATGCTGATAAAACAGAAATTTGCCATAGAGACACGGAGTACGCAGTATCTCTATTATCGTGTGAGTGTAAATTATATTGTTATACTCTGTGATCTCCGTGCCTCTGTGGCAGAGATTTTAAAGATGTAACTGATTGAATTTGAGGTAAAATAACAGCCATGATTACTCTGCGTTAAATTACTGAAAACGATAAATGAAAATAAAAAATATCAGAAAGCTATTCTTAACACTGTTTATTATATTATCTACCAACAGCATGGCTAACGATATCGCCTGGAAACCTAATGCAATTGAGTTTGACTGGGTTCAGCTTACATCGGGGGAGTGGTTAAAGGGTGAAATAAAATCAATGTATAACGAAAGTGTTGAGTTTGATAGTGATAAGCTCGATCTGTTAAGTATTGACCTGGAAGATGTAAAGTATTTACAAAGCTTTTTGCCTACACGAGTAAATATAGAGCACATTGGTGAAGTGAGCGGTGTTTTAAATATATCGGAAGATCAGGTTACCGTAACGGACGGTGAGAATGTTAAGCAATATGACATTATTGAGCTCGTATCGTTTACACCCTCTGGTAATCGAGAAATAGACTTATGGACAATAAAATTCACTCTGGGTATAGATTTAAGAAAAGGTAATACGCAGCAAATTGATTTTACGTCAGGACTGACAGCAAAAAGACGAACATCAAAGTCAAGATTGAGTGTGGATTATTTAGGAAATATATCTAAAACAGATGCGGTAAGTGATGTGCTTGAAGAAACCGTTAATAATCATCGATTAAATATAAGTCTTGATAAGTACGTCACCCGAAATTTTTTCTATACACCTGTTTTTGCGGAATACTATAGAGATACATTTCAGAATATAGATAATCGTTTAACCGCAGGTGTTGGTATCGGTTATACGATAATCGATACTAAACAAACAGAATGGAGCGTATCAGGAGGTCCTTCGTATTTGTCTACACGTTATATCTCGGTGCTACCAGGCGAAGACCTTAATATTTCTTCCGGCTCATTAGCATTATCAACAGATCTTGATATAGAAATAAATAATAAAATAAATTTTATTTATAAATATAATATTCAGGCATCAAAAGCTGATTCTGGTGGATACACTCATCATATGGTTGCCACTTTAGAAAATGAAATATCGAATGAATTTGATATTGATATGTCACTTATTTGGGACAGAATTAACTCGCCGACAATAGATGATCAGGGAGCGGTTCCGGAAAAGGATGATTTACGGTTTATACTGGGTATTAGCTACAGTTATTAATTTTCTAGATTATTGATTTTGTAAGAGCATCAACTAACCGCTTAATATCCTGCTCAGAATGATCTGCTCTTAATGTTATTCGTAAACGAGATGTATTTTTGGGTACTGTGGGTGGTCGAATAGCAGCAATATGAAAACCCAGATCAAACATTTTCTGGCTAATATCTGTGGCAGTTTTTGAATCACCAATAATTACGGGTTGAATGGCTGTGCTGGACTCAAGCAGGTTTAATTCTGTCTCTGTGATCAGATTTTTAAAATATTCTATATTGCTATTTAGTGATTGTTGACGCCAGTTTTCCCTGGTTAATAATTGCAGGCTAGTGCGTGTGGCTTCGGCTACTGCTGCGGGCATGGCAGTGGTGTAAATATAACAACGTGCTGTTTGAATAAGTGTTTCAATTAATTCATCTGACCCTGCAATAAAAGCACCAGCTGTGCCCATTGCCTTGCCCAGTGTTGCCATATAAATATCGACATCAGATGTTGGTATATGTTGATGACTTAAGGAACCTCGTCCGTTTTCACCCAATACACCAAAACCATGTGCATCATCTAACATTAGTCGTGCACTATTTTCTCTACAATGTCTGGTCATTAATTTAATATCTGCTTCATCACCATCCATGCTAAAGACACTGTCAGAGCTAACCAGTTTGCCTCCTGACTTACAGCTTGATAATTTCTTTTGCAGGCTGTTGTAATCTTTATGTAAATAACGTTTTAATTGTGCATTACTTATATTTGCAGCATCGAGTAATGATGCATGATTTAATTTGTCTTCTATTATGTAGTCATCTTTAGAGCATAGACTTTGAGCTACACCTAAATTGGCCATATAACCGGTAGAAAATAACAGGGCGCGAGGGTAACCGGTGAAATCGGCTAGTTCTTCTTCTAGTGCGTGATGAGATGAGGTGTGGCCATTAACCAGGTGCGCGGCACCACTTCCCACGCCAAATTGTTGAGCGGCTTTAGTAAAAGACTGGATAACGTCAGGGTGGTTTGCAAGTCCGAGATAGTCATTGCTGCAAAAATTCAAAACCAGTTTGTCATTGAGGATTATCTCGCGACCTTGAGGGCTTTTTAAAATTTTACGGCTTCGATATAAGTCTTGTTGTTTGCGGTGTTGTAAATCCTGCTTAAGATCTTTCATTATTAATGTTTCATTTTAGCCGGGTTGTTAACCTGAAGCTGGAGCGAGAGCGAGTGTTTTCACTTTCACCTGAAAACCACTGTGTAAATTAGTTTAAGCGAGTGACAGAAGCCAAAGAAATTATTTAAAAAGGAAATAATCTACCCGTTTTAAGAATGACACGCTTCAGCTTTTAATAGTTCACTCTCTTCGATAGCACTTGGTTTTATACCCAGTCGTTCAAACAGAGCCATATCATCATTGGTTTCACAGTTTTCAGTGGTAAGTAATTTATCACCATAAAAAATAGAGTTTGCACCGGCAAAGAAACACATTGCCTGCATCTCATCACTCATTTCATGGCGACCCGCAGATAAGCGAACCTGCGATTCAGGCATGACTATTCTGGCGGCAGCAATACTGCGCACGAATTCAATACTATCTATGCCATTTGCACCAAACAATGGTGTGCCTTCAATTTGAACTAACATATTGATGGGCACACTTTCCGGATGTTGTGGCATATTAGCTAACTGTTGCAACATAGACGCACGGTCTGTGTCGTTTTCACCCATACCAAGAATGCCGCCACTGCACACATTAATACCTTTATCGCGCACGTGTTGCAATGTATCCAGACGATCCTGAAAAGTTCGTGTAGTAATAACATTGCCATAAAACTCAGGAGATGTGTCCAGATTATGATTATAGTAATCCAGCCCGGCATCTTTTAAGCGTTGACTCTGCTGGTCTGAAAGCATGCCTAACGTAACGCAGGTTTGCATACCAACTTCTTTTACGGCGGTAATCATCTCAATAACTTTATCAAGGTTTTTATCCGTCGGGTTACGCCAGGCAGCCCCCATGCAAAAACGACTTGAACCATTTGATTTAGCAATTTGGGCTTTCTCAATCACCTCATCCAGAGGTAATAATCGCTCTCTTTCTAAATCTGTATTATGTTTGGCGCTTTGCGAGCAGTAACCGCAGTCTTCCGGGCAAGCACCGGTTTTAATACTTAACAGGCTACTAATTTGCACTTCATTTTGAGCGTGAAACTGACGATGCAGGCTTTGTGCTTCAAACAGCAGGTCATTAAACGGCTTTTGTAACAGGTCTTTAATTTCCTGAAGTGACCAGTCGTGGCGAATTTGAGTGTTAACTTGAGTCATGGCGAGTAAATCTATATATTGCTAGGAGGCGATATAATACCTGATTTACGCCTGAAAAGGGATATATAAGGATATAGGGATATATGAAGAGAATACTGGAATTTTTCTATCCACCTCATTGTCAGCTTTGTGGTATTACACATGGTCTTCAGTGCAAAGGGCAGTTATGTGTGGCGTGTGCGGCTGATATCCATCTAAATGACCATGCCTGCCGTATATGCGCTGTACCTTTAACAACAGCCGGTTTAGTACAGAAAAACTTATCTGATATTTGTATGCAATGCATCAAGTCGCCACCAGTTTATGATACTAGCTGGAGCCCATTTGTTTATGCGCAACCACTCGAATGGATGATCCAGCAATTAAAGTTTAATGCTAAGCTAAACTATGCGGCTTTATTATCGGCTTTAATGGAAGCAAGGCTACCTCGTAATGTATACGAAGAGCTAAGGCCAGATGTCATTATTCCTATGCCATTACATAACAGACGTTTAAAGCAGAGAGGCTTTAATCAGTCTCAGCTACTTATTAATCCAATCGCTAAAGCGTTGCAGATTCCACTAGATTTAACGTCCTGTTTGCGTGTTCGAGATACTGAACATCAGACGGGTAAAAATGCACGTCATAGACAGCAGAATATAAAAAAGGCATTTAAATTTATCAATAAAAAAAATTACCGGCATGTAGTTATTTTTGATGATGTGGTGACTACGGGTGCCAGCGTATCCGAATTAAGCAGGGAGCTTAAACGCGCCGGCGTATTAAGAGTTGATGTATGGAGTTTGGCAAGAGCCGAAAAAATAAACTAAAAGATATATATGTTTGATAACAAATTGAATTTTAAAAAGAAACAGCGTGTACCTGAGACTGGAATTGAAGAATGGATGTTTCAGGAAAAAGTAATAATGTTGTATCGCAACCAGACTCAGAGCTGGGTGATATCAATATTGGCTTCAGCCATTCTCGCGTACCTTTCACTAGAGTCGAACAATGGCATAGCGGGTTTTAGCTGGTGGGCAATTTTTGTCGCGATCACACTTCTTCGGACCTGGAATACCCGAAAATTTTGTCAGGTTTATAATCGTGGTCATGTTGAAGATTTCCGACACTGGTATAACCGATTTTATGTAACCACGGTTATGGCCGGCATTGGTTGGGGTGCAGGTGGTTTTATTATTGGTACACCACTGGACGCACTATCGCAGGTGTTTATATTTATTGTACTTATTGGCGTAGGTGCCGCAGCCATTCCTCTATTAGGTGTTATGCAGCGGATAATGCTTTGTTTTCAGGCTGTTTCAACTATCCCTTATGCCATTTACATATCCATTATGCTGGGTGATCGAGGCACTATATTATTGTATATGTTCGTGCTTTATGCGGTTGGAGTTGTTGCATCAATGCGCCGTATGGATATTAATCTTACTGAAAGTATGACGCTGCAATATGAAAATTCACAAATGGTTAATACCCTGTCTGAATCAAATCAACAGCTTCAAAATGCAAATGAAAAACTTGAAACGCTAACTCTTGAAGATGCCTTAACGGAGTTACACAATCGTCGTTATTTTGAGATGCAGTTAGAGTTCGAATGGAAGCGTGAGTCAAGAGAGAAAAAAATTCTTACGCTTATGGTTATTGATATAGATTATTTCAAGTTATATAACGATACATACGGGCATGCTGAAGGAGATGTTTGTCTAAAAAATGTTTCACATATTCTGCAATCTAGCTTGCATCGCTCAACGGATGTAATTGCTCGCATAGGAGGAGAAGAGTTTGTCGTAATGTTACCTAATATTGATGTTGATGGTGCTCTGACTTTAGCTAATCAAATGCAACAACAGCTTCACCGTGCAGAGTTAACTCATGCGACATCTCCTTTGGGTGAATATGTAACAGTGAGTATAGGTATAGCATCGGTTCTTCCTGATGAAAATGCCACTGCTTTAGGATTATTTAAAGCTGCAGATAAGGCGTTATATAAAGCTAAGGCAAAAGGTCGTAATCAGGTAGTTATAGGCGAAATGGATTTAACTTAAGTACTGCCTATCAGTTTGAAAGATGAGAGTACGGGGGCTAGCTTTGGGTGTTTATTCCCGTTGTTGTTTTTCCTGCATTTCACGTTTCTCTTTTTTCAACTGGAGAAAGCGTTTTACATCCTGTTTAAATGTTTTAAGGATTTCATCACGTTCATTTGTTTTGTCTTCAATGAACGCGTAATTATTCTGAATTTGGCGGCCAACAGAGATAACTTCTTTATGTAAATTTTCTGGCGCTACTCGACCTGATTTTTCTATTGTATCAATACGTACTTTTACATTTGATAGTTTTTTCTCATCGTTTTTAATTAGTGTCTCTGCCAGGGAAATTTGAGAGTCAATTGCCTCGATACGGGCATCTCTTGCCAGAGACAAATCGCTTTCTGTTGTGAAGGTATCAAGCAATACTCTGTCTCGCAAAGCCTGCTTACGAGCTTTAATAAGGCGTTTTTTGTCCTCAGCCGCTTTGGTTCTACGTGTAGCTTCTTCAACTGATAGCTCTTTTTCAGTTTTAAGTGCTTTATTGGTGCGTAAGATTACTCCTTGTTCATTGAGTTGCGAATGCTCTTTGCTAAGGTATTTAGATGGCACACGGTCACCGTAATGAATTTGCCCTTTTTCATCCACCCATTTATTGAGTCCTGCATAAGCGCAGGGTAAAAGTAGAAAGTTGGCAATCATACTGCTCAGTAATAATTTATTTAAATAAGTCTTAGGTCTAAACATTAAATTTTATATCTTTAATATAATATTGGCACATGCGCATCTGTCTTTAAGTATAAACACAATTTTAAAATTTTCCGCTATAGATCAGTATTTTAGAAGAAATAGTATGTTTTATATGTAATATTACGCTTCATGATTGATATTTCAGAGCAAATACTCCTTTTTGCCGTTTCACTGCTGGCTAATTTCTTCTCTGCTCTGGCGGGTGGTGGTGCTGGATTGATTCAATTGCCCGCATTAATTTTTTTAGGTTTGCCTTTTGGTATTGCTCTGGCGACACATAAAGTTGCGAGTGTTGCGCTGGGGGTAGGTGCAACGCTCAGGCACCTTAAGTCCAGTCGCCTGGAAAGGCGTTTTGCACTATTTATACTTGCTACAGGTTTGCCGGGTGTGATTTTGGGTGCGAGCATAATTTTGCAAATCCCTGATCGGTTAGCTCAAATGGCGCTGGGTATATTAACCATGGGGCTGGGTGTGTATTCATATTTTTCACCAGAGTTAGGGCAAACCTTAAATATAAAAAACAGGCATAACAAAGGCATGCTGATTGGCGGCCTGGTGATTTTTATCCTGGGTGTGCTAAATGGTTCGCTAACCTCGGGAACCGGATTGTTTGTGACGCTCTGGTTAGTGCGCTGGTTTGGTCTGGATTATAAAACTGCAGTCGCATATACCTTAATACTGGTTGGTATTTTCTGGAATGGAAGTGGTGCAATTACTTTAGGTTTATTGGGTAATATTCACTGGTTATGGATACCCGCCTTACTGGCCGGATCATTAATAGGCGGTTACTTTGGTGCTCATATGGCTATTATTAAAGGTAACAGGTTAATCAAAGTAACATTTGAAGTGGTGACATTACTGATAGGTTTAAAACTTATTATTGGTTGAGATGTAAGTGATTATTTATGTTCAGGAACATCTCCAGTGGGGAAAGACCGCGCTTTTTGCGCTCTGTCCCCTTATTGATGCCACCAAGAGTTTTACGGAGTCGATTCACTACACTTTCAGCTTATCTTGTTCCCATGCTCCCGCGTGGGAATACATAGAGTTAATCTGTTATTTACAAATCATTATTTATTTTAGATATGCATTCCCACGGAGGACCGTGGGAACGAGATGACGGGGCGAACGACAGATTATTATGACCTGAAAGAGATTGTACTGTTCAGGCACATCTCCCTCGGGGAAAGAGCATCTTTCCCGCTCTGTCAACTTATTGATACCATCAAGAGTATTACGGAGTCGATAACTACACTGTCAGTTCTTGGTGCTATGGGTTTAGGGGACAGGGCTCAAAAAACGAGCTCTTTCCCCGAGGGAGATGTGCCAAGTCAGGAATATTAACTAACACCATATTCCGTACGGTAAAATTGCATTGCATCGAGCATTTCTTCATTGCCCTGATCCTGAAGATATTGAATCAGGTGCTCCATGCCTATAATGCTAAATACATCAAGGCCGTAATCATCATGCAGCTCCTGTACGGCAGAGCGGTCTCCAGTGCCTTTTTCCTGTCGATCAAGAGCAATTAAAACGCCTATTGCAGTGCCATTATTATGGTCGATAATATCAATAGCTTCACGAATGGCAGTGCCAGCAGTTATAACGTCATCTAACACTAATACCCGCCCCTCAATTTTTGAGCCAACGATTGAGCCGCCTTCACCGTGATCTTTTGCTTCTTTACGGTTAAATGCATAAGGTACATCCAGACCATGATCAATCTGTAATGCCATAGCCGTTACCGCTACCAGTGGTATACCTTTATATGCAGGGCCAAATAAAATATCGTATTCAATGCCCTGATCTACAATAGCCTGAGCATAACAGCGACCCATTTCGGCCAGTGCTTTTCCCGTATTAAATAAACCGGCATTAAAGAAGTAGGGGCTTTGACGACCAGATTTAAGTTTAAAGTCGCCAAACTTTAACACGTCATAATGTAAAGCCAGTTCAATAAAGTTTTTCTGATAATCTTTCATAACCTACCCTGTTTAATCAGCAACATGTAAAATGTTCGGCCGACTTAATTTAAATTTGTATTGAATGCGTATTATATCAGTTAACACCAATGGAATTCGAGCCGCAGCAAGAAAAGGCTTTTTTGAGTGGTTGAAGACACAAGATGCAGATGTGGTCTGCATACAGGAAACCAAAGCACAGGTGCATCAACTGGAAGATGAGCAGTTTCACCCGCAGGGTTACCATTGCCACTATCATGACGCGGTAAAAAAAGGCTATAGTGGTGTCGCCGTGTATAGTAAGAAAAAACCTAAAAAGGTACATATGGGCATTGGCATGCATGATGTAGATGAAGAAGGCCGGTATCTAGAGGTAGAGTTCGACAAGATAAGTGTTATCTCGTTATATATGCACTCAGGTTCTTCATCGGAAGAACGCCTGGCGATTAAGCTGGATTTTATGCAACGATTTATGCCTCATCTACAAAAACTAAGACGTAAACGTCGAGAGTTTGTCATTTGTGGTGACTGGAATGTGGCACATAAACAAATAGATCTTAAAAACTGGCGTAATAATCAGCAAAACTCGGGTTTCTTACCAGAGGAAAGGGAGTGGATGACGAAGCTACTTGATGAAGTGGGTTATGTTGATGCTTTTAGAGTTGTGAACCAGAAACCACATGAATATACCTGGTGGAGTAACCGGGGGCAGGCCTGGGCCAATAATACGGGCTGGCGGATTGATTATCAGATCATAACGCCTAAATTAAAAGAGTCGGTCAAAACAACGCAGATATATAAAGACGAACGTTTTTCAGATCATGCGCCATTGATCATTGATTATGATTTTGTATTGGAATAATTAATATTAACAACCAGCAACAAACTAAAAACAATTCATGGGCGAGTGCATTTTTAAAATATAAGCACCCCCGTGTTATTGCAATGTTGTTTCTTGGGTTTTCTGCAGGCCTGCCTTTATTACTTGTGTTTGGAACATTATCAGCATGGCTGGCTCGTAGCGATATTGACAAAAGTACGATAGGTTATATCAGTTGGGTTGCCTTATTGTATGGGCTTAAATTTATCTGGTCACCATTAGTGGACCGTTTACGAATACCGATATTAAATTCATTATTAGGACAACGACGAAGCTGGATGTTACTGGCGCAGTCTGGTGTGATTGTGGGCTTGTTAGCCATGTCGTTTAGTAACCCAATAACTCAATTGAGCCTACTTGTATGGGCGGCAATACTGGTTGCATTTTCATCTGCAACACAGGATATTGCTATTGATGCCTGGCGTATAGAAGCAATGCCTGTTGAATCGCAAGGGGCTATGTCTGGAACATATCAAATGGGGTATCGTTTGGGAATGTTGTTGGCCGGTGGCGGTTCATTTCTTATTGCACATTATTATTCATGGCCGATGGCATACACAGTGTTATCTATGGTCATGGTTATCGGCGTGGTAACAACGATATTAATTTCTGAGCCTGAAAGAAAGATTTCTGATGATACCTGGAAGCAGGAAAAACGCGTTGTTGATTTTCTTGAAAATGCGACGCATTTATCCAGCCGAGCAAAAGGTATTTATGCCTGGATTATAGGTGCGGTTATTTGCCCTTTCACTGAGTTTTTCAATCGCAATGGACAGTTTGCAATAGTCGTTTTGCTTTTTATTGGTTTATTTAGAATTAGTGATATATCAATGGGCATTATGGCTAACCCATTGTATGTGGATGTTGGATACACTGATTTACAAATCGGTTTGGTTACTAAAACAATCGGACCAATTGTTACGATTGTTGGTGCATTATTTGGTGGCGCACTGGTTGTGCGATATAAGGTTATTCCAGTATTGATGATAGGGGCTATTTTAGTTGTAGTTACTAATTTGTTGTTTGTACTGGTGGCTATGAATCCTCCCGATACATTGTTTCTTTCCATGGTTATTGCGGCAGATAATTTAAGTGCAGGTATTGCAGGCTCAGCTTTTATCGCTTATTTATCGGGTTTAACAAATAAGGCATATACTGCAACTCAGTACGCATTATTTAGTTCATTGATGTTGTTGCCGGCTAAGTTTATAGGTGGCTTTTCGGGCAGTATTGTGGAAGTCCATGGTTACGTTTCGTTTTTCTTTTATACAGCAGCACTTGGGTTACCTGCAATTTTATTAATAAAATTATTAAACAAAAATGAAAATAAGAAGTCAGGTCTTAATCTGTGAATTAATTTCTTTATAAGCCGTTTTTTTTGAACATAATAGATAATGTGGTCCATGGCAGTTTTTTCGACTCTAACATTTGGCTATTATGTTTTAGTGAGGAATAAGTGTTGGGAGAAAGAGACTGGTTTTTATAAATATGCTACGAAGTATAATATACTAGTTGAATTAAAATTTATTAGTAAAAAAATAGTTAATAAATAATTAATGTATTATTTGAGCCGATATTAAATTCGGGTATTAGTAACTGCTGGCTCTTATCAAAATTAAAACCATTCAGACTGTATTCGATATCAATACAGACGGGTTTTATAATGTTTTTAAAGTATTCAAGCCGGCAACCATAAACAGGATCCTGAGCCCAGAAAATATGCGTTGTTTTGTGTTTTATAATCACCAGTAACTCTCGATTATTAACCTTGAAATAAGTGGCCTTTCCCTCTGTTAAAGATGACAGGTCAAACCTGTGTTGGCTATTTTTATCTGTATCAGATGAGTTAAAAAAACCGGCCATAAAAATATACGCTAACCAAAGCAGGCTGATAGTAGAAAAAATCTTTAATGTTGCCCGAAGAAATAACTTTCTGGTTGATGTTTTTTTTGCTGTTAGCGGATTATTCGCCATATTTTTTCATCTTCATGTAAAATTAACAAATGCCTGAATTCACTACATTACCACCCCTGTCATTATATATACATCTACCCTGGTGCGTAAAAAAATGCCCCTACTGTGATTTTAACTCCCATACATTTGAATCGGGATTACCGGAAGCGCAGTACATTGAAGCATTGATTGCGGACCTTGAACATCAGTTACCGAGTATATGGGGGCGCAGAGTTGTCTCCGTGTTTATTGGCGGAGGAACACCCAGTCTATTTTCTGCACAGTCAATTAATAAAATAATGACTACAGTACACAGTCATCTGAATTGTTTACCAAATATGGAAGTTACCATGGAGGCTAATCCAGGTACTGTTGAGCAAAATAAATTTAATGGTTTTTTTGAAGCAGGTATCAATCGATTATCAATTGGCGTGCAAAGCTTTGATGATGAAAAACTTAAATCTCTGGGTAGAATTCATAATGCAGATGAAGCGATTAATGCAGTAGATATTGCCAGAAAAGCAGGCTTTGAAAATATAAATCTGGACTTAATGTTTGGTTTGCCGGGGCAGAGTATTGAGCAGGCTTTGTTAGATCTGCAGCAGGCAATTGACCTTTCTCCGCAACATATTTCCTGGTACCAGCTCACCATAGAGCCAAATACATTTTTCTACAGCCATCCACCCGTAACCCCGGAAGATGATGATATCTGGGAAATGCAGCTCAAAGGGCAGCAGCTGTTAGCTGATGCAGGGTATATGCAGTATGAAATATCAGCCTATGCCCAAAAGAACAGCCAAATGAGCAGGCAGTGTGCGCACAATATAAATTATTGGCAATTTGGTGATTACCTTGCACTTGGCGCGGGAGCCCATGGGAAAGTCAGTCGTGCAGATACGGGTGAAATAAGTCGATATTGGCAAGTAAGAAAACCTGCCGACTATATGCAGCTGGGAGCTGACAGTAAGTCGTCCGGTAAGGAAGACTTACAAACTGAGCAAATTATCTTTGAGTTCATGCTTAATGCTTTGCGTTTAAAGCAGGGTTTTGAAATATCGACATTCGAGCAGAATACAGGTTTAAGTGCCGAGCTCATTTCAACCAGGTGTGAGCAGGCAATAAAAGAAGGTTTATTACAGAAGCGAGAAGCCGGTTACCAGGCTACAGCGCAGGGTTATCTGTTTTTAAATGATCTGATTAATATGTTCTCCTGAAGCGACAAAAAATAGACCTGGTTGTCAAAATTTAATAGCTGTCGATTCAGGTGTCTGCAGTTATTTAGACGATTGTTTGCCCAATAAGTTATCAAGCATTTTCTGTTGATCGGCAGCGCGATTGTTTATCTGGTCTGAAGCACCTTTTGCATCATCCATCAAATTTTTAACACCCTCAGGAGAATATAAATTGCCAACACTTGATACCCGCGATCTTTGAGCTGGTTTTTCTTCAACTTCAGGGGCTTTGTAGGCATTTAAAAGATTTGTATTAGCGCGAATTTCTTTTTTGTCATAGGAGCCTTGCCCGGTTGGCGGTGTGCCACCAAAATGGGTAACTCCCTTATCATCAACCCATTGATAAACAGTTACATCCTCTGCCGGTAGAGCATTTCCAAGCCCAGTGACGCCTTTTTGAGCTGTCTCGGTTACGCTGCTCATGCCCGGAATTTGAAAGTCGCCACTGCCTCCGGTTAATATATATTTATAACCAATGAACATAACGCCCAATGTAATACCGGCTTTTAGTAATAATTTTATGAAAAAACCCACTCAATGCCCCTTTTGAAAGCTGCATAATGCAGCAAATGGCGGTTAATTAAGTTATTACACCGCCGTTTTTGTTCGATTTGTAAATATTAGCAGAAAAAGCCTGTTATTACCCCTTGCTGATTTTGGTTTAAGCGGGTAGTATACGCGGCTCTTTACGGTAGCAAGGCTATGAGGATCTCGATATGAGACCGGATATACATCCAGATTATCACGACGTTAAAGTAACATGCAGCTGTGGCAATGAATTTGACACTCGCTCTACTTACAAAAAAGAAGCACTTTCAATTGAGGTGTGTTCACAATGTCACCCATTCTTTACTGGTAAGCAGAAGATTTTAGACTCTGCGGGTCAGATTGATAAATTCAACAAACGTTTTGGCGGCAAGAAGTAATTCTTTGCAGTTTAAGGCTCGTTTGTTAAAAAAGGCGCTGATTTTCAGCGCCTTTTTTTGTGTGTTCAATACAAACGCTTATGCGGCTGTTTGCCCGCCCAGGCATATAGATGAATCCGTAAGAGTTAATTATGTTTATGATGGCGATACGCTGCAATTAGAAGATGGTCGTAAGATCAGACTTATAGGGTTAGATACGCCTGAGGTTTTTAGCCGACATAAAAAGATCGATAATGATATTAAGTTGCAGGGTGAAAAAGCAAAAGACGCTTTGCAGCAGCAGTTAAACCGTTCTGATCAGCGGGTGAGTCTGGCTTATGGTGCGCAACGCTTTGACCGCTATAAGCGGTCATTAGCCCATGTGTTTTTAGCCAACGGTGAAAACCTTCAGGCATGGTTAATCCACCAGGGTTATGGCGTTGCTTTTACAACCCCGCCAAACGATTCAATGAGTGACTGTTATCAGCAACAGGAAGCTCAGGCCATAAAAGCCAGGCGGGGTATCTGGAAAATGTCTCGTTATCAGATTAAACAAACTAATCAGTTAAATGAGAACAGTGATGGTTTTCACCGCTTACAGGCAAAAGTCACTCGAATAAGACAGGACAACCACAAAATTAACCTGCTGTTAGATGCTAACGTAGAGCTGAATATTTTTAAAAAAGACCTAATAAACTTTAATGCGTATATGTTGAATAATTTAGAACATAAAAACATACAGGTGCGTGGCTGGTTACACATAAAAAAAGAGCAAAGCACAACAACAAATAAAAAGCGCTTTATTATGACCTTGCGTCATCCAGACAACATTAAAGTGCTACACTAAAGAAATAATAACCTGGCCTGATAAAAATGAATGAAGAAGATAAAAAACGCGCACTTGATTATCATCGCTACCCTTCGCCTGGAAAAATAGGCACAGATATAACCAAACCCTGTAATACGCAGGATGATTTGTCGCTTGCTTATACCCCCGGCGTTGCTGAGCCAGTAAGAGCCATTGCCGATGACCCGGAAATGGCATATGACTATACAGCCAAAGGTAATCTGGTGGGGGTTATAACAAATGGTAGTGCGGTGCTGGGTTTAGGTAATGTGGGTGCATTAGCCGGCAAACCTGTAATGGAAGGAAAAGCGGTTTTATTCAAACGTTTTTCAAATATAGATGTATTTGATATCGAAGTTAATGCAGATATACCTAAAGATTTCATCGATACAGTGGCG
>Ga0316205_10002310_pt1 | contig 20250 bp, 16 predicted proteins | sample 3monthpyrite_MG_FD_204941 | JGI IMG/M metagenome (GOLD analysis project Ga0316205, IMG submission 204941) | Microbial mat bacterial communities from mineral coupon in-situ incubated in ocean water Damariscotta River, Maine, United States -... | ecosystem: Environmental > Aquatic > Marine >... | reverse complement strand
ATGACACGCAGTCTCTGGAAAATAGAATCATTATTGCGGATGACTTAACTCCTGCTGATATTGTATTACTACAGCATCAGGGCATGATTGGTTTTGTAACTGAATCAGGAGGACCACTCTCACACACAGCTATTCTCGCCCGAAGTCTAAAATTACCCGCCATCGTAGGCGTACATCATGCAAAACGTTATCTTCAGAATAATGATCACATTATTATAGATGGCGAACAAGGCACCGTAACCGTTGATGCCAGTAAAAAAATACAACAGAAATACAAAGACAAGCAACAAGCCTATCAAACATATTACTCGTCTCTTGATAAACTAAAAGATAAACCATCCATTACGTTGGATAAGGTAACCATTCAGTTACTCGCGAACGCAGAGCTTCCTGAAGATATAATTACTCTGAACAAATATAATATCGACGGTATAGGCTTATACAGAACCGAGTTTTTATTCATGAATAGGAATAACTTGCCTGACGAAGAAGAACAATACAATGCATACATGAGTATGATCAACGCTACACATGGTAATTCTGTCACGATACGAACTCTTGATCTGGGTGCCGATAAACCATTAAAGAACCTGCAATATGAAGATTGTCCCACGAATCCAGCATTAGGTTTACGTGCGATAAGATTGTGCTTAAGTAATCCGGAATTATTTCGTCCACAACTACGTGCAATATTACGCGCTTCCGCTAGCGGCCAGGTGCGCATGATGATACCCATGCTTTCAAATACACAAGAAATACATCAGGTATTAAAACTGATAGCCGAAGTAAAACAAGATTTACAACAAGAAGGTCTTGCCTTTGATGACAATATGCAAATTGGCGGAATGATTGAAATACCTGCTGCGGCTATATCAGCCTATCTCTTTGCCAAGCACCTGGATTTCCTATCAATCGGGACGAACGACCTAATACAGTATACTTTGGCAATTGACCGTGTAGATGAAGAAGTTAATTATCTATACAGCCCTTGCCACCCATCAGTCTTGCGATTAATTCATCAGGTTATAAAAGCTGGGAAAAGAGCAAACATACCCGTCGCTATGTGCGGTGAAATGGCTGGTGACCCAGTTTATACGCGACTACTACTTGGACTTGGTTTACGTGAGTTCAGCATGCAAGCCAATACCATTCTTGAAGTAAAAGATGTCATCAATCACTCTAGCATTACACAACTGATAAAACCCAGTCTTACTATATTACAATGCGAACATGCAGAAGAGGCGTTGACAAAAATAGAAAATATTAACAATAGCGTACATTAATTCATCTTCTTTAATTTCCTGCTTTTTTTCATTTTAATAGACCTGCTCATCTTTTCTGGTTACACTTTCTATTCACCGATATACCAACTACAAGGGTTAGATTGAGATTACTAATTCATGAATGACGTAGCCCAAATAGAACAAAATGCCGAAGCCCGCCTCGCTTCACTGCGAGAGGCCCTGAAAAAAGGCCGAAACCAGCATATTTGGTCAATGCTGTCAGACCTGCACCCTGCAGAAACTGCACACATCTTAGAATCACTGCCTTCCACTGAACGCCAATTCGTCTGGGATATGGTGGATATGAAAGATGAGGGCGATATATTACTCCAGGTTAATGATGAAGTGCGTGCCGGCCTGATCAAGGACATGAATAATCACGAGCTCATAGCCGCTACTGACGGCATGGACATGGATGATTTAGCCGACCTACTCAATGACCTGCCAGACATGGTAATCAAAGAAGTTCTCTACTCCATGGACAAGCAAGACAGATCTCGACTGGAATCTGTTTTATCCTACCCTGAAGATAGTGCCGGTGGCTTGATGAACACCGATACAATCACTGTACGATCAGATGTCACTCTGGATGTCGTTTTACGCTATCTGCGTTTACGTGGCGACCTACCTGAATTCACTGATAATATGATCGTCGTTAATAGATTTGATATGTACTTAGGTTCATTGTCGTTATCTAAATTACTGACCAGTGATCCTTCACGTACTGTTGCAGAGATTATGGACACTGATATGGAAGCAATAGACGTTAATTTGCCCGCACATGAAGTTGCACATATATTTGAAAAACGTGACCTTATATCGGCTCCTGTTATCAGTAAGGACAGCCGATTACTAGGCAGAATAACCATTGATGACGTGGTTGATGTAATTAGAGATGAAGCCGATCACTCTTTAATGAGTATGGCTGGCCTACATGAAGAAGACGATATTTTTGCACCGGTTATTTCCAGTGCGAAACGACGCGCACTTTGGTTAGGCATTAACCTGCTAACTGCATTCCTAGCTGCATGGGTAATTGGGTTATTTCAGGTAACACTCGAAAAAGTGGTAGCTCTAGCCGTGCTTATGCCCATTGCAGCTAGCATGGGTGGCATTGCTGGAACCCAAACACTAACCCTTGTCATTCGTGGCATGGCCTTAGGACATATCGGTAAATCCAACTCCAGATGGTTATTATATAAAGAGGCAGCCGTGGGATCACTAAACGGTATGGTATGGGCATTAATTGTTGCTGCGATTGCAATCCTTTGGTTCGATGATTTAATGATCGGTGCGTTTATAGCTGCTGCTATGCTTATTAATCTTATTTTTGCCGCACTTGCAGGCGTAACCATTCCTTTAGTCTTACGCAGCATGGGAATTGATCCTGCACTTGCAGGAAGCGTTTTACTAACAACAGTAACCGACGTAATTGGTTACGTTGCATTTTTAGGACTGGCAACAATTTATTTAGTTTAGAAAAATAATCATTCCATCGCATATCTGCTTTAGATCTTTTTATCTTACTTATACCTACTCACCCGCTAGCGTCATATTTTCTATCAACACAGAACCAGTTTGAATATTGCCGCGTTTATCTACATCACTACCTACCTGAACAATTTGCTTGAACATATCTTTTAAATTACCAGCGATTGTAATTTCTTCAACAGGATACTGAATTTCTCCATTCTCAACCCAAAAACCGGCAGCTCCTCTGGAATAATCACCTGTCACAATATTAATGCCTTGCCCCATTAATTCTGTGACCAACAGCCCTCGATCCATGTCCGCTAATAACTCTTTCAAGTCTTTCTCACCAGACTGAACCTGTAAATTATGTACCCCGCCTGCATTAGCGGTAGTTTTCATACCCAATTTACGAGCCGAATAACTACTCAAAACATAACCCTGTAAAACACCATCAGTTACAAGCGAACGCGCCTGGGTTCCGACGCCTTCACTATCATACGACGCACTACCCAATGCCTTTCTTATATGCGGCTGTTCCTGAATATTTAAATAATCTGGAAAGATTTTTTCTCCAAGATGACCCAGCAAAAAACTCGATTTTCGATATAGATTTCCGCCTGAAACCGCACTAATAAAATGCTGAAATAATCCCGTCGCAATTTCCGCCTGAAAAATAACCGGCACTTGTGCCGTCTTAAGTTTTTGTGAATTCAATCTACTTAACGTTCTATGAGCAGCTTTTTGACCAATTAATTTAGCTGCTTCCAGTTCAGTGGAATCTCGCGCGATAGAATACCAGTAATCTCGCTGCATCCCCGCATCATCTTCTGCGATAACACTACAGCTCATACTATGCCGTGTCCCCGCATAACCTTCCAGAAAGCCATGTGTATTTCCATAAACACTCAAACCGTTTCTGGTAGAGACCGTTGCTCCTTCAGAATTACTGATGCGCAGATCAGATCGAGCTTCATCTTCACATTCTTTTGCTAGTTCTATTGCCTGCTCTGCTGAAAGATCCCAAGGATGATTCAGATCAAGGTCCAGGATATTAGTTGCCATCCTATCTGCATCTGCCAAACCTGCATATGGGTCTTCTCCAGAATGTCTGGCAATAGCGCAAGCTGCCTCTACAGTATCCGCAAGCGCTTCTACACTCCAGTCTGACGTGCTCGCCGATCCTTTATGCTGCCCAATAAAAACAGTAATACCCAAACTGCGATCACGGTTGTATTCAAGTGTTTCCACGTCACCCAATCTAACAGTCACATTTAAACCAGAAGCAAAACTCATACCTGCTTCAGCTGAACTTGCACCTTTTTGCTGGGCTAACTTCAATGCATCTGCCACCAGCCCTTTTAATTCATTTTGATCTGGGTAATCAGGATCAATCTTATTTGACATGTTATACTCCAACTATAATCTTTATTACTTAAACAGTTTTACTATCACTATGCCTGAAATTGACGACAATGATTTACCCGAGGAAAAGAGCAAATCGCAACTCAAACGTGAAGCCACGGCGTTACAAAAACTTGGTATTCAACTCACTGAGCTGAGTGAAGAAAGCCTGAAACAACTATCATTACCCGATATTTTGCTACGTGCCATTCTGGATGCAAAAAAAATTCATCAGCATGGCGGTCGCAAACGCCAATTACAATACATTGGCAAAGTCATGCGACAAATAGATCCTGAGCCTATTGAGCAGGCTTTATTAAACATCAAACAGCAGCACAAACGTGATACCAACCGTTTTCATCAACTCGAATCATGGCGCGATCAACTTATCCAAAATACGCCTAATATTATGAATGAACTTGTCACCCTATTTCCTTCGATTGATAGGCAACATGTTCGTCAGTTAATACGTAATGCCCAGCATGAAGAAAAACAACAAAAACCAGCAAAGTCATCACGTTCTTTATTTAAATACTTAAAAGAGCTGGATAACTCGGAATAATTCTACACCCCGGTACCACCTACCGTAATACCATCTATTCGCATCGTAGGTTGACCAACGCCAACCGGTACACTTTGTCCTTCTTTGCCACAGGTGCCCACACCATCATCCAGCTGCAAGTCATTTCCTACCATACTGACGCGTGTCATTACTTCAGGGCCATTACCGATTAAAGTCGCTCCTTTTACAGGGCGTGTGACTTTTCCATTTTCAATCAAGTAAGCTTCGCTCGTAGAAAACACAAATTTTCCCGACGTAATATCCACCTGTCCTCCGGCAAAATTAACTGCATAAATACCGTTTTCGACAGATGAAATAATTTCTTGTGGATCATACTGTCCGGCCAACATATAAGTATTTGTCATTCTAGGCATCGGTACGTGTGAATAAGATTCACGGCGTCCATTCCCTGTACTTTCGACACCCATTAACCGTGCATTCATACGATCTTGCATGTAACCTTTTAAAATACCATTTTCTATTAAAACGGTTTGCTTAGTCGCGGTTCCCTCATCATCAACATTCAGTGATCCACGTCGCTCGTGCAGGGTTCCATCATCTACAATCGTACAGTGCTCAGATGCTACTTTTTCACCAATACGACCAGAAAAAGCCGAACTACCTTTACGATTAAAGTCACCTTCCAATCCGTGCCCTACTGCTTCATGCAGTAATACACCTGGCCAACCCGGGCCCAGCACAACATTCATTGTGCCTGCCGGTGCTTCAACTGCTTCTAAATTTAATAACGCTTGTTTTGCTGCTTTATGAGCAAATTCGAGACCGCGATTTTTTTCAAAAAAGTATTCATAGGAAAAACGTCCGCCGCCACCTGCACTGCCTTGCTCTCGGCGACTTTTATCTTCAGCGATAACGCTGACATTTAAACGCACTAATGGGCGAACATCAGCAGCTAATGAACCTTCGCTATTTGCCACTAATATAACCTCGTGAACACCCGACAAACTGACTACAACCTGTTTTATACGAGGGTCTATTTTTCTCGCTTCAGCCTCTACATCTTTTAATAATTGCAACTTGGCTTCAGTTGACGTGCTATCCAATGGATCAACATGACTATACAAGTTGTGTGCAGAATGCGCTTTCCATGCTTGGAGCTTGCCTTGTTGACCTTGCCGAGAAATAGCCCGTGCTGCTTTTGAAGCACTTAATAGAGCAGGTAAAGCAATTTCATCTGAGTAGGCAAAACCTGTTTTCTCACCGCTAATAGCGCGAACTCCTACACCTTGATCAATATTGTAACTCCCTTCCTTGATAATACCGTCTTCCATAACCCATGATTCATGGCGTTGCACCTGAAAATAGATATCTGCACTTTCAATAGATGAACCCAACGTATTATCAAGAATTTTATTTAAATCCTCATCTACCATTCCAGCTGGCAATAAAATACGTTCTCTTGCAACATCTAATAATTCGGTCATAATTTTACCTTTAAATTTGAACTCATATTCAGGAATCAACCCTGCAATATAATCGCCGATGCTCAACAGCAGGAAATGTTTGACGAATGCTTTCTATGCGTTCTATTTCTATTTCGGCTTTCACTACGCCCGATGCTTTAGATAAACGATTTAAAATAATACCCCATGGATCAATAATCATGCTATTACCGTGAGTCTCTCTTCCGCTAGCATGATAGCCACCTTGTGCCGCAGCAACAACATAACATTGATTTTCAATTGCACGGGCACGTAATAATGGCTCCCAATGAGCTCGCCCAGTAATCTCGGTAAACGCTGATGGGATAACCAAGATTTCCATACCCTTATCCAGTAACTCACGGAACATTTCCGGGAAACGCAGATCGTAACAAATAGCTAACCCCAGTTTTCCAAAAGGCGTTTCGACTACAAGTGTTTCATTACCTGGTTCAATCGTTTCGGATTCTATATAACGCTCTACACTATCAGGTAAACTGACATCAAACATATGTATTTTATCATAACGGGCAATCTGTTCTCCCTGATCATCAAACAAGATACAAGCAGAACGAATTCTATTTTCATCATCAGATGCCATTGGGATACTACCCCCTACTATCCAGATAGCATGTTTTTTTGCTTGCTGTGAAAGAAAGTCTTGAATTTCACCCACACCGGGCTGCTCTTTGATGGCAAGCTTGTCGGTTTCTTTATGCCCCATCAATGCAAAATTTTCAGGTAACACGACCAATTGAGCGCCCTCTGTTACTGCATTATTTATTAAACGTTCAGCCTCAAGTAAATTCGCATTAACGTTGGGACCAGAGGCCATCTGTATGGCAACCACTACGGTCATACCTTTATCTCCTGCTTTATTGCAACATTATCGTAATTGTTTCATGATTAGGCTGACCTGCACGCAGCAGTATTCTTTTTGAAGGAATACCCATCGATATCAACCAATCTTTTAACTCGCTTACCCAAAGCACACCTTCTTCACCACCCGGATACTGTACTACCAATATAGAGCCTGGTATTTTATTCAGCTGATTGATACTAGCCTGCAAAGGTTTCATCTGCGACAAACTATAACCTGTACGCGGCCTGCTCCACTCATCAGCACTTATAGTCCACATATTATCAAGGGCTATAACAAATAAAGGCTGAAAACCAAACAAAACTATAGTTATAAAAATTTTACCCATCAGCATCAAGCTCGTTTATTATATTCAACCTAAAAAATCATGGACAGCATAGCAAAAGTAACATCCAAAATCAGCCTCGACTCATTTAATGAGATTATTCAGTTTCCAATTCAGGTTCTGATTTTTGCTTAGATATTTTTTTGATTTTTTGCACTACTGGCTTATCCCACGTACCTGTCACCGTATACCGACTAATCGATATTTTGTTAACGCGTTTACGAAATAACTTCTCAGTTAACAATAAACCAACTGCAACCTGGGGGCCTGCCGCCAAACCTAACAGAGGGAGTGTTGATGATAATTTTGGCGTCACAGTAACAACCTGATCATAATCCTCTGCCGCAAGACCTATTCTACCAGCTATTCCTATTTTTGCAGCAGGCCCGTCGAGAAACAGGTCCTCTGTATAAGCATCACCTTCTGCAATATTAAAATTACCCATGATCTTATCAAACCCAAAACCCTTCTTAAATAAATCATTGAAATCCAATGTCAAACGCCGTAATACAGTTTTGATATTCAATAATCCGAAAATACGACCTCCACCAGGATCAATTTCACTCAATCTACCATTTTTTATTTCCAAATGAATATTGCCATTTAATCGTTTCATTTCAAACCAATGCGGCGGACCAGCCCACGATGCCTGAATTTGAGCATCAAGTGCCCCTTCATCGATACTCGTATTAACATCGAACAAAACTGCTGCACTTTTTACACTCGGAGCATTTAACTTTAAGCTAAAATCCGACTCATGCCACGACTGATTAAATAACCATTTGCCATGACCATTTACATTTAATGATGGCCCCTTGAGTACTAATGTATCTATATATAAACCATTTACTACATCTCGCGCCTTTATATTAACCAGACCAAACAATTTTTTATCTAATACAAACTTTTTAATCTTAAAGTCAAGAGCCGGTAGTAAACGCGGGTCAATTGCTTGTGTTTGGCTTTTATCTTTTGATAACGACCAGACCAATTTTTCCAAATCAAACATGATCGGCGATTCAGTTGTAATGCTATATGGCACCTGCACTAATCCAGAAATTTCAGGCGCATTGATTTTCATATCAAATGTTTTATCACTAGACTTTCCACTTAATTTAACTTTATTAAAGACATGATCACCTGATTTTATTTTCCCTAAAGATAAATTAACACTATTGATCGACTCAAGCATCTTTGCGTTACGTAGTCGAACTTTATTTTTTACGGGAAAAACATCTGTCCACTTGTTCAATGACAATGTTTTTAAATAACCTTTTACCTTGATACCTGCATCTTTAGGTATCACAACACGACTATTGCCAAGACTTATATCACCACTGTGGATATCGCCTGAGCCATTAGACTTGAATCCAAATGCTGACTTGAATTTTTTATTCATACTAAAATAAAGACTTCGTTTATCTCCGTTCAACATATTCAATTGAAAATGTATTGGCCTTTTAATCTCAGAAGCTTTTGAGAATCCATCAGGCAATGAAATAGCAGTCCCTTTTAAGTCACTCATTATTTGTAACGATGTTCGCTTATTCTTATGGATATTCAGATTAATATCCCAATCAGACTCACCTTTTACAATATGCCCAGCTTTAACTACAGACGATACTAAAGAAGCCGTTGGAAATCTCCCTGATAAAGCAACTGTTGTTACCATCTTATTCGTTTTACCTTTAACCGTCTTAACATCGAGTAACGCTGGTTTTTTATGGAAAAGCGTCGTTAGTGCATTGGATGAATACTTGAAATCATTATCATCATGCACATAATGCAGATCTCCTTTTATTTCATCAAAAGTTTGACCCCATTCACTCAACATAAGTTTATTATTTTTAAACTCTGTCTTGCCTTTTAAGTAAAAAACATTATCTTTTGTTAGCGGCATACGCAAAAAAACAAATGTAGACATAAGCCCTTTTGCTTTTATTTTTTTCAAAAAGCCTCGCGAACCCTCGCCAATTGGACTATCGTGCATATATTGCAGAAGCTGCTTCAATTCACCATCAAATTTCATATCAGCAGTTAATAACGCTTCAGCGTTCAAGCCATCTATACGGACTGTTGACGGCAAAGCATCTAAACCCATTAACTCGGCTTTCTTGACAGCCACTCTCAACGAATCATCCTTGAATAAGATATTTGCATCCATTTTATTTAGGACCGGCCAGCCTTTGCCGTATTTCAAAACGAGGTCATTAACATCAAAGTCAACGATGAAGGTTCCTTTGTTATTATCAAACGGATAATCAGCTATATTACCGTGATAGAGCATTCTGCCCGATGCAACATGACCGCTAACAAATGCACGATCCAACCAGGACTGACTGCCATCATTTAATATTCTGGGTATATATAAGCGTGCATACTTAGCCTGACCATTTTTAAAATCAATCTGCATATCCATAAATGGTGACATCAGATTATTAGGCACGCGGATCATAGCACGCGCATTGCCTACCACATGATTATTTTCAATTGCTAAATCATCAAATGAAACAGTTAACTCTTCATTTTTTTGTTGCCAATAAACATCACCTTTCAGCTTACTTACCTTTAACGGCATAGGAAAAAGATCGCCAAAATCTAACTTGGCATTATTGCTATCAAGCTTAATAACCCCTTTGTCTTTTGTTGCTAAGACTTCCCCATCAATATTCTTGACACCCGGGAACCCATCTAACCTACCATAGCCCAGACCTCGTAAACTAGCGTTGAAATAAAACTGATCTACATACTCATTCGTCCCACGAAATGCAAAGTCAATGTTACTTAAATCCCCACTAACTTTTAATTGATTTAATTTATGCTTGATTTTTAGTGAGTCGGGTAAATTACTGGATACCACCTGCCCCAAATCTTGTAACCGAATAAATGCTGCTGAGCCCTCCAGTGAAACCAAGCCCTGACTTTCTTTCTTGTAAAAAAAATGCATATCTGAAACAGGCCATTGTTCGCCATCATGTTTTAGTGAAAAGTCTTCAACATCCAAACTCCATCCATTCTTATCTTTCAACCAAAAAACCTGTCCAGTAATGTTTTCTACATCACTGTATACATTAGACTCACCTTCGGACACCAGGGACCACTTTAAGCGCTCTGCATTGAACCGAGCCTTAACTTCATGTAGCTGATTTAGCTTACCCTTCCCCCATAATTCAATAAAAAAATCACTATCTTTAAATTTAACGTAAGGCTCAGCCCATTGCTTTAATGTTTTAGATGCATAAACATCACCCCTGACATAAAAGTCACTACTCATTTCTTGAGGTTTTAGAATATCGCCTTGCAAATCCAATACGAAACTCAGCTGACTCACTCTTTTACCCTGTACACTCAAGCGGCCATAAGCGTGATGATACTGCTCACTGTTTTCTAAACTAAAATTGACCCGTGTGATTTTAGCTGCATCATTTTTATATCGGTAATCACTATATGACAATGTGCTATCAGATAACTGTAAACGGTCGCGTGAAAACAGCCAGTTAATCAATGTAGAATAATCCGTCTTCTCTTCTCCTAATTGAAATAGCTCATTATTGATTACATATGCTTTTTCATTCTTTCGGTGTACATTTAATTGCAAGCCTCCAACCGTTATGCGCTCTGCATCCACCTGACCATTTCGTATTAATGATAAAAGATCTACAGATACCCAAGCATCATTTATTTTTACCCAGGATGCGTCACCTTTTTTACTCTGAACACCTATATTCATCAAATGTATTCGTGGCCATATACCAATCCACTCGGCATCGATTTTACCGATTGTAACTTTCCGGCCCAATTGTTCAGTGGCAACTAATTCAAAATTTTCACGGTAGTCTGACAACAAAGGAATGAGCATACGGGACACGCTCACCATAAAAGCAAACAAAATGATAAATACAGCTACACTGACCCAACAAAAGTAAATACAACGTTTTAAATAATGCTTAACGTCTCTCATTTATTTGCTAACCAAAGCTCTCATTTCATATTGCTCACGTATTCTTGCACAATCACTTTTTCACATTAAGACGACATCATATTGCTCAGGTGAATACAGTGATTCGACCTGGTATTTAATGGGTACTTTAATAAAACTTTCCAGTTCGGCCAAGCTTGCGCTTTCTTCGTCCAGTAATAAATCAACGACATCCTGAGAAGCCAGCACTAATAATTTTTTCGCCTCAAATTGACGGGCTTCCCGTATGATTTCACGAAATATTTCATAACAAACTGTCTCGGCTGATTTTATCGAACCTCGACCATCACAAGTTGGGCACGTATCACATAATACATGCTCAATACTTTCTCGTGTTCTTTTACGTGTCATTTCAACTAAGCCGAGAGTCGATACCTCGGTAATATGACTCTTGGCATGATCTTTTTCCAGGCTCTTTTCAAGTGAACGTAAAACTTGTCTCTTATGGTCATCTAGAGACATATCAATAAAATCAATAATGATAATTCCACCCAGATTTCTCAATCTGAGTTGGCGAGTAATCGATTGCGCTGCTTCAAGATTGGTTTTAAATATAGTTTCCTCAAGATTGCGGTGACCTACATATGCACCTGTATTTACATCTATGGTTGTCATCGCTTCAGTCTGATCAATAATCAAATAACCACCCGACTTTAGTTGTACCTTCCTATTCAGAGCCTTTTGCAATTCATCTTCTACGTTATACAAGTCAAATATTGGACGTTCACCTGGGTAGTATTCAAGGCGCTCGGTCATCTGCGGCACAAACTGTAAACTGAACTGATGTAATTTTTGAAATGTTTCTTTTGAGTCCACTCTGATTTTTTCAATATCATCGTCAACCAGATCACGTAATGTTCGAATTGACAGAGGTAAATCTTCATAGATGACTGCTGTCGACTCAGCTTTTTTTATCTCCTCAGTAATACACTTCCATAATTTACACAAAAATTCTTGATCCGCTATCAACGCCGGCTCATCTATTCCATCTGCTACCGTTCGAATTATGTACCCATTACCGCCTTCTTCAACCAATGCTGAGACGATTAACTTGAGTCGTTCGCGCTCTTCTGGAGAGTCTATCTTTGTTGAAATACCTACATTATCTGCATCAGGTAATAACACGAGATATCGTGAAGGAATAGTGATGTGTGTTGTTAAACGTGCACCTTTAGTACCTAGCGGGTCTTTTATAACCTGAACCAGAATATCCTGACCCTCACGAACAAGCTCGGTTATATCACTCTGATGAACATCATTCTGCTCCTCAGTATCATCAACCTGCAAGCTACTAGAAATATCAGAAGCATGCAGAAATGCCGCCCTTTCTAGGCCAATTTCAATAAATGCAGCTTGCATACCAGGTAATACCCGGCAAACTTTACCTTTATAAATATTGCCAACAATGCCACGTTTGCGTGTTCGCTCAACGAACACCTCTTGTAAAACACCGTTTTCGACCAACGCAACACGCGTTTCCCGTGGCGTTACATTTATCAGTATTTCTTCACTCATAGGGCATTTTATTCAATAAGATATTGTTATCGTTAACTTTACCTGTTTTACTTGGTAAATCCAGATATATTTCTAACATGTGTAAACATTCAAATGCTTACCTTATTCTGACACTAAACTCTTCAAGTAATTCAGCCGTTTCGTAAAGCGGCAACCCCATCACAGCTGAAAAACTACCTGAAAGATGACTAATAAACCTTGCAGCTTTACCCTGTATTCCATATCCACCTGCTTTATCGGCTGGCTCTCCCGTTTTCCAATAAGATTCGATCTCTTCATCCGTTAAATCTTTTAATGTAACCAAGCTGGTATTCAATGCAACCCTCTCTTGATCTCGACAAACAAGTGCTACAGCCGACATAACCTCATGAGTTTGACCAGACAGCGAACGTAACATCTCAAAAGCATGCTGTTTATCTCTCGGTTTACCATACACAGCCCCTTCCAATACCACTGAGGTATCTGAACCTATAATGGGAATATCATGGGATAATTGAATCAGATCGCTACCAACACGCGCTTTTTCCAGAGCCATACGACAAACATAATCTTGTGGCTGTTCATTCGCGTGGGTAGTTTCGTCTATCGAAACCGGAATCACCTCAAACGTAATATCCAGTTGATTTAATAACTCTCGCCTTCTGGGAGAGTTCGATGCTAGATATAACTGTGGAGATTTTTTAGACATTAACGATGATAAGGATGATTGTTCAGAACACTCCAGGCTCTAAATAATTGTTCTGCAATAATAACTCTGACCATTGGATGAGGTAGGGTTAATGGTGACAATGACCAACTTTGATCGGCTCGCTGTACACAATCTTTTGCCAGCCCTTCCGGGCCACCTACCAGCAACGCAATATCTTGCCCACCTTGCATCCAATTTTCCAGCTGTGTTGATAACTGATCGGTACTCCAAGGCTTACCTTGAATTTCCAGAGCAATGACACGACACCCTTTCGGAATAGCCGCCAACATCTTTTTGCCTTCTTCTGCAGTAATTTTTTTTAGATTAGCACCTTTTGCACGCTTACCTGCACTCACTTCAACAAGGTTAAGCGTACATTCTCGTGGCAGACGTGCAGCATAGTCTTCATAAGCTGTTATCACCCAGGAGGGCATACGATTACCAACTGCAATCAGACTGATATTCATCAGTTATTCTTTGACGTCCGACTCTTTTACGCTCCATAATTTTTCAAGATTATAAAAATCACGAACGTCAGCCAACATAACATGAACAACTATATCGCCTAAATCTACCAATACCCATTCACCAGCATCTTCACCTTCATAACCCAATGGAGGCAACCCATGTTCCTTTGCTTTAGTAATAACGTTCCCGGCAATCGATTTAACATGCCGATTTGAACTACCTGTCACAATCACCATTAAATCGGTAACAGTAGACTTATCTCGAACATCAATAATACGAATATCTATCGCCTTCATGTCTTCGATAGAATCAATCACTAATTTTTGTAACTCTTCTAAATTCATCTATTCTTTACCTATCTTATCGGTACAAACCATTTGTATGTATGTATTCATTTACTGCATCTGGCAATAAATATTGAGGTGACTCGCCTTGTAAGTACAGTTTTCGAATCTGTGTTGCCGAAATTGGCAACTGAATCACATCATGTTTATAAATAAGTCCTGCTAGCTTAATTCGCAACTGGTTTGGATCTTGCACAGATTTATCAGACATCCATTCTATTAATTGTCCGGACGACGCTAATTGACTACCAGGTCGCGTACAAACAACAACGTGCGCCAAACTTAAAAGATCACGCCAACGATGCCATTCAGTCAGTCCATTAAATGCATCCTGCCCTAGTATCAACACTAAACTATCATCAGGATAATCCTCACGAAGCGATTCCAGTGTATTCACTGTATACGATGGGCCACTGCGTTTTGTTTCACGATCATCGACAATAAACTTTACATTCTCTTCTAATGCCAGCCTCGTCATTGCCAAACGATGTTCAATTGAGGCCTGCGGGATATCACGATGCGGTGGCACTCCGCATGGTAGCCAACGAACCTCATTCAGAGACAAGTCTTGGCAGATCTCCAGAACCGGACGAAGATGCCCAAAATGCACTGGGTCAAATGTGCCGCCAAAGATACCGATCATTTTCATGGGCATTTAGAAAGGAGAAACAAGGGATAAACACCTTAATATCTTTTTAGCATTTAGCACCAAAATCTTTATCACTTCCTAATATGCCCATCACCCAACACTATAAACTTAAGTGTCGTCAGACCTTCCAGTCCGACAGGGCCTCTGGCATGTAATTTGTCGGTACTAATGCCAATTTCTGCACCTAGTCCATATTCAAAACCATCTGCAAAACGTGTAGAAGCATTGACCATTACGGAACTGGAATCTACCTCACGTAGAAAGCGGCGTGATTTAGAAAAATTTTCGGTCACAATACTTTCCGTATGACGTGAACTATGTATTTCAATGTGTTCGATGGCTTCATCTAAATCTTTTACAATACGAATCGATAAAATGGGGGCCAGGTATTCTGTATCCCAGTCTTCATCAGTGGCTGGTTTTGCATCAGCAATAAGATTACAGGTTGTTACACAACCTCGAAGCTCAACGCCTTTCTCGCTATACATACCACAAAGCTCTGGCAGCACTTCTTTTGCAATCGATTCTGCTACCAACAGCGTTTCCATGGTATTACATGTACCATATCGTTGAGTTTTTGAATTGAACGCAACCTGTAGTGCTTTTTCCAGATCAGCATCATCATCTATATAAACGTGACAAATACCATCCAGGTGTTTAATAACAGGCACAGTCGCTTCGTTACTGATACGTTCGATCAACCCTTTACCGCCACGTGGCACAATGACATCCACATACTCTTGCATGCGAATCAATTCGCCTACTGCAGCTCGGTCAGTTGTTTCAACGACCTGCACTACATCGGCTGGCAATCCTGTTTCTTCCAAACCTTGTTGAATACAAGCTGCAATTGCTTGGTTGGAATGAATGGCTTCTGACCCACCTCTTAAAATCGTTGCATTACCGGACTTTAAACACAATGCAGCAGCATCAGCCGTAACATTAGGTCTTGATTCATAAATAATACCGATAACACCGAGTGGCACACGCATGCGCCCAACCTGAATACCAGAAGGCATATACTGACAATCACTAATCTCGCCGACAGGGTCTGCCAGTGAAGCTACCTGACGCAACCCTGCTGCCATGCTTGCAATGCGATCTGTAGTCAGCTCAAGGCGATCAAGCATGGCTTCACTAAGGCCATTGGCTTTACCTGCCTGTAAATCTTTTTGATTCTCAGCTTGTAATTCTATAGTCGATGACTCTAATTTATCCGCGATACTAGACAAAGCTGTATTTTTTACACCTGCTTCAGCCGCCGCAATCAGACGCGCTGCAGCCCGGGCCTTTTTACCCACGGCCTTCATATAGGCCTGTATATCAAATTCTGCCTGACGATTTACACTCATGATGTTATTGCTTGTTTTCCAGCTACTGATAGCCCTAATTGTAACAGCTCATCCCAAGGCTTTCCTAGCTCCTGCCCCTTGATTAAACGGTCAATTTTGGCACATTGCTGTAAAAAACCGAACCATCTACCCAAGCCATGGCGTTTCAAGGCTTCTCTCACCATAGGCTTACGCTTTTCCCAAACCCTTTGCTGACTTAGTACGGCTTCAATTGCCGCGCCTTTACGAATATCTAATGCCATATTTGACAAGCTTCTGATCTCACGACTCAATGCCCATAAGACTAATACCGGATCAACTCCTTCTGAGCGCAAGCCATTCAACATATGCAAGGTTTTATCCGCTCGGCCGGTTAAAGCCGTATCGACCAGATTATAAATACTGTAACGCGCGCTATCGGCCACGGCATCGGCAACCGCCTCAGCTTCAAGCCGTGTAGGGCCATATAATAAGAGTAATTTATCAATCTCCTGTGCCGCTGCGAGCAAATTACCTTCTACACGCTCAACCAGAATGGTGATAGCCTCATTCGAAGCTTGTAATCCCTGTTGGCGCATACGTGCCTGCACCCAATCATGCAAACGCGAAGCTTCAATCGGCCAAACCTGAATCAATACACCTGCCTTTTCCAGCGCCTGTGCCCACTTGGTTCTTAACGTTGCCGCATCCAGTTTACCGCAAATAACCATCAATAAAGTATCTTCTGATGGCCTCTCTGCATATTGACGTAATACTTTACCGCCTTGATCACCTGGCTTACCTGTAGGCAACCGTAGTTCCAGAATTTTTTTATCTCCAAACAAAGACATGCTGTCAGCTACTTGCATAATCTCATCCCAAGCGAACCCGCGCTCAGCAGTCATCACTTCGCGTTCGGTATAACCTTGTTCACGCGCAGCGGCTCGAATAGCATCACAAGACTCTTGCACCTGTAGCGGCTCATCTCCACCCACAAAATAAATAGGTGCGAGCTTTTTTTGCAAATGGCTTGATAACTGATCTGGTCTTAATTTCATATCGGCAGGTTAAAGGGAAAAAGCAGAAGATACAAGAATACTTAAACATTTTCCTACTCAAAATACAGGCTTCAATTAGTTACTGGGCTATTTTAGCCAATTTCTTATTGAATAATTGTACGCCACATAAGATAAGGTTACATTTAGCTATAGAAAACAACTATACATAGAACAAGCATAGGATTTTTAATGCCCGCTGTATCAACATCGTTTTTAATTCTGTTATTTGCGCTCATTACAAGCACTGAAGTACATGCCGTAGAATGTCGCCCCTGGCAACCAAGCGACCGCCTTAATAAAAATTTAATCGTAGGCAAAATATCAATAGAAATTGGTAATGTTTACGATAATAACAATACAGAAGAGAACCGGTGGTATCATCGCGTTGCGAATAATCTCCATATTATTACTCGTCAAAAAGTTATAAAGCGACAATTATTGTTTTTCAGTGGCGATCAATTTAATAGGCGTATTTTATTAGAAACCGAACGCCTTCTCCGCGCTAACTCATATATCAAAAATGCGCTAATCACACCTGTTGAGATATGCGATAACACTGTCAACATAAATGTTAAAACGAATGACAGTTGGAGCCTGACACCAGGGCTCTCATACGACCGAACTGGTAGTGTCAACCGGTACAGTATCGACATTGAAGAAAACAACCTGCTCGGCTATGGCAAAGATATTCATTTCGGTTCAAGTCAAACAATAGACAGAGATGAACGAATGTTTAGCTATACTGATACGCAACTTTTTGGCTCACGAAAACGTTTATATTTGGCCATTGAAGATAACAGTGATGGTGATGGTTTTGCCGTCGATCTTTCATTACCTTTTTATCAATTAGATAGCAAACAATCCTGGGGAGCAACGATAACCAGCAATAAAAAAGAAACAGCTATTTATCAAAATGGTTCGATAGTACGAAAATTTGGTGAGGATAAAGACTTTGCCAGTGTTTTTTACGGGTGGAGTAATGGCAATATCAATAACACTACCACCCGATACAAATTTGGCTGGGCGTATGAAGATAATAATTACCTGCCGGTTGCTCCCTATAATATAACGCTTGCGGCTAGGACATTATCTTACCCCTGGGCTGAACTGGAGTTTTTCGAAGAAAAATATGTCCGCAAAACCAATCTTTCTACTATGGGTACGGTTGAAGACATATCGCTTGGCCATCATTTTAAATTCAAAGCAGGCTTAATAAATAAATCATTAGGCTCAGACGACGATTACCTGTTTTTATCTTCCAGTTATAACAAAGGGTTTCAGCCATACTCAAACCAACTTGGATTAATGTCCTTAGGTATCAGCTCATTTATCGGCAATGGATTACTAGAGGGTGCAAGAATAAAAGGTGAGGCTCAATGGCACTACCTATTCAGTAGACATAACCATTTCTATCTGGCCGGGAAGTTTGAAGCCGCCTCAAATTTACAAGCTGAAGAACAAATAACATTAGGAGAAGAAAATGGACTAAGGGGTTACCCTGTTCGCTATCAATCTGGAGACAAGTCATTCCTGATTTCTGTTGAACATAGACATTTTTACGACTGGTATCCATTCAGAACAGTTAAATTAGCCGCAGCCATATTTGCCGACGCAGGTTCAGCCTGGGGTCAAGGTAATAAACGAAAGATCTTAGCAGATGCGGGTTTTGGTTTACGTTTTGTTGTCACCCGCTCCAGTATAGCAAAAATATTACATCTGGATTTCACTTTCCCAATTGATGCACCAGCGAATATTGATGATTTCCAGGTGACGTTTAAAACTAAAAGTTCATTTTGAATCAAAAACAACGAATCCTTTTTATCAAAATCAATAACTAGCCAACCGTCTTAAAATAGTTTGCGCTGCTTGTAACTGCATATCATGTAGTAAAATTGTTTCTTCACGCTCTTTTGCCAACACTTGTGTTTCATTGAAACTAAAATCGCGTTTAAGGGAGATACTCTCTTCATCAATCAGCGTTTTACCTGGCTTCAATCGTACTGAATAAGTTAATTTATATGAACTTTCATATTCACGTACGCGCGCATTATTACCAATCGACAGAACATGTCTTTCCATAACTTGTTCATGAATCAAAATAATGGCACTTGCGGCGTCTACCTGATTCACTACCGTTACACCCGATCGCTGAAGATTTTGCTTAAGGTGACGTAACAGTAACCCATCAACATCGCCCTGAATAAACACTTTTTCCATTCCAGAGGGCAAGGAATATTGACCACGCAATTGAAAACCACAAGCGCTCATTAATACTAATATTAATAACGCTATATAATGGCGAATGTATTGTTGCTTTTTCATTATTTCGCAACGATACTCACTAGTTTTCCGGGCACGACAATCACTTTTTTAATATCCTTTCCATCTACATTACGTATAACTTTATCATCTGCCAGTGCAGCGACCTCAATCTCTTCTTTTGTAGCCTTTGCCGACACAGAGATAGTCGCACGTACTTTACCATTAACCTGAACAGCAAGATCAATGCTGTCTCGCTCTAGAGCTGACTCATCCACACTAGGCCAATCTATGTTTAATACATCATCAGCGTAACCCAGATCTTTACACAATGTCATAGTGACATGTGGCGCTATCGGCGAGAGTAGCTTAATCAGTATTCCGATCGCTTCATGATTAATACTAGCATCATTATCAGTACCGTTGCCTTTAGGTCGTTTACCTAAAACATTTAACATTTTCATACACGCCGCAACGACAGTATTAAATTGATACCGATCAAAATCATTCAATGCCTGTTGTAACAACTCATGAATTTCACGTCGAACAGTCTTTTGCTCATCATTAAGGGCTTGCTGATCAATCTTACAACTTGCGTTATTACAGGCCACTAT
>Ga0316205_10002305_pt1 | contig 20303 bp, 13 predicted proteins | sample 3monthpyrite_MG_FD_204941 | JGI IMG/M metagenome (GOLD analysis project Ga0316205, IMG submission 204941) | Microbial mat bacterial communities from mineral coupon in-situ incubated in ocean water Damariscotta River, Maine, United States -... | ecosystem: Environmental > Aquatic > Marine >... | reverse complement strand
CGACGGAACACTGGAAAGCGTTTCGGCTCTCACGCGCGAGGATGTCATCGCCGCGCACAAGGCCACGATGGCACGCGACCGGCTCTTTGTCAGCGCGGTAGGAGACATCAACGAGGCTGAACTGGCGGGGCTTCTCGACACCTTGCTGGGCGACCTGCCCGAGACCGGCGCGCCGTTGCCGGGCCGGGCCGGGGTCACGCTGTCGGGTGGCACCCGCGTGGTGCCCTTCGAGACGCCGCAATCGGTGGCCGTCTTCGCCCAGCCCGGCATTGACCGGGACGACCCGGATTTCTTTGCCGCCTACCTGCTCAACCACATTCTCGGAGGTGGCGGATTCGAAAGCCGCCTGATGCAGGAGGTGCGCGAAAAACGCGGCCTGACCTACGGTGTCTATTCCTATCTCTCGAACAAGGACGGGGCCGATCTCTGGGTCGGGTCCGTCGCGTCGGCCAATGACCGCGTGGCCGAGGCTATCGGCGTGATCCGCGCCGAATGGGCCCGCATCCGAGAAGAGGGCGTGACCGAAGCCGAATTGCAGGACGCCAAGACCTATCTCACCGGCGCCTATCCGCTGCGCTTTGACGGTAACGGTCCCATCGCCAACATCGCCGTGGGAATGCAGCGCGAAGGCCTGCCCATCGACTATATCGCCACGCGCAACGACCAGGTGAAAGCGGTGACTCTTGCGGATGTGAACCGCGTCGCACGCGAGCTGATGGACCCCGACCGGCTGACCTTCGTGGTGGTCGGTCAGCCCGAGGGGCTGATGGAGGCGGGCGACGTGAACTGAGCCGGTCGCGGCACCCGGCACACCCGTCCCGGACCTGATCCGGGACCGCCCGGCGCGGTGGCACGAGATCCCGGCTCAAGGCCGGGCAGCGGAGTCAGGTTCATGTGCGCTCAGTCGAAGCCGAACCGGATCGCCGCCGCAGCCAGTCCGCGGTGAAGAACACTGTTCCACGCCTCGCATTCAGGGGTCATCCCCTGCGCGGCAACTGCGCCGGGATAGGGCCCGGCATCCGCAATCACACCCACCGCCTGACCCAGCCAGTAGGGCCGCGACGCCGCCAGTTCCGCGCCAATCAGGCTGGCCGTGGTCGCCCCCGCGTCGCCGGCCACCTCGGCGCTCCGCAAAAGGGCGGCCAGCCTTTCGGGCCGCGACAGGCTTTCGCTCAGGGCGCGCTCGTCGATCTCGGCGCCGCCGCCCAGCACCGCGATCAGCCTGGGCGTCATGAACCCCTGGAAGCTGACAACCTCATCGGCGCTGACCTGCACCCAGAAGCTGGCTTTCTCCATAACGACGCAGACAATGCCATCCCAATGCTGGCGCATGGCCAGAAACCCCAAGATGCCCAGCCGCGCCCAACCCGGAAGGCGGTCCCTCGGTGCGTCCTGATCCAGCCCGCCGATCATCAGCCCGGCCTCGGGCAGGACAGGCGCAGGCACCCGTGCCGCGCCGCCGCCGATCTCGACCACGCGAAGCGCGCCTGCCTCCAGCGCCGCAATCACCTCGTCACGTGTGCCTGCGCGATGTTCGCCCGCGACCTCTGCGCCGTTCATCGCAAAGCCACGCCACCAGCCGTCGGCCAAGACTCCTACTGCAGCCCACCGGGTGCTCATCGGGGTTGCATGGCCTCGAGCTGTGCGACCAGACCGGACATGTCATAGCCTGCTTCGCCGGCCTGCCGCACGATCTCCTCCGACGGGATCTGCCCGTATTGCGCGATACTCCACAGCATCGTGCAGCGGGTGCCACTGCGGCAATAGGCCAGGATGGGCCCCGGCATCGTGTCCAGCGCCTCGCGAAACGAAGCCGCAGCCTCCGGTGTCACCACACCCGAAGCAATGGGCAGCATCAGGAACTTCAGCCCCGCCTCGCGCGCCGTCGCCTCGATCGTATCGCATCCAACCTGCCCCCATTCCTCGCCGTCAGGACGGTTGCAGATGATCGTGCGGTACCCGCCCTTGGCGATCTCGGCCACGTCCTCGGGTTCGATCTGGGGGGCCACCGCGAAGTCATCCGTGATCCGGTGCAGGTCCATGTTTTCGCTCCTTGGCTGTTGCGCCCGCAGGTATGCGCCAAAAAGCGTGATCGATTCAATCTCCAACCGGTCGTTGACAAACCCGCCCCTCCGGCCAAACGTACCGTTCGGGACTTCGGGGGGATGCGCATGTCTGGCCAATGGGAATTCTGGATCGACCGGGGTGGCACATTCACCGACATCGTGGCCCTTGATCCCATGGGTGAGGTGCATACGCACAAGCTTCTTTCGGAAAATCCCGAACGCTATGCCGATGCCGCCGTGCAGGGCATCCGCGACCTGATGGGACAGGAGGGCGTGTTCCCCGACGACACCATCCGTGCGGTCAAGATGGGCACGACCGTGGCCACCAATGCCCTGCTCGAACGCAAGGGCGAGCGGGTTCTGCTGATGATCACGCGCGGCTTTTCCGACCTGCTGGAAATCGGCTACCAGACCCGGCCGCGGCTCTTTGATCTCGAAATCAAGCGTCCCGATCTGCTTTACGAACAGGTGGCTGAGCTGGACGAACGGCTCGATGCCGAGGGCAACGTCCTGTCACCGCTTGACACGGACGCCGCCCGCGCCGCCCTTCAGGCGGCCCATGACCGGGGCCTGCGCGCCGTCGCCATTGCGGGCCTGCACGCCTACCTCAACCCTGTGCACGAGGATCAGGTTGCCAAGATCGCGCGTGAGATCGGCTTTACCCAGGTCTCCACCTCGCACGAGGTTTCGCGCCTGGCCAAACTTGTGGGACGTGGAGATACCACCGTGGTCGACGCCTACCTCTCGCCCATCCTGCGCCGCTATGTGGATCAGGTGGCGGGCGCGCTCGATCTGGGCCGCGCCTGTCATGCGCTCTTGTTCATGCAAAGCTCGGGCGGGCTTACCGATGCGACACTGTTTCAGGGCAAGGATGCCATCCTGTCCGGCCCCGCGGGCGGTATCGTCGGCATGGTCAAGACCGGTGAGGCGGCGGGCCATGACCGGCTGATCGGGTTCGACATGGGCGGCACCTCCACGGATGTGAGCCACTATGCGGGTGACTACGAACGCAGTTTCGAGACCGAAGTCGCGGGCGTCCGGATGCGCGCGCCGATGATGGACATCCACACGGTCGCGGCGGGCGGCGGCTCGATCTGCACCTTCCGCGATGGCCGCTTCCAGGTCGGCCCCGAAAGCGCCGGTGCCAATCCCGGCCCCGCCTGCTACCGCCGGGGCGGGCCGCTTACCGTGACCGACTGCAACGTCATGTTGGGCAAGCTGAACCCCGATCACTTTCCGCATGTCTTCGGTCCCGGGGGCGATCAGCCACTGGACGCCGGAATCGTGCGCAAGAAATTCGCCGCACTTGCCAGTAAAGTCGCGCAAGACACCGGCGAGGCGCTGCGCTCCCCCGAGGACATGGCTACCGGATTCCTGCGCATCGCCGTGGACAACATGGCCAACGCGATCAAGAAAATCTCGGTCCAGCGCGGCCATGACGTCACCCGCTACACACTGCAATGCTTCGGCGGCGCGGGCGGGCAACATGCGTGCCTGATAGCTGATGTTCTGGGCATGACCCACGTGCTGATCCATCCCCATGCCGGGGTGCTCAGCGCCTATGGCATGGGCCTTGCCGAGATCCGCGCCCTGCGCGAAGTGCAGATGGATGCGCCCCTGGAGGATACGAAAGAGGCGGAACAGGCTCTGATCTCTATCGAAGAGGAGGCCCGCCGCGAAGTCACCAATCAGGGCGTTTCCGATGTCTCGACCCTGCGCCGCGCCCATCTGCGCTATGACGGCTCGCACCAGGCGCTCGAGGTGCCCTTCAGTGACGAGAAGTCGATGAAATCCGCATTCGAAGCCGTCCACCAGCAGCGCTTCGGCTTCCACTCGCCTGACCGCGCGGTCCTGTTCGAGATGCTGTCGGTCGAGGCCATCGGTACCACCGGGGAGGCCCCAGCCGCCGCACTCCCTTCGGGCAGCACCGCACCCAGGGCGCATATCCCGGTGCATTTCCGCGACGAAACGCAGGACGTCCCGCTCTTTGACCGCGACACGATGGACCCCGCCACGCGCATCACCGGCCCCGCAATCATCACCGAGCGCACCGGCACCAATGTGCTCGAGCCCGGCTGGTCGGCGCATCTGGACACCATGGGCAACCTGATTTTCGAACGCACCACGGCCAAATCCCGCGCCCATGCCGCCGGCACCCAGGTCGATCCGGTGCTGCTCGAGGTCTTCAACAACCTCTTCATGTCCGTCGCCGATCAGATGGGCGTGACGCTGGAAAACACCTCGTGGTCGGTGAACATAAAGGAGCGGCTGGACTTCTCCTGCGCCATCTTCGACCCGAATGGTGATCTGGTGGCCAACGCGCCCCACGTGCCCGTGCATCTGGGTGCCATGTCCGACAGCGTGCGGACCATTATGCGTCTCAACCCCGAGGCCAGACCGGGCGATACGTTTGTGCTCAACTCGCCCTTCAACGGCGGAACGCACCTGCCGGATGTGACCGTGATTACGCCCGTTTTCGTGGGTGACGAGATCGCCTTCTGGCTGGGAAACCGCGGCCACCACGCCGATATCGGCGGCCGCACCCCCGGCTCGGCGCCACCCGACAGCAGCCATATCGACGAAGAGGGCGTGCTGATCGACAACGTGAAGCTGGTGGATCGGGGCTATTTTGACGAGGCCGCGGCGGAAAGGATGCTCGGCCTCGGCAAGTACCCCTGTCGCAACATCCCGCAGAACATGGCCGACCTGAAAGCCCAGATCGCCGCCAACGCCACCGGCAGCCAGGAGCTTCTCAAGGTCATCGATCAGTATGGTTTGGATGTGGTGCAGGCCTATATGGGCCACGTTCAGGACAACGCCGAGGAAAGCGTCCGCCGCGTCATCGACCGGCTTCATGACGGGCAGTTCTCCTACCCGATGGATGGCGGCACGGTGATCGAGGTCAAGGTCCGCGTCGATCACGCGGCGCGCGAGGCGGTGATCGACTTCACCGGCACCAGCGACCAGCATCCGGGCAATTACAACGCGCCCAAATCCATCTGCGGCGCTGTGGTGCTCTATGTCTTTCGCACCATGGTGGGCGCGGACATCCCGCTGAATGAAGGCTGCATGAAGCCACTCAAGCTGGTGATCCCCGAAGGTTCGATGCTCAACCCGGTCTATCCGGCGGCCGTGATCGCGGGAAACACCGAGGTCAGCCAGGCGACCTGCAATGCGCTTTATGGCGCGTTGGGTGTCATCGCGGGGAGTCAGGCGACCATGAATAATTTCGTCTGGGGCAATGACGAGTTCCAGAACTACGAGACCATCGCCGGCGGCACCGGTGCCGGACCGGGCTTCCGCGGCTGTGACGCGATCCAGAGCCACATGACCAACACCCGCATGACCGATCCCGAGATACTCGAAAAACGCTTCCCCGTGCGGCTGGAGGAATTCAGGATCAGGCACGATTCCGGTGGAACAGGCAGATGGCGGGGCGGTCACGGCCTGACCCGCCGACTGCGCTTTCTGGCCCCTGTGACGGTGACCACGCTCTCCAATCACCGCATCATCCCGCCATTCGGCGTAGATGGCGGTGCGCCCGGCAAGGTGGGCCGAAACTGGGTCGAATTGCCGGATGGTGAAATCCGCGAGATGAAGGGCAATGACGAGATTGACCTGCCGCCCGGAGCCGTCTTCGGGATGAACACGCCGGGTGGCGGCGGCTGGGGCGCGCCCGACACGGATTAACCGGGCATTAACCATCACTGCGGCACTCTGATCTGCATGAGTCAGAGACAGGAATTCTCCGAGACCCCACTGCCCCTTTTCGCCCCCGACGAGGCGGCCGGGGCGGCGGTGCTGGCCCCCGGAACGCGGCCCTCCTATATCCGCGACCATCGCAAACGGCTGCGCGAAAGGTTCCTGACCGGCGGTGCGACCGCGATGCCGGATTACGAGTTGCTCGAACTGGTTCTCTTTCGTGCCATCCCCCGGCGCGATGTCAAACCGCTGGCCCGCGCACTGCTGGATCAGTTTGGCGACTTCAACGGCGTGGTCTCGGCTCCAATGGAGCGGCTGACGGCCGTCAGTGGCGTCGGAGATGCCGTGGTGACCGAGCTCAAGATCATCGAAGCCGCAGCGCACCGGCTGGCCCGGTCACGGGTCATGCGGCGGCAGGTGCTGTCCAGTTGGAATGCCCTTCTGGACTACTGCCGCACTTCGATGGCCCATCGCGACACCGAACAGTTCCGCATCTTCTTTCTCGACACCAAGAACGTGCTGATCGCGGACGAGGAACAGGCGCGCGGCACTGTGGATCACGTTCCGGTCTATCCGCGTGAGGTGGTCAAACGTGCGCTTGAGCTCAACGCCTCGGCGCTGATCCTTGTGCACAATCACCCCTCGGGCGATCCCACGCCGTCCGAGAGCGACATCGTCATGACCCAGAAAATCGGGGACGCGGCACGAACCATGGGCATAACGCTCCACGACCACATCATCGTCGGAAAATCCGCCGAAATCAGCTTCCGCTCCGAGGGCTATATCTGAGCATATCCTGCCCCGGACATGATCCGGGGCCTCATCGCCGCTGCAAAGGTCCCGGGTCAGGCCCGGGACGGGTGTTCACCGCACCCAGATCTCGACCCGCCGATTGGCGCGTCGGCCCCATTCGCTGTCATCGCAGGCCATCGGCATCGCCTCGCCAAAGGCCTTGGTCTCGACCGTCAGCCGGGACAGGTTGACCGTTTCTGCCGCCGCCAGCACCGCGTCCCGCACGGCCGCCGCGCGTTTGCGGGCAATCTGGCGGTTGATGTTGGCCGGGCCATCGCCATCGCTGAACCCGACAAAAACCAGACGGCGGGTATCGTAAAGCCCGCCCTCCAGCGCCTGCGCCAACTGGGTCACGTTCGAGCGGGACTGCGCATCCAGCCTCGCCGAACCGGGCTCGAAGCGAAACGTCGTGGTCAGGCGCTTCAAAGGCGTCAGCACCCGGATCATCTGTTGCAAATCGTCCAGCTGAACGTCGTCGCCGGCCCGCAGTACCGCGTTGGCAAACCGATCCCCCTGTGCATCAATCTCGATCTCCTCGGGCAACTGGTCGACATACCCCGCCCGCCGCACCACCAGCTGCGCTGCCGCCGTGCTCGTGAAGGCCAGGAACTCGCGGATCAGCCGCGGGAAACGACGCGCCGGACTGTAGAGGAAGATCGGCGTGGTCAGCGGGTAGTCCTCGGTCTTGACCCCACGTCGCGAGGCGACCATCGCAAAGCCGCACTCCCCGCTCAACGCCAGCTCGCGCAGCCGGCCTGTGTCCGACCGGCTGCCCACACCCAGCGCAAAGGGATCCCGCTCGACCGCCGCCACCAGCGACGCGGTGTCATTGTGGCGAATCGCGCGCGGCACAAACGCACCCCCTTCCAGCAGCATCCGATCCTCGGTGGCCTGACCCAAACCCGTCTCGGGTGCCATCAGATGCACGGCGATCGGAGCATCCGGCCCACCCAGGTCCTGCCAATTGTCGATCCGCCCCGACAGCACTTCTGCCAGGCGCGGCGTGGTGATCGAGCGCACCGGGTTGTCACTGGTCACCAGCGGAACCAGTGCGTCCAGCGCCAGCACGCGGCTGCGCCGCCGGTCGCGCAGCTCGCCGACGCCCGCATCCAGCGCCTTGCTGTTTTCGGCCTCACGCACCTCGCGCAACGTCATGACGATGTCCGCCTCATTGGCCAGAAGATCGGCAAATCCCTCGTCCGAATTGCTCAGGTGAAAGAAAATGCGTCCGCGCAGCTTGCCGCCAACCTTGTCCCGCAAGAGGTATACGCTGCGGTTTTCGGCATCGGTCTCGGCCCGTTTGACGCTATAGCCTTCCTTCTCGCCGAACGCCTCCAACAGCGCGGGGATAAGAATCCGGCCAATGACCGGCGCGCCGGAAAATCGCGCCTCGGCCACGAAATTGATCAGGTCCGGACATCCCGGCCCCTCGCACAGCACGCCCGATCCGTCCACCGTCAACTCGCCATAGATCGTATCCACGCGATAGAACTCGCCGTCGAACCCCAGAAGATTGCCAGAGATTTCCACCGCTCCGTCACGCGACGTCAGCGTTACGTCCTGCGCCTGCACCGCAGATCCGGTGACACAAATGAAAAGTGCGGCGATGATCGCCGCACAGAATTTTGACATGGGGTGGCCCCTTGGTCGCTGCGGATCAGTTCGCAGCGATACTCAGGTCATTCAGCAGGTTTTTCAACACCAGAAAGTCACCACGTGCGTCACATTCCGGAATGGCCAGAACAAGGTCCTGGGTCCGCATCTCGCCCAAGGCCGAGACTTGAAGCGTCTGCGCCTCGACGTCCTTGCCACAGTTTTCGGCCGTCACTTCCGCCTCGACGCTAAGAGCAACCTGTGCGGCATCCTGCAACATCCCGCTGGGAAAGGTATAGACCTCGGCCAAAAGAGGCTCTGCAACCTGCGTGTCGCCGAGTCGCGTCAGGAACCCGCCCTGCCCGAGCGCGGCATGTGCGGTGTCACGTGCGGCGCCGGCCCAGACATGGCCCTCTTCGCCATAATCGGCACCGTTTTCGCGGGCATGAAGCTGCAGGCCGCTCTGGCCAATCCACTGCACCACGGCACGGTCATAATATTCCATCGACGGCACGTCGGCACTGGCCACCGCGCCCTCGCCATTCATGAAGGCCACGATAAAGACCGGCTTGGCCGACAAGGCCGGCACCAGAATTTCGCTCGTGCCGTTTTCGTCGGTAACCCCGGAGAACATCATGCCATTGTGGTGCAGCGTGAAGCGCTCGTTGTCCATGCAGGACGCGTCAAGGGTCAGGCGTACCATCGCCGCGGCCTCGGGTTTGGCCGTCAGTGTGTAATTGCAATCAAGCGCTGGAACGCTTTCTTCCTGCGGCATCTGTGGCAGGGGATCGTCGATCAGCGCGGTTTTCGTGGGGGCCATGACCGGCCGTTCGGCCACCGGTGCGGTTATCGCATCCGGATCGGTCGGCAGCGCCGAGGTCAGCGTGACCGAGCTTATTACAAGATCACCTTCCAGATCGGCAGAATTCGGCAGTGCGTTGGTTTGCACGGGCGCAACCGCCGGCAAATTCAGTCTTGCGGCGGGTACGTTCTTGCCCCCGGCCTGCATGAAATGTGCGGCGGACAAGGCAACGGCAACTGTTACAAACCCAATTGCGGCAATTCTGACTTTCGACATGACTCGATTCCCACTCCGATTTCGGAACAGTCGAAATCTAGGTCAGGAACTGGGCGGGCATGTGGCGGACTTGGGAAGCTTCTGAGGCCAATTCCGGGCAGCTTGTGCCCGGGTCACAGCCGTCCGTGGCAATGCTTGAACTTCTTGCCGGACCCGCAAGGGCAGGTATCGTTGCGCCCAGGATCGCCCCAGGTCGAGGGGTCATTCTCGTCAAATCCGGGGGCTGCGGCCTCGGGATCGGGCGCAGGCGCGTCGTCTGCCCCTGCCGCCGCGGCCATGGCGGCCTGCTGCTCGGCAATCTGGGCCATCATCGCCTGCTGCTCTTCCTCGGACATCGGCCGCACCTTGGCGAGCTGCTGGGTCACATCCTGGCGCAATCCGTCCAACATGCTTTCGAACAGCTGGAAGGCTTCGTTCTTGTATTCGTTCAGCGGATCACGCTGCGCATAGCCGCGGAAGCCCACGACGCTGCGCAGATGCTCCAGCGTCAGAAGATGCTCGCGCCACTTCCCGTCGATGGTCTGCAAAAGCACCTGTTTTTCCAACATCCGCATGTTCTCGGGCCCAAAGGCCACGGCCTTCTGCGCCATCATGTTGTCGGCAGCGGACTCGATGCGCTCAGCGATATCCTCGTCGTCCACGCCTTCCTCGTCGCCCCACTCGACGACCGGAAGGTCCATGTTCATCCGCTCCTTGATCGCCTCGTGCAGACCTTCTGTGTCCCACTGATCCGCATAGGTCTTGGGCGGCATGTACTGATCGACAAGGTCGTCAATCACCTCGTTGCGCATATCCTGCACGACGACCGACAGATCTTCGGCCTCCATGATGTCGCGGCGCTGCTTGAAAATCACCTTGCGTTGCTCGTTCATCACATCGTCGAACTTCAAGAGCTGCTTGCGGATGTCGAAATTGCGCCCCTCGACCTTGGCCTGCGCGCGCTCAAGGCTCTTGTTCACCCAAGGGTGGATGATCGCCTCGCCTTCCTTCATGCCCAGTCCCGACAGGACCTTTTCCAGCCGCTCGGAGCCGAAGATGCGCATCAGGTCGTCGTCCAGGCTCAGGAAAAACGCCGATGTCCCCGGGTCCCCCTGGCGACCGGACCGGCCACGCAGTTGGTTGTCGATGCGGCGGCTTTCGTGCCGTTCGGTGGCCAGAACAAACAGGCCGCCGGCCTCTATCACGGCCTGTTCTTCGGCGGCGTGCTCGGCTTCGATCCTGGCGCGAATGTCTTCCGGATCGGCCTCGGGGTCGGCGGCGATGGCCTCCATCACCTGCATTTCGACATTGCCGCCCAGCTTGATGTCGGTCCCGCGCCCGGCCATGTTCGTGGCGATTGTCACCGCACCCAGCTTGCCCGCATCGGCGACGATCTGTGCCTCTTTCTCGTGCTGGCGCGCGTTCAGAACGTTATGCGGCACGCCGGCTTCGGTCAGCAGCGACGAAAGCCGCTCGGATTTATCAATCGAGGTCGTGCCGACCAGGATCGGCTGCTTCTTTTCGTGGGCCTTCTGGATGGCCTCGATGATCGCCTTGTATTTCTCGTCCTGCGAGCGATAGACCGCGTCGTCCTTGTCCTCACGCGCGATGGGGCGGTTGGTGGGCACTTCGACCACGCCCAGCCCGTAGATCTCGGCAAATTCCTCGGCCTCGGTCAGCGCCGTGCCGGTCATGCCCGCCAGCTTGTCGTATAGCCGGAAGTAGTTCTGGAACGTCACCTGTGCCATGGTCAAGTTCTCGGGCTGTATCTCGACGCCTTCCTTGGCCTCGATCGCTTGGTGCAGACCATCGCTGAGCCGCCGCCCCTGCATCATCCGCCCGGTGAATTCATCGATCAGCATGACCTCGCCATTCCGGACGATGTATTCCTTGTCCTTGGTGAACAGCTTGTGCGCCCGAAGCCCTTGATTGACGTGATGCACGATGGTCGTGCTCTCGGGATCATAGAGCGACTGATCCTCCGGCAGCAGACCCCGTTCGCGCAGCAGGTTTTCGAGAAACTCGTTGCCCTCATCGGTGAAAGTCACGTTGCGGGTCTTCTCTTCCACCTTGAAGTGGTCGTCATGCAGTTCGGGGATCAGCGTGTCGATGGCGGTATAAAGCTCGCTCCGGTCCTCGGCAGGGCCTGAAATGATCAACGGCGTACGCGCCTCGTCGATCAGGATGCTGTCCACCTCATCCACGATGGCAAAGTTGTGCCCGCGCTGGCTCATCTCCTCCAGCCGCGACTTCATGTTGTCGCGCAAATAGTCGAACCCCAGCTCGTTGTTCGTGGCATAGGTCACATCGGCCGCATAGGCGGTTTTCTTCTCGGCGGCGGGTTGCTGAGGATAAACGACGCCCGTGGTCAGACCAAGTGCCGCATAGACCTTGCCCATCCACTCGGCATCCCGCCTGGCGAGATAGTCGTTGACGGTCACAATGTGCACACCCTTGCCCGTGAGGGCGTTCAGATAGGCAGGAAAGGTCGCCACGAGGGTTTTGCCCTCGCCGGTCTTCATCTCGGAAATGTTACCCTGATGCAGGAAAATCCCGCCCATCAGCTGGGTGTCGAACGCCCGCAGACCCAGCGCGCGCTTGGCGGCTTCGCGGCAATTGGCAAAGGCCTCGGGCAAAAGATCATCCAGGCTTTCGCCGTCCATGGCGCGCATCGCCAGCGCCTCGGTCCTCGCCTTGATCTCTTCGTCGCTCATTGCCTCGTGTTCGGGCTCCAGCGCGTTGATCTGCTCGACCAGCGGACGCGTTGCCTTGATTTTCCGATCATTTGGGGTTCCAAAAACCTTCTTGGTAACCACTCCGAATCCCAGCATATCCGCTCCGCTCTACGTCTTTTGAGGTCTGGTGAGAGGCATTCCCTTGCCCCCTGTATCGCGCCACCCTAAAACAGGCGCAAAGGCATGGGTCCCCCCTTGATCTTAAGGCGATGTAAGGGGCAGACCGATCAGTGTCAACGTCACGTACCCGCGCAGGCCCCTGCGCTTTCTGTCCAAAGGATCATACCATGCTGAACCGCCTTGTCCGCCTGCCCCTGATTGCCGCGCTCGGCTTTGGCCTAGTGACCCTGCCCGCGCTCGCCCAGGACGACGCCAGCGCCGACACGGTCGTGGCCGTCGTGGACGGAACCGAGATCACGCTGGGCCATATGCTGGTTCTGCGTGCGGGCCTGCCGGCACAGTTCTCGCAGCTCCCGAATGACGTGCTTTTCCCCGGCATTCTCGACCAGCTCATTCAACAGGCCGTTCTGGAAAACAGCTTCGAGGGCGAAATGTCCAAAAGCGGGCGCTATTCCATGGAGAATGAACGCCGCGCGATCATTTCCAGTGAAATCCTCGCCAAGGTCAGCAACAATGCCGTCACCGACGAGGCCATCGAGGCCGCCTACCAGGAAAACTTCGTGAACGCCGCGCAGGTCACCGAGTTCAAGGCCGCGCACATTCTCGTCGAAACCGAAGACGAGGCAAAAAGCCTTGTCGAGCAGTTGAACGACGGGGCCGATTTCGCGCAGCTGGCCAAAGACAACTCGACCGGCCCATCGGGTCCCGGCGGGGGCGAACTGGGTTGGTTTGCCGCCGATATGATGGTCGAACCCTTTGCCGAAGCCGTGCGTTCGATGGAGCCGGGTAGCATCTCGGCCCCGGTACAGACGCAGTTCGGCTGGCATGTGATCAAACTTGACGAGACCCGCAATCAGGATCGCCCCGAACTGGAAACCGTGCGCGCCGAGCTCGAGGAAGGTGTGCGTCAGGCCGCGGTCGAAGCGTACATCGCCGATCTGTCATCGCAGGCCAGCATCGAACGCGCCTCCGGCGATGCGCTCGACCCCGCGCTGCTTGACCGCATCGACCTGCTGGAGAACTGAAGATGGCCAAGATCACAGCCAGATCGCCGCTCGCCCCGGCGGCCTTTCCCGATATGCCGGTGATCGACGGCGTGCGCTTTGCCACGATCGAGGCGGGTGTGCGCTATTCGGGACGCACAGACGTGATGCTGGTCGAGCTGGCCCCGGGCAGCACGGTCGCGGGGGTCTTCACCCGCTCGGCCACTCGCTCGGCACCCGTTCTGGATTGTCAGGACAAGATTGTCAGTTCGTCCCGGACCGGTGCCGCGATCATCGTGAATTCAGGCAACGCCAACGCCTTTACCGGCAGGAATGGCCGCGATGCGGTGGCAGCGGTCACCGGCGCGGTGGCCACGACACTGGACCTGCCGGAGTCGCGTGTCTTTTCCTCCTCCACCGGGGTGATCGGCGAAGCGCTGCCGCATGACCGGATCACGGCCAGGATCGCCGAGCTGGCCAGCGTGCTCCGCCCGGACGCCATCGCCGAGGCCGCGCAGGCCATCATGACCACCGACACCTTCCCCAAGGGGGCCGCGACCGAGGTGAACATGAACGGCAAACCGGTGAAAATCGCGGGCATCGCCAAGGGCTCGGGCATGATCGCGCCCGATATGGCCACGATGCTGGTCTACATATTCACCGATGCGGCCGCCGACCGCGCCGTGCTGCAATCCATGGTCTCCGCGCTCAATGAGCAGACCTTCAACTGCATCACCGTGGACAGCGATACATCGACCTCCGACACGCTTCTGGTCGCGGCAACAGGAGCGTCGGGCGTGCAGATAGATGAAACTTCCGTGGGCTTCATGGAGGGACTGCGCCGCGTCATGCTCGATCTCGCGCATCAGGTCGTGCGCGACGGCGAAGGTGCCACGAAATTCGTCGAGATCGCGGTGACCGGGGCCTCTTCGGACGCGGACGCCCGCACCCACGCGCTGTCCGTGGCCAATTCGCCGCTGGTCAAGACCGCAATCGCCGGCGAGGACCCGAACTGGGGCCGCGTCGTCATGGCCATCGGCAAGTCCGGCGCGCCCGCGGACCGCGACACGCTTTCGATCTCCTTCGGTGACATCCTCGTGGCGGACAAGGGCTGGGTCAGCCCCGACTACCGTGAGGAGGACGCAGCCGCCTACATGAAGGGGCAGGAGCTTCAGATCAATGTCGACCTCGGGCTGGGCGGCGGCACGGCGCGCGTCTGGACCTGCGATCTGACGCATGGCTACATCGAAATCAACGCGGACTATCGTTCGTGAAACCTGCGCGATCACGGGAAAACCGGGCACCGGTTTTCCGTCCGGGATTGGAACCATGACGTCTGTTCTGGTGTCCGCCGTTGCCTTGATCGACGTCGATGGCCGTGTTCTGTTGACACAAAGGCCCGAAGGCAAATCCATGGCCGGACTCTGGGAGTTTCCCGGCGGCAAGGTCGAGCCGGGGGAAACCCCGGAGGTCGCCCTGATCCGGGAACTGGAAGAAGAGCTGGGCATCAACACCTGGGCCAGCTGCCTCGCGCCGCTCACATTTGCCAGCCACGCTTACGAGGATTTCCACCTCCTGATGCCCCTCTTTGCCTGCCGCAAATGGGAGGGCGTGCCGCAGGGCCGCGAAGGTCAGGCGCTCAGATGGGTCCGCCCGCCGGACATGCAGAACTACCCCATGCCACCCGCCGATCTGCCCTTGATCCCGATTTTGCGCGACTGGCTCTGAAAAACCCGGTTCCCTTAACCTCACGTAAAGGAAATTGTAAGAAATTGATTCAACAGGGGTCTTTCCTGTTTTCTATTTTTCGCGTTGCGATATAGTTGGAGATGGTCTGTTTTTTGCGGTTTTCGTGCATGTGCACACTCTGACATATTCGACAATCGCGTCACATCTGGGGGGATATGACATGTTGCGGACAATTCGGCTCGGAAGCTGTGTTTCTGTACAGGGCATCTTCGTGCGTCTTCTGCCTGACGGCCGGATGCAGGTGCGCGTGGGTGATCAATTGTTCGCGGGTCAGCCCGTTGAGGCCAAGGCCGCCTGACGGCCCGACAATCAGCCTGGCAACGCAAAAGGGCAGCCTCAGGGGCCGCCCTTTTTTATTTCCCGAAACACGCTTGGCCAATCAGTCCAGCGAGCGCTCGATCTCTTCGCGCTCGAATATCTCGATCACGTCGCCGGGGCGGATATCGTCGTAATTCTCGAACGCCATCCCGCATTCCTGACCCGACTGCACCTCGGGCACTTCGTCCTTGAAACGCTTGAGCGTCTTCAGCGTGCCCTCATGGATCACCACGTCGTCGCGCAGCAGGCGCACACCGGCGGACCGGCGCGCCACGCCTTCGGTGACAAGACAGCCGGCGACCTTGCCGACACCCGTGACCTTGAAGACTTCCTTGATCTGCGCATAGCCGATGAAGTTCTCGCGGATTTCCGCGCCCAGCAGGCCCGAAGCCGCAGCTTTCACATCATCCACCAGGTCATAGATCACGCTGTAGTAACGGATCTCCACGCCCTTCTGGTTGGCGCTGTTGCGCGCCGGCGCGTTGGCCCGGACGTTGAAGCCCAGAACGGGTGAGCCCGACGCCTCTGCCAGACCAATGTCCGACTCGGTGATGGCACCCACGCCCGAATGAAGCACGCGCACGCGGACCTCGTCATTGCCGATCTTCTCCATCGCCTGAACGATGGCCTCGGCCGAGCCCTGCACGTCCGCCTTCACCAGAATCGGCAACTCGGCGACCGTCTCATCCGCCTTGGCCTTGGCCAGAAGCTGATCCAGCGTTGTCGCGGCACCTGCAGCTGCGCGTTTGTCCTTGGCGGCCTTTTCGCGATACTCGGCGATCTCGCGCGCCTGCGCTTCGGTGTCCACCACGTTCAGAACGTCGCCCGCCTCGGGTGTACCGTTCAGGCCCAGAACTTCGACCGGCACCGATGGTCCGGCCTCTGTCACCCGCTCGCCCGTGTCGCTGATCAGCGCGCGGACCTTGCCGTACTGCTCGCCGACGACAAAGATGTCTCCCTGCTTGAGCGTGCCCTTCTGCACCAGAACCGTGGCCACCGGCCCCCGGCCCACATCCAGCTGTGCCTCGATCACGGCACCCTCGGCCTGACGGTCGGGGTTGGCCTTGAGTTCAAGGATCTCGGACTGAAGCGCGATCGCCTCCAGCAATTCGTCAAGGCCCTGTCCGGTGATCGCGCTGACCTCCACGTCCTGCACTTCGCCCGACATCTTCTCGACCATGACCTCGTGTTGCAGAAGGTCGGTGCGCACCTTGTCGGGGTTCGCTTCGGGCTTGTCGATCTTGTTGATCGCCACGATCATCGGCACGTTTGCGGCCTTGGCGTGGTTGATCGCCTCGATGGTCTGCGGCATCACCGCGTCATCGGCGGCCACCACCAGAACGACAATATCCGTCACCTGCGCACCGCGGGCACGCATCGAAGTGAACGCCGCGTGGCCGGGCGTGTCGAGGAAAGACAGCACCGTGCCGCTGTCGGTCGTGACCTGATAGGCCCCGATGTGCTGTGTGATCCCTCCTGCTTCGCCCGCGACCACCTTGGCATCGCGAATGGCATCCAGAAGCGAGGTCTTGCCGTGGTCCACGTGACCCATGATCGTGATCACCGGAGGGCGCGGTTTGAGGTCTTTCTCGTCATCCTCGACCGAATCGATCACGTCTTCCACATCCGAATCCGACACGCGGACGATGTTGTGGCCAAACTCCTCGATGATCAGCTCGGCGGTGTCTGCATCAATGGTCTCGTTCTGTGTGACCATCATGCCGTTGTTCATCAGCGCCTTGACGACCTCGCCGACCTTTTCGGACATGCGGTTGGCCAGCTCGCTGACCACGATCGCCTCGGGCACCTGCACGTCGCGGACGACCTTTTCGCGCTCCTGCGTGCCACCCATCGCCTTCTGACGTGCGCGCTCCTGCTTGCGCTTCATGGCGGCCATGGATTTCTGACGGCCACCCTCGCCCGAAAGCGCCTGGTTCAGCGTCAGCTTGCCCGAGCGGCGGCCATCATCGCGAGCCTTGCCGCGTGATTGGCGTTCGTTGCGGTCCTTGTCCTGCTTGCGGGCCGGTTGCGCCTGCTTGGCGGGTGCACGTGCCGCCGGAGCGTCCTGCGGTGCAGCAGCGGCTTCGGCGGCGGCCTTGGCGGCGTCCTCGGCGCTGCGGCGCGCGCGTTCGTCTTCCTCGGCCTTCGCGCGGGCGCGCTCGGCGCGTTCCTGCTCTTCACGCTCCTTGGCTTCAGCCTCTTCGCGGCGGCGCAGGCGCTCTTCCTCGCGTTCCTTCTCTTCGGCTTCGCGTTGGGCTTCTTCCTCGCCCTCGCGCGCCTTGGCCGCTTGCAGCGCCTTCAGACGGCGCTCCATTTCCGCATCGGAAATACCTGCGGGCCGTTTGCTTGGATCTCCGCCGACAACCGTCTTGGCAGGCTTGCCCGCCCCCGACGCCGCGCCGCCCGCCTTGGGCAGGACGACGCGCTTGCGCTTGGTTTCCACCACGACGTTCTTGGTGCGACCGTGGCTGAAGCTTTGCTTCACGCTCCCCGAACGAGGACCGCTGCGCACACCCAGTGTTTTCTTTCCGTCGTTGTCGCTCATCTGGTTCTACTTTCCTTTCCGGCGGCTCTCGCCACCGTCCGAGACGCGCAGGCCCTTCAGCCTTTGCGCCTCCTCTACAACACGTTTGGCCAAACCTCCAGCGCGCAATGCCGCATGAATGACCGTTTGCCGCCCAAAGGCCTGGCCCAGTTCATCCGACGTCAACCAGCCGATGAACCGGCCGCCATGAGGCGTGCTCAGCTTCGATTTTCCGCGCTCCGAGCCGTCGCTGGCCTGGATCAGCGCGACGGTGTCCTCGATGGACACCCAATTCTTGACTTTCTCATAGCCCGCAACGGCACTACCGCCTTTGCGCGCCAGTGAGATCAGATCGACCACCCGGCGGGCGAGCATCATTTCGACTTGCTCGGCGAGGCCCTCGGGCACCGTGACCGCCTGTTTGGCCGCGCGCGCAAAAAGCCCCTTGCCTGCGGCCTTCTCCAGCGCGGCACGGTCCGCGCTGACCCAGATGCCCCGGCCCGGCAGCTTGCCTGCAACATCCGGCACGATCTGGTCCTCCGGCCCCACCACGAACCGGATCAGGCCGGACGTCGGGCGCACCTCACCCGTGGCAATGCACTTGCGTTCGGGACCTTGGCTCCGGTCCTTGGGTTGCCCACCGCGACCCATCAGCTGACCCCGAGGCCTGACAGATCAGGCCTCGGCCTCCTCTTCGATGTCACCCTCTTCGGCCGCATCGGCCTCGAGGTCCGCCGGATCGACCCAGCCCAGCATGATACGCGCAGTCATCACCATCGCTTGTGCCTCCTCGAGGTCCACACCGAAGGGCTCGAGCAGACCGTCATCCTTGACACGCTCGCCATCGACAATGGTCCAGCCGCCGGCCAGCTCCCAGTCGGCGCAGGTCGCGAAGTCCTCCAGCGTCTTCACATCATCCTCGGCCAGCGCCTGGATCATCTGCGGGGTGAGGCCCTCGAAGTTCACGAGGCTGTCCTCGACACCCAGTTCACGCGCACGATCCAGCGCAGCCTTGGCCTGCGCCTCGAGAATATCGCGCGCCCGCGCCTGAAGCTCCTTGGCTGTATCTTCGTCCACGCCGTCAATGACCAACAGCTCGTCGATCTCGACATAGGCCACCTCTTCGAGCGTAGTGAACCCTTCCGAAACCAGAAGCTGCGCAAAGAACTCATCGAGATCGAGCGCGGCCATGAAGAGCTTGGTGCGCTCCTCGAATTCCTTCTGGCGACGTTCCGAATCCTCGGCCTCGGTCATGATGTCGATATCGAGGCCCGTGAGCTGCGATGCCAGCCGCACGTTCTGACCCCGGCGACCGATGGCAAGGCTCAGCTGTTCCTCGGGCACGACAACGTCGATCTTCCCGGCTTCCTCGTCCAGAACCACCTTGCTCACCTCGGCGGGCTGCAACGCGTTCACAAGGAAGGTCGGCTGATCCTCGTTCCACGGAATGATGTCGATCTTTTCGCCCTGAAGCTCGTTCACGACTGCCTGAACCCGGCTGCCGCGCATACCCACACAGGCACCGACCGGGTCAATCGAGCTGTCATAGGAAATCACGGCAATCTTCGCGCGACTCCCGGGATCACGGGCACAGGCCTTGATCTCGATGATGCCGTCATAGATTTCCGGCACTTCCATCTTGAACAGCTCTTCCATGAATTCCGGTGCCGTCCGGCTCAGGAAAATTTGCGGCCCGCGCACTTCGCGACGCACATCCTTGATATAGCAGCGGATGCGCTCGTTCGGGCGATAGCTTTCGCGGCCGATCTTCTCGTTGCGGCGCAGAATCGCTTCGCCCGCGCCCACATCGACGATGACGTTGCCATATTCCTCGCGCTTGACCATGCCGTTGATGATCGTGCCCGCGCGGTCCTTGAACTCTTCGAACTGACGATCACGCTCGGCTTCGCGCACCTTCTGCAGGATCACCTGCTTGGCGCTCTGCGCGGCGATCCGGCCCATTTCCACCGGCGGAACCTCTTCGATCAGCTGCTGGCCGATCTCGGGGTTTTCCATGTACTGCTTGGCTTGCTCAACAGTGAACTCGGCCTGGTAATTTTCCAGCTCGTCGTCCGCAACAACCGTGCGCACCCGCGTGAACGTCGCCTTGCCGGTCTTGCGGTCGATGTTCACACGGATGTCCATCTCGGCGCCGTAGCGGGACTTGGCCGCGCGGGCGAGGCTCTCTTCCATCGCCTCGACCACCAACCCCGGGTCGATCATCTTCTCGCGGGCCACGGCCTCGGCGGTTTGCAACAGCTCCAGCTGGTTTGCAGAGGTAATTGCCATCGTTAGTCCTCCTCAGACGCGGTTTCTTCTATTGCGTCAAACTTGTCTTCATCCAGAACGCCAGCGGCCTTGCGCTGTCGCAGCATTTCCTTGATCAGTTCATCCGTCAGCACCAGCTTGGCATCGGCGAGCCAGTCGAATTGCAGGCCGATCGTGCCTTCCTCGACATTGATCAGCACCTCGTCGCCTTCGACACCGGCCAGCATACCCCTGAAGCGCTTGCGCCCGTCAATAAGCTCGGCCGTTTCCAGCTTGGCCTCGTAGCCTTCGAAAGTGGCGAAATCCTTGAGCCGGGTCAGGGGCCGGTCGATCCCGGGGCTGGAGACTTCCAGCGTATAGGCATCGATCAGCGGGTCCTCGACATCCAGCACGGCA
>Ga0316205_10002303_pt1 | contig 20311 bp, 17 predicted proteins | sample 3monthpyrite_MG_FD_204941 | JGI IMG/M metagenome (GOLD analysis project Ga0316205, IMG submission 204941) | Microbial mat bacterial communities from mineral coupon in-situ incubated in ocean water Damariscotta River, Maine, United States -... | ecosystem: Environmental > Aquatic > Marine >... | reverse complement strand
TGGTGCGCGGCGCTATAGACAGCTGCAAGCACCCGTAGCTCAGCTGGATAGAGCGCTGCCCTCCGAAGGCAGAGGCCAGAGGTTCGAATCCTCTCGGGTGCGCCAATAATATCAGACACTTAGTCTGTTCACCCAAAAAGTTTTGTCTCCTTTTTGTCTCGCAATTGCATCGAGCGGGAAATTGCCTACGGAAGACGGCGTCTCGAATCCATGAAGACCCATTCTTTTTTTTAAAGGATGAGTATTAGTCTCTTCCTGTTTTTAGCTGGGTATTCTTAGTGTCGCTTATTTTGACATCCAGTCGTCCAAATTGCCGACATCTAGATGTCCAAAATTTTGACATCTGCATTCGGCTATGGCCGCTTTAGGACCTTGGCTTTTAGGTTAACCTCGTAGAGGTTGGCGCGTCCTTGTCCCAGACGCTTGATCTTGATGTATCCCTTCTTCTCAAGTTCTTTGACGTGGGTGTTCACGCTCTGGCGCGAGATGCCGATATCCTTGGCTAATGTGTCCTGACCAGGAAAGCAGAAGTCGTTATGCCAGGCATAGGACAGCAAGAGAGAGTAGACGAGCTTGGCTCCGGACGAGATGTCGTCGCTTTTTAGCACCGCGTTTGGCACTTGCGTGAACCCGTTCATCGAAAGCGCGTCACCACCCTTGATGATGATGTTGCGTTCCTGAACTAGAGTTCCCAAATTTTTCATAATCCCTTGAGCAAATTATACACTATTCGGGTGCGTGTTCGTCGTCGTTGTGGACAATATCGTGGCGCGGCTTCCCTGCCCAAATTGGCCGCTCCGGCCCAGATTGAACCTCAAGCATCTCGGCCTGCGTTGTCTCGGAATTCAGCCGAAATGCCTCAATGACGCTGCCCAAGGCCTCGTCGGTCTTGCGCCGATGTTTGAGCTCATCGCGAAGGAACAAAACCTCCTCTTGTGTGTGCTTCAGTTGCGCCCGCAATTCCTCTTCAACGCCGCCAACGAGCACGGTCTTGTGGTCACCGGTCTGCACCGGTCCGGTCGTGTTTGGTTCTGGTTCCGATAATATCTGCGCCATATCTTGCGCGGGTACCGGTTCGGAGACGTGTGCACCCGTGCTATCCGGTTCGCCAGATCTACGCGCTTCAAATTCAAGCTCTTCATCAATCTTGCGATCCAATGAGGTAGACTCAATCGACCAGCGAAAGCCGTTCTCAGTGTCTTCTCGTCTAACGGAGATATCCGCATTGTCGGGGGAGAGATGAGATCGCGCCGCCCATTTGCGGATGGTCTTGGGTGTACGGGGAAGGCCGCGCTCCGTGCAGCGAATGACAGCGTCGGAGACGGTCAGCCAGGTGCTGGTGTCGTCCGCTTGCTGGCGCACATGTTGGAACGGGTGCGCACCGGTCTGGTCCGGTTCCATATGGGACTATCATACCATGGCTAAGGTCGAACAGCGGTTCACGAAAGGGAATGACGGGGAAGATGCGGGCGCGTCGAATTTGAGGTAAAATAATCGGCAGACGTTCCTCAACATCGGATAAATCTCATGACCTTCTCAATCACTTGGGAGGGCATCACGATTGCCGTCTCCCACAAAGCCAATTGGCTGAACACAGAGTACGATCACATCGAACTTCGCGCCGACGAAAAACTGCCAGTGACAGAAACCGGATATCGATCCCACTTTATTGCAAACACGGAACTCGCGCTGTTCGACAGCCTCGAGGATTTCGTGATTCAGTTGCTGGACACGGCTGCCACGTCCAGTGAATGGCAGAAGTATCTCAAGGACAGCCAACAGCTCTCGCTCTTTTGAATGTCGTCGCTGCGACCGATGCGCCCGAATTGTCGGACGTGTCGAGACAGCGAGGACAAGCGATGACTGAAGTCAAAACCAAAACAGTTGAGCACGGCGATACCACCAAGCCAATCTGCCCCAAGTGCAAGAGCGATCAAGTGGTCAGAGACGCCTGGGCCGAGTGGTGCTCCGCCACTGGAGGATGGGTACTGAGAACCACCTTCGATCATTTCGTCTGCGACGCCTGTGGCGAAGATATCGGCGAGCCAAAATGGATCGATCTCAGCAGAACAGAGATCATTCGCAATCAAAACGATCGGTTTCGAAAAGGCGACCACGCGATCCCTGGACGCCACCTGCTGACCAGCGGCATTCAGGAATTGGCTCAAACAAGTGGAGCCGAGTTGTCAGACGTCATCGAAACGGTCGCAGCATTCGACGTTTTCACCGAGGACAACGATCCGCACAAAGAGCACGATTTCGGGCAGTTCACCTACCGCAGCAAAAACTGCTTCTGGAAGATCGACTACTACAACATCGATCTCAGCGGCGGATCAGAAGATCCCAGCGATCTGTCGCGGACGCATCGCGTGCTCACAATCATGCTTGCGGAAGAATACTGACTAAGACCCCAGCCAAAAAGCTGGGGTTCATTTCTGCAAGAATGACAGGATCGGCCCAAAGCCGACCTTGGACACGGCCCCCGAGTACTGCGGGTGCAGCCCGCTAAGCTGACATTCAATCACTAAGATTTGCGTTTCCGCGTACGGCGTCGAACGCGGGGGGTAGTTTCGGCGTCGGAGACAGAGATTAATGCGGCCGAACCGTAGTGGATCGCGTCAACCAGTGACTGAAGGTCCGCCTCATTTTCGGCATAGAGGCTTCGGTCTCCCGAGCGACAAATGAAGAAATCGTAGTAGAAGTCGTCTGTACGTTGGGTTTTCAGTTTGGTCAGCGAGTTATCTCCAGCCTCTAGCACGCTGCGGGCGCTTAGGATTTTTGTATCTTGTTCTCCGTAGGCAAAAACAAATGAACTATCGCTATTCGATAGCATCGTCCTACACTGCCCAAGCAGACGAGGTTTAGAGTCGACAGTCAGGCCAAACTTCTTGTTCTTATTGACCTTGGCTTGCGCTTGAAATCCCTTCTGAACATACATGCCTCTGAAATCCATCGTCACACTAACGAACAAGTCGGCTCCTGTGGCGCTCTCTTGTCCCGACTGTTTGTCACTTACATGGGTCACGACATTCCACGACAAGCCACCGTCTGAGAAACCGTCCAGTCTCTCATCCAAAAGAGTGACGAATTTCTCTGAGTAACGTTCTTCTCGGCCAGTTACTCTAACCAGCTTCTTTCTGACATCTCTGTCAACGTTTGCCACAAGTTCAGCAGCGGAACGCATTGCGTCTTCAAATTCTTTGAGCATCAATCAAATCTTCCCACACGGTCAGCGTTACCTCTCAGGACTGCATTGCGATATCAACCGGGGCGGCCCTGAGCGGCTACTCGGATGAGTGTTGGGGTGCTGCGGTGGAGCTGTTTCAAGAGCGGTCATCTATTGCAACCCTTGGTGAGATAGCACGGATTCTCCGGTGTAGACCGAATTGTCATTTCATTGCAGCCAGCGACTTCGCGATCGCATTCAATGGGTCCTGCTTCTCTGAAGGATAGAGAGCTTTGGGACCAACCGCTTGAAACTGTCCACTCTTCGTCCAGAATTTCTGTGGATCGAACCGAAGTTTGGCAACAAGCCGCTTACCAAAATCGGTTTCGTGCAGCGCGTAGTTTTGTTTCTGATCGATATCACCAATTTCGGGATATTCTCCCAATAGGTAACCTTCCTGAATATGTGGTCGCATGGCAGATGGCGGACAAACACTGGAGAGGCGTATCGTCTGAAGACCCGCCTCAGCACTTGCGGTGATTGCCCCGCTGACGTTTGGCACTCCCAGAACATAAACAAAGGCGTCTTGGGTGTCGTTTTTGTCACTGGCAAACGACGCCGCAATCCTTAACGAATGTGTCACATCAAGCAGTGGTGTTGCACAAATCTCGTAGTGCTGGATGATAGCCCATCGCAAAATCCGATATCGTTCAATCTCATCAGTACCTACAACGCCTAGGCTCTGGAAGTGACGAACCAGGTCAAGTTCAGCCTCTTTCAATCGATCGAAACGAGCTGACAGCCAAAACCTATCGCTCTTAGGATTCGGTGGACGAAATATCGTCGGCCTAAGAGTTGACCCAACATGAGATTGTCCCTTTGAAGACCAATCTTGTCGCTGACCTCTAAAAAAAAGCACGTAGTCCCTATTTCGGAACTGCAGTTCAGCGATCTTCGCCGCCAGTTCAAGGTAGTTGGAAACAAAATGGCCTTTCGAGCGACGTACGGAGCGGCAATCAGATACCACTGCATGACCACCGCTATCTTCAAATGTCCAAAGATCAGTTGTGCCTATTGTATCCATGTTCTTAAACTCATTGAAATCGCTCGCATTGTACAGCTTTGGACGAGCGAAAGGGGAAGCACAAGAAATCCGTACTTGTTGCAAAGGTGGGCAGAGCTCTTATTTACTTGGCCCATAGCTGCCCTTGGCTGGCACACTAAGATGATGCGGCAGCAGCCCGCTTTCCGGACATTCGCTGCAGCCCCGAAAGTGGCTCATTGATCAAACAGCCGTTACCAAGTCACGTGCCAATTCACCATCTAGTAAAAAAAGGTCTCGTCGAATGTTTGCGCAACTGTCTGCGGAGCTTACATGCATACATGCAAAACTCTCCAGATCAGCGGGTTAATATAATTTGAAAGGGACAGAATTGATGATCAGCGAGGTTGCTCCATTGGGCGGTAAGGCGATCGGAAAAGCCACAAGTCGGGAAGAAGCGTGGTGGCTTTGTCAACGCTATGGACTGAAGCCATTTCCTTTGAATGATGTCTCAGCTGAGAGTTTCGAAGAGGACGCTGAGAGTGGAGCAAAGGTGTGGACGGTACCCTGCGAGCATACCGAATACCCGTATGATCGTGGAGCCTTCGAAAATCGGCGCCGTGATGGTTTGGCTACATTGGAGAACGGCCTACCGGCTTGGCCGGTTGCAGAAGAAAATGGGATTGCATTCCAGACTTTCAGGCAACGGCTCAAACGAGGTTGGTCGGGTGAAAGGGCAGCAACTGAAGGTGTGCGGGAAGTAGCTCATGATCCGGATGATGAATGGGAAGTCATCGCGCTGGAAAACGGTCTATCTGTTCGCGCTTACCGCAGTCGTGTTCAGGCAGGTTGTCCCGAGTACATCGCTGCAACTATGGGGCTGAGTTGGCGAAATTGGTGAGTAGCCGAATCCGACAGTGCAGCTGTTCGCTGCACCCGCGTTGTTTCGAACTCAGCTGAGCTCTGGAGAGCGGGACTGACTACCCGTTCGACTGTGCAGTCCGGATATTCAGGCTCGCACCTCATCAAGTGATTAGTGTTGCATGGCCAAATAGACTATATAGCGCATTTAAGCCTCTTGCCTCGTCTAAATAAGGTATCGATTTGCCAACGCCCTCAACTATCGATCTTCCGCCACCATCCAGCTGGGACGAGTTTGAGGTCATCTGTGCCGATCTCTGGAGTGAGATATGGGGGGATCGCGATACCCAGCTATACGGGCGCAGAGGGCAACGGCAAAACGGCGTGGATATCAAAGGGGTCGACCGTCAAAACAAGCAATGCGGTGCCCAGTGCAAAGGAAAAAGGAACTGGCCTCTCTCAAAGCTCACAACGGATGAAATTGATAGCGAAATAGCGAAGGCGAAGAAATTTCATCCAAAGCTAGACGAATTCATCTTACTTACCACTGCGCCGAACGATGTAGCTGTACAAGACCATGTTGCGGTACTGAACAAATCCAAATCCAGCGACATTGATTTTCGTGTCGAGGTCTACTCGTGGGACGAGATCCGAAGACGACTTTCGGACTACCCAAACCTACTCCAAAAGCATTATCCAGGGATTTTTAGGACACCAGTTTCAGCTGAAGTTTTTGACAAAGAGGTAGAAACCCACCTCAGCAGGATCATCAGCGCGCGCTTTTTTGGTGGCTTCGATACAGAGCAGAATGCGCTGCAGCTTAGCGAGCGATTAACACACGGAGACCTCGTAGATGCATCTCCGACAACAAGAATGGTGGGCCTTGCTTGGTGCGCTCGGCTGTTGTCTGTCTCCAATAGAAACGCTGCTCGATCAGCTTTGAAGTCTGCTAAATCTCTCGGACATTGTGAGGAAATCACAATTGCTGAAGGATTCCTTGATGCAGCGGAGGACAGAGTGAACGATGTACTCGCCTCCCTGAATGAGATCGGTACTTCAGAAGCACGATCAGCGGCATTGATTGTCCAGCTCAACCATGTCGGCCCAAGCGACGCAATCCGTTGGAGCGCTGACGCTGGATATGGTTGGAACGACTATGACAATGGAGGAAGAACACGGCTAATACTTGCCGCCTCAGAAACAGGCAACTGGGGCCTTCTAGAAACGTGTCTGGAGGCACTGGCCAGGGCAAATGAGTCTCTAACACCGGCCCTGGCCTCGGTCAGTGCACGAGCAAGCCTTCAACTCGCACTGCCAGAAGAAATGAGGGCAACTCTGGATCATTCGCCGCCATTCTTCGCAAGAGAATTCCGACTGTCGTCTACGGTTCGCGCCGATGGCTATCGCGATCAAGCCATCAAATTGTACCAGATCGCTTCCAGGAAACTGCGCGACATTGGCCTAGAAGGCTCTGCGTTGATCCAAGAAGACTTTGAACTCTGGCTCAAGCTGTCGGCGACAAGCACCCGAGAAGACGCGAAGACAGAGCTCAGGGCGCAATTAAAGGACAGAGCACTCAGGATGCGCCGTGCAAATTTGGCTCTCCAGTTCGGCGTCGAAATTGATCGTGATCAATTGCTGAAAGAGCTCGATCAGGAGATTGCACGAAGTGGTGGGGGCAGTATCGACACCGGGTGCACCGCTCTTGCGATCGCATTGACGGCCGGTTCCCCGAAGACAGCTCTGTTTGAGTTCAGAAAGCGACGCTCTACAGTTGAAAAAGCCATTGCCGAAGAGAATTTGCTTGGCATCGAAATCGAGCTGCTTGCTCGATCTGAAATGGGTGTAGAAGCAAGGTACCTGCTCAATAGCAAACACGAGCTGCTTGGCGATGGAAAGATCGATGACCTCGATCGAATGATCAGAGTTGCTGAGGGTGCCGACCCGTCAGCGTTGCTCAGAGCTCAATACGAAGAAGATAACAACTTGCAAACACTCGCCCATCTGGTGGACGAGTTGTTTGATAGCCAAGCATGGGAAACGTGCCACCGCTACAGTGCAGAACTATTCGAAAGGACAGAGAGCTTTGTAGATGCAAAGCGGCACATACGGGTTTTGACCGAAACGAAGCGGTTTTCGGATGCAGTTAGAGTATTAGACGCACATCCTCACCTCTTGGAAGATCGGGAACTCGGGAAGGTCTTCTCTTGGTCCCTCTACGAGATAGGCGACGTGGTCCGAAGTATCAAAGTTGCGGAAGAAATGTTGTCTAAAGAGCATGACTCTGAGCTGTCTAGAATGTTGACCAATGCATATGTTGCGAAGGGTGACTGGGAAAAGCTGCCACAACAGATCGAAAACACTTGGGACAGTCGCGTCCAGCTTTCTGCCCAAGAGCTTCTGCAAGCCGCTCAACTGGCACAAGTGACAGGACATAGTCGTGAAAAGGAGCTTGTCAGGGCCGCCGTCGCCAAATCCGAAACGGATGGCTTTGCGTTTGCAGGTGCCTACTTCTTGGCATCCAAGGGCGGTTGGGAGGAAAGTGAAGAAGTCGCGTCATGGCTGCACAAGGCGATTTCGTTGTCCGACGACAATGGTCCGATGTATCGAGCTGACTTACGAGAAATCGTAGACAAACAGCTAGGCTGGAATGAGCACGCCTCTCGTACTGTAGACACTTTTCGCGCCTCTCAATGCCCAATCTTTATGGCTGCAGAAGCGCTCAATCGGCACCTAGTCGACTTCACCCTCAGTCGATCGGAAGCAAATCAAAGCGAGGACAAGCGGTCGAATGTTATAGCTATTCCTAGCTTTAGCGGAAAGAGACAACCACTCTCCGTCGACGAAACTGACGTCGGTCTTGACGCCACATCGCTGATGACACTGCAAAGCCTACATATGCTTGACGCGGTCTTTGAGCATTTTGAACAAGTGAAACTTCCTCATTCAACTATGGGCTGGTTATTGGAGGAGATTTCAGAAGTAAGATATCATCAACCGAGCAGGATCGAACGCGCCGAGGCCCTGTGCCAACTTATCTTGGATAGCAAGGTCACGGTTCGCTCCGCACACCCATTTCGCGCAACCAAACTCGAACAAGAGATTGGCAACGAATTGGCAGCTTTGGTGGGGAATGCTGACAGTGATCGCTCAAAAGGTGGGCAGGCGTTCGTAGTTCGAGGGTTTCCGATTTCAAAGGTAGGCAGTTTGGGCGATGAAACCGCCAACTTGTCAGGTTGGGATCATCTCTTCGTATCAACTTCTTCTGCAGTCGAGTTTCTTCACGAAGAAGGTCGGATCTCCACCACCACACGCAATGCCGCTCTCGAGTATTTGGCCCTTCAAGAAGCGTCTTGGCCCGAGGAAACTGCCATCAGTGGTGGTAGTAATTGCTATTTGGACGATTTGACCATCTCCCATTTGCAGCATCTCGATTTGCTCGACCTCTTCTGTGGTTGTGGAGTGAGCGTGATAATTGACGAGACAACTCAAGCTGACGCAATGGCGCTACGAAAACACAAGCAGCATTTGTCGAAGGTTGAGACTTCTCTTGTAGAACTTCGCCAGACGGTGTCTCGCGAAGTATCTGCGGGTCGAGCTACTGTCCTCGCGAACGACAGTGGCGAAGATGAATTCGACGATAATCGACGGTTGTGGTCCCATCCAACAATGTCGGTTTTTGGCTCCCTGACTTCACCTGATGCCATCGTAGTAGACGATAGATACCTAAACAGACATGCAACGGTGGACAGAAGCAATGGTCGCAGCAAGGTCTATTCGACCTTAGACATCCTCAAAACACTTCTAGAAAGCAAAGAAATCAGCAACGACGATTACTTTCGAGCTTTGAACAACTTGAGGCAACGCGGGCACCTTTTTGTTCCGCTAGAGATAGAAGAATTACGTACTTATGTAGGCGAGGTAACGGTCAAGGAAGGGCAGTTGCGGGTCGGCAGGAACCTACTTCAGATCCAGGCATATTACCTCTTTGTCAGATTTTCCGAGTGTCTCACCGTTCCAGACGATATGCACTGGCTCCTACGGTCAAACCGGGTTGTGAACGATATCATTAGAGAACAATGGAAAGGCGCCAAGGACCTCCAACTCAGTAGGGCTCTTTCTAGCTGGCTGTTTGACCTTGTTGATCTGAGGCTTTGGGCAGGTGACAACAGTTCGGATGGTCAAAATAGCGGCGTCGAAGGTCTTTTGATCGCGAATATAGTAGGCTTGTTGGCGACGCCTGAAGGTGCATCCAAGAAAGAGCGAGAAGCCTATCTCGCTTGGGTAGAAGAGGACATTGTTCAGCCTTTGAAAAACCGGCATCCACAAGTCTTTCAGAAGATCGTCAGCTATTCGAAAGAGTTAATGGAGAATATGTTAACAGCGCAAAAGAGAGCGGCTGACGTATGACGAATCGAGAGGTCTCCTTGTCAGCAGCGGTTACATTAGAGCTGTTTCCAGAGTCGATCCGTCAAGCGATTATTGCGGAGCACAGTTTCATGGGCCGGTTTGGACTGCCGGTCTCAACAACAGTGACATTTCTTCCAGACGGCAACAAATTCGTGGTCGAAGACCTGTATGATTGTGCCCAGTCTGTGTTCGACGGCGCAAAAAACGTCGAGCTTAAGGAGGCCGACACTGATGCTGTTTGGATTGCGGACGGATATGACCCGGAGCAAGCAACTTTCCTTCTAAAAAATGGAAAGTCCGAAATCTGTATTGACGGGTACTGGCCACTGCAAGTGGATCCAGACAAGCGCATAAGAAGTTTTGAAAAACTCGCCTCCAAGGTTCGACTTCCGCGCAGTCCTGTCGAGCACTGGTCTGCAAGAGTCAAAGCAAGCAAGTTGAGCTGCCCAGAGCTTGTTTTGCTAGAACAGGATGTTGAAAGATCGTTTGTAGCCGCTACTTCGCGGATCCGCCGAGAGATCGAGAATGGAAGCAGTAACTTGCAAACGCTGGTACCGAACGATCCATTGTTTTGGCGATTAGCATATCCAACTACAACTGACGTTCCTGCGCTCGGCGAGTTCATAGAACAAGAGATAAAGCCTCGCATTGCCGCCGGTACAAAGGCTTATGGAGTGGAGTTTTATCCAGAGGCCTTGAGGCTCTGCATTCATAGCTCTGTTGCCACGGTGATTGGAAACGAGAGCTTGTCGGGTGATGATTTTGCGAAACTGGCTGACCATGTGGAACATTCAGGTTCTATGTTTTCGAAGCTGGGGTTCGTCGAGGCAATGCTGGCCCGAGATGATGTAAGCATTTCGATGCAAGAACGGATCGCTGGCATCATCGACTTCTTTCTGAATGAACCGGAAGAAGGTCGTTTTGGATTGCTGAGCAATCTGTTCTTCTTTGTAAGCGGACGGTTAAGCCTGTCATCAGGCTTTAAGGGATCACCGGTCTTTGCTAGGCGCCTAGTCGAATTCTCACACGCGTCGTTTCTGGAAGAAATCCTCATTTCTGAAAGGGTCGATGCTAACACCGCTGCTTTCGATCTGGCGCAACGGGTTGCACGCCGCGCATTTGTGGTAGGATATCTCGATGCTCATTCGGAAGCCAGATGGACGCCAGAGTTTGCTACTCCACACCAACTCAAGGCAGAGTTTATCTCTCGGCTGAGCAACGCTATCACAACCAAAAAGACTTCGCTTAATGGCACTCCTCTGGAGAAATTCGTTGAGGATGGATCCGATACACAGCTTTCGGATAAGTTGAAGTTTCCCTTCTCCTTCCTCCCAGGTCCGCTTGAAGGTGGAGCGGAGCAACCCGCTAGCTTACCCGAAGATTGGAGAACCCTTATTGAGGCGGAGCTGAAGAAAGACCCTCCTGGTGTCGGAGGTTTCAACGGCCTCGTGAATGGTGGCGCCGTGTTCAAGCTTCCCGCCGAAATAGTCTCGCTATCAGTAGCCGCACTTAGACGTATCGATCTCGCCACCGACAATGACGAAAACTTTTCAGTTGGTGCCTTCGTAGGTGGTCTAGGGCGAGTCGCAGCCGTCTACAGAAATGAGCAGCTTGCCGAGGAGATCTGGCATTTTACAGGGCGAGTCATGCGACGAAAGCCTGAGGCATTGGAGTGCGAGGCTCTTTTCTCACTCCCGACAACATTGTCTGCGGTCTATGAGGGCGATAAGCGCGACAACAAGCTTATCGAGATGATTGATTTTCTTTCTCTTTGTCGCCTTACAAATGAACAGAGTTCCCATCTGGGAGCATGTCTAGAAGAGTTGCTGGACCTTCGACCTGAACTCTGGCCAAGGCTCGGAAAAGCAAGCGCGTTGCTGAAAGCACAACAGATTTGATCTCGGGAACCGCACCATCTCATCGGTTTCGAATGTCGGGTTTGCTGCGGCGGGTAGTATCGTCTTGCACGAGCAGCGAAGGTCTGCTTCCCGCCCTCAAGCCCGATAGATCGTTGAACGGCTGACGCCAAACGCGCGTGCTATCTCGGCAATCGTGCGATGATCCCGGTCGCGCATTCTCCGAATTTCAGTTTTGGCTTCTTCAGATAAAGCTGGCGGGCGGCCGCCTATTCTTCCGCGCTTTCTGGCAGCAGCAAGGCCTTCACGAGTTCGTTCAACAATTCGCTCTCGCTCGAACTCTGCGATTGATCCAAACACATGAAAAATCAGTCGACCTGCAGACGTCGTGGTGTCTATCTCTTCGCCCAGTGATCTAAATCCCGCTTCTCTTTCTCTGATCTGCTCGACGATCTCGATAAGGTCCTTGAGAGATCGAGCAAGGCGATCATACTTAGTAACCGCGACGACGTCGCCTTTTCGAAGTTGCTCAAGAAGTCGGACCAATTCCGGTCTATCACGGTTTTTTCCGGTTCGTTTCTCAAGAAAAATCTTCTCGGCGCCAGCTTCATTCAGCAGATCGACTTGACCGTCAAGGTTTTGCTCATTCGTTGAGACGCGGGCATATCCGATTATCATATTGTCAGTGTATCACAAACGTTTCAAAAGTCGCTCGCTTTTGAACAGGGATTTTGAGACCCGAAACTGAGTATATAATCAATACACAAAGCGGTTGTATCAAAAACCACCGTTTTAGAAACGCAGGATTTCGTTAATACAACTTAAGCGAGCATCCGTCGGCTTCGCCAAATGAAGGCAACAAGCCCATTTTGGATGACGCCACACGCCGCACCAATGTCCAGTGTTCTACAATTGTCGAATTTCACGCACCACGCCTCTGCCGCCATAAGAGTAAGAGCCTCGACCCTGTACGCTAATCAGAAAAATATTATCTGTGACTTGTGCTAGTTGACGTTTGTCCTAGCGAACGACAATTAGGAAGGCTCGTTGCACAGCGGACCGTCTTCGCCTTGACCCAATTAGCGCTTCTGCTTCCCGTTGATGAGGATTTGCTCTAAGATATCAACCAGACGGCGGAGCGTCTTTTGGGCACTCCAAGCGAAGTAGAGGCCAAAACCCGCGAGCAACAAGCTAATCAGCGTAATCCAAGATTCAAGAGCATCAAACATTTCTAACCTACCATTCATTCAGTGTTTCGCTGGCGTCACCTGCCAGCACACCACAAAGCGTGGCCTTCGCGACCATGCCCGGTTAAAAGAGGCACAGTCCGGCAACCAATCGGCAGAATGGCAGCAGCTGGCGCACATCGAACTGTTCACTTGTGAGCCGCCAACGGCACCTTCAGCCACCGGTCCGAACGGAAACAAAACGGCTCCTCAAAGCAATTGGCGTCGTCATGACTACCCACCAATCGAACACTCGAAGAGGCAATACCTTGCCCGATGACTCAGGAATAAGGCCGCCCCAAGGTTATGAGGACTGGTCCCTAGCGAAGTTACTCTCGTATGCGATGAAGGCAGGCTTGGGCCGCAAGGCCTCATTCAATCCTCAAAGGATTGAATGGCAGTATGACGATTTGGTATATGAGACTCAAATATCCGAGCGGAGTATTCGTAGTTACAAAAACGGCCACGGAATCCCCAACACAGGCCATCTGAAAGCGTTGCTCGCAACTTTGACTGCGGATGAACTCCATTCTTCCGAATGGGAGGGCGCCTTCATCCAAGCCTGGACACGGGATGCACTGGGCATTTCTCTTTCAACGAAGTCGGTTTCAACGCTGTCGCCTCGCGTGGCCAGTCTCTTGGAGACCACGTCAATGTCGGCAGAAGCGGCACCGGAAGAAAGGCGCCAACTTGTCGGAACATCGGCAACTTGGTCAAACGCACAAAGGGGAGCTTATGCACCACGTCCAAAATTGCTTGACGCACTTCTAGTTGAGTTTGAAAAATGGCTGACCTTCACCAAAGCGGAGAAAGAATCAGCGAATTTTCCCACATTTTGGATTGACGGACGATCAGGAGACGGGAAATCGGTACTACTAATTCAGCTTGCTCATGAAATCTCCCTTCGCGACAATTTTGGTAGTGTATTGATTGCGAACGGACCCGACTCTCTGCCGCAAGCGGTTGAATACATTTCCAAATCAAGTTCAAGTTGCGGAACCATTGATTTTGTTTTTGTTGATGACCTTCACAAAGCAACAAGTCTAGAAGCGTTCCGAAATGAGATGAGTGCGTTGCGCAATCAGACGCCGACCTTTATTCCCATCGTGGCCTGCGGACCGACACCAGAACTCGCCGAGTTCCAGCATCACTTCAAAAACTTCGAAATCACAAACTGGAGGGTCCCTCAAATTTCGCAAGATGATCTGCAGCTCTTTGGTGATTGGTTTGGAGTCCAATCTGCCGAAATGAAGCTATCAGATCGGAAAATATTGGTCGAGCTTTTGTTTGAAATGTCTGTTGGAGAGCCCATCGAGAGATTTGCCGCATCATTTCAAAGCAGATTGGCGCATTTTGGTATTTTCGAAACGGTTCGGTCAATGCTCTCTGTAAACGCAATAGATGTTAGTGCCCCCAAGTGCCTGTTTGCTACGACAAGAGAAAACCAGGCCATTCGGAGACTGGCTGATAAGGATCAATTGCATTTCGAACATGTGGAGGAACCTTGGGGCTCCGGAGTAAGACTAGTACACAACAGAATTGCGCAACGAATTCTCATTGAGTGGCTGACTGACCCACTGCGTGGAAGTACAAGGATCGAGAATTATGCCGCGGAAGTCGCGCATATCCTCGAACTGGAATGCGTAGACGGACATTTCGCGTACTATTTCATGAGGGCGGCCCGCAGTAGACTGGGCGAAATAGCCGAGCGCAGCGATTGGAGCGACGTTGATGGCTTAGTCGAACTAATTGAGCACATCATCGCCAATCCATCCAACGCGGACAAATGCAAATCCCTTGCAGTTGGTACTTTGCTAGCTTTGTGGCACGCGGGTGAAACTGATCACGTCAGCGAAAGCGCCGTCAATTGTGCAAAGGACCTGTTGAGAAGTGGGAATATTTCGATCTCTACGAGAGCACAGCTCTTTTCCAATATGGTGATCCTAGAGCATAGAGGTCTTATTTCCGGAACGGAATTCACGGACGACCTTGAGAAGTATGTGTTTGGCAATGAAGGGTCTGCCTATGGAGCGGCGCTCGTACACTTGACCCGATTTGACGTAATCTCAAAAGAAGCAGTTGCTCGGTGGATACTCGCTTTTCCAGGTGCAACCATCCCGCCAGAGTTGTTTAGCTTTGGCGGTTCCAACAAGATCATCATTGACGCAGCGATCACCTGGGTAGAGCAAAACCCGGGGTCGCTGCAAACGGGTAAAACAATTGCAGCCATCGTGAATTCCAACCCATCGGATACTTCGATTAAGGAATGGGCCTTGGATTGGCTTATGGCAGGTCTTACTCGGTCGGGAACCAGTAACGTGGTGTCCGTACTTGTAATCAATTTTCAATCGGACATCTTGGTAAAAGGCGCGACATTTCAATGGATTGCGGCCAATGTTTTACGTACTGACCTGCATCAAATACTTGCGCAGATCCTAAGGATCTACCCAAATGAGAGGGAAACACGTGTCCTAGTTCGTGATTGGTTAAAGCACCACGAAGGCACCGCATCGGCGAACAATGTGCTGTCCGTCGCGGTGAAGAAATTTTCAAAAGACAAGGAAATTTTGTTGTCTGCGATTCGTGCACTAAACGATTACGGCGAAGTCGCCAGTTCCGATAGCTTGGCCTCCGCCGTGCTATTCGTGTTGAATGCGCAGTGGAAATTTCTCTCAGAAGCAGACCCGAAATTGAGGCGAAGTCTTTGCATGTCGCTCAAGAATTGGATGTACAGTGAAAACGAAAATACGGGAAAGCTGCAAGTTGCAGCCGCTGTGGTCAAAGATTTCTCGGCAACCAGAGGTATTAAGGAGCGATCTATCGCGCTCTTACATAGAGACAAGGATGATAAAAGCGCATTTGTACTTGTAAGTGCAGTGTTGGGTTCTTTTTCTAATGACGAAATGGTTAGGGAGAGAATTTTTGATTGGGTGGAAAACAACTTTTTTAATGCGGGGATGCCGAACGTACTATGCAGCTTAATTAGATGTGCTCCGACCAGGGTCAGGGGGCAACGAATTGCGCTCATGTGGTGCGAGGATAACATGACACACGGCGGGTTGCAGCAGGTTATCGCAGCTTTGCTTCCCTTGAACCCATTGAATGATCGCATCAAAGGGATGGTTGATAGGTTGTTTGGCTTGAATGTGGGACGGGACTTGGAACCCACACTTATTGGCCCAGTAATTGGAGCCTACGGCAAGGACGATGGTGTGAAGGCCAATCTCTTATCTTGGTGTCGTAGAAACGAGGAAACGGCCGGTGTGCACATAGCCTATACGGCTATGATTGCTCGACTTGAAGGTTGCGATGAAATTTCGATGTTCGTACTGAATTGGGCTGGACAAAACTTTGGCCGACGTGGCGTCGACATAGTTTTGGCGGCGTTGATAAGAAAGGACGCGACGAGAGCAGCCGCCAAAGAATTGGTCATTTCGTGGGTGGGAAACAATTTGGAGACGGTCAGCTGGGACAGATTGGCTGTGGCCCTCTTGGAAAGTTTCCCAAATGATCCTTCGATCGTAGCGCGGTGTCGTCGTTGGGTAGAGGCCTGCCCAGACGCGGCCAAGGCAAGGCAGCTATCTAGGAAGTTACAGGTTATGCCAAGGTGAGTAGATTGCCGGCGGTTTTTGGACGCACAAATTGGCAGACCAACGCTACTGGCGTCGACAAAAACAATTGCTGGACCGCTGAGCACTTTCAGTAGTTGGCCGCCTTGTGTCCGCTCAAGTCGTCAATGGTATGTTTTGCAACGAATTCGCCCGGCAACTGCGTCATTGACCGCTTGCTGCCACTGCGACGTGCTGCTCAGAAGTTTCGCGCCAGGGTTGCAGCCAGTTCTTGATCCGCAAACGACCGTTTTTGGACACCCGGTTTCTAAATCATCTGCCGGGTATGCCGGTCGAGGTCTTTCATAAGACCGAAGACCAGACACGGCCCTGGTCGGAATGTTTGGATCTCGCACGACGAAGGTTTTTGCTTACCGCCTCAATCTTGGACCGACGTGTTTATTAACACGCCAGCCCCTTCTGCGGGCTTCGGCAATCCAAGAGCTCATACTACTGTAATTGCGGGTTCCAATAGAGTAACTGTGCGTGTTTTCCACAACTTCTTTCCAACTTTGGATTCTGCCTTTTTCAAATACGTGGTCGACGGAAACGTCTCTCACCCCGCATTTGTAGAATCCGTATGGCGCACTGGGGGGACCCCAATCGAAATTCTTGGCAATTTTGATATTGTTTGGCTGCGTAAACCCATCTGGGATTTCATCCTCGTTTGTTGTAAAAACCCATTGCAATTTCATAGGTTGCCTGGGATTTGGCAATTCGATCATTCACAGCCTGAAGGTCCCAAAAACTCTGTGTGTGCCTGGGGTTAGATAAAATCTGTGTTGATGTCCTCTTCGGTACCGAATTTTTGATCCATCAATGGTTTCCGGAGCTGGCGGTTTCCTGACGGAACTGACTGCTATTAACCAGCCGGAAATGTCCAACGCCGCAAGTTCTGATTTGGATTTTGCGGAAAGGCTGTCAGGCACGAAGTACATCGTTGATGTCGTAAGGTTTTGGGCCGCCACAACCCGAAGTGAAGGTAAAAATCGCCACAAACATGGTAATTCGAATTCCCATTTTGCCCTCACTTCTATCGACCTATATTCCCCAAGTGGCGGGGCCTATTGAAAAGAATAGGTGTTTCGAAACGTTGTGGCAACGGATTCGACGTTCGGCACCTGTTCCACGCAGCGAGGTTAGGTCTGGCACCGTATTGCAGCACCCAATTGGGCGAATGGGCCGATTGCCACTACCTTCCGAATACATATACCCATGATCAGTGTAGTTTCGGCGTGCATCGGTCAATGAATACGAGCTATTTAGGCCGCCGAGTACAAAGTCGGCATTGCCGTCATCCTGTCCATCATCTTCCCACTAGCACACCGAGCAAATTTCAAAATTCGCTCTTTCACCAAGGGTTGGAAAGTGGCAACAAGGACAGCTTTCGAGTTTTTCTTCCATATTGTGAAGTTAACAGCCTGACCCTATTACGCAATGACGGCTTTGTCCCGCACTGCAGCTATAGGTCTCCTAGAAGCGCTTTCGCCAATCTAGTCACCGAATTCAAGCGCAGGTTGCAAGGTGTCGTCGAGCCAGGGAAACAAGGACGTTGCTCGCGATTCAACTCAAGCAAGTATATGTCTGCTTCGTCAATTGTCGGCTCAGAACCCGAATTCGCCTTCGTTCCAACCGTCAACTAGGTTTCAGAACTCGATGATCGGCAAGGCGTCTTCAAGCATCTCACGTGAATGCTGAGCGACCCGGATAGGCCAGAGTGGCAGCAGAAAGATGATCTTTGTGTCGTCGGCTAGTTCCATAATCAAACCATGATAACATGATTTTTGAACTCAAACTGCTGAGGGCACACCAAGTGTCGTTGCGCGGCTGGGAACTCCGTCAACAAATTTAATCTGGAAATGCAACAAGGTATTCGGCGACGGTCATCGGAAGCGAAAGGCGGATATCCAGGCACACGGCGGGTTCAACCAAATTTATGCTTGACCAAACAAATGACCCTCCGGAGAGGGCCAAATACTCGTCAACGAACTTCTTCACATGCTCCGTCGATAACGTTGTGAAGGTCGCGGGTGACGGTCGGATTTTCCGCGACCCTGCCGTTTAGCGCGAACGTCGCGGCGTTGAACAGCCGCCACGCTGTTTTGCCGCCCCAATTATGGTCGGGTTCTTCCCATTGCTGGGCAACCTGGGCGATGCGTTGGACGTTGATGACGCCCTTTCGGTACAGTTCCATGATGATGTGATCTGCCCACCGATCGTTTAGCTCAGTCTTGTGATAGAGCTGAATGATCTTGTTTTGATTTTGCCGTGCAAGCCGCAGCGGTTCAACCACTTGTGCCACCAGACCGGGAAGATCTCGTTTAGCGTTGGCGGTGTGCCGACGTTTTATGACCTGATCGCCTGCAAAGGCGAGGTTGTCGCAAACGAAGACCTTGGAGCCGAACGAAATCCCGATGGGGAATTTCTTGTCGTGGCTGTTCCTCAAACCAACTGTGTCGGTGTAGTCACCGTAGGAAGACTTCAAGGACAACAATCCAAAGAAACGGTCACCATCCGGTGTGACACCATAGTTTTCATCCACAATCTCGTGGCCGTAGAAACCAAGGCTATATTTCACCATGTCCACCACGTCGATGTGAGCGATTGGAACGTGGCTCATGGTTCCGTCAGGTGTAGGCAAATTCCGTAGGGCGGCAAGATTCATTTCTTGCGCCCCTGCATGAAGCATTAGTGTCATTAGTTCTCTCCGATGTAAGGGGGCTACCAGTGAGAATTATATCATTAAAACAGATACATATGACGTGATTCGTCAATCTTGGCGCGGTAGGCAGGGCTGTCTTGTGAATCAAGCCACGACCCTAGATAGTCATGAACGCTCTCAAAGAGGGCGATTTCGTTAGGATGGATGAAATGGGATTTGTAGCCTGTTTCTGAGACCGGCAACGGCACATCTGCCTATAGTTCGACGTGATCGAAGGGCTTGTGCTAGGTTTCGGTACCATGGGAGACGGCAAGATCAATGCCCTCCCATTCGAAATGGAGGGACATTGGATTAACCATTGTCAGTGTGCGTCTAGGTAAATTCTACCGCTTGCGGCCCTTCTTCGCCAATTTCATCAAGTCGCTTCCCAACGATTTTGGGATCATCGTCACCTTCGTTCCTGCGCCGGTCATGCCGATAACAGTGTTGGTGAAATCAACCCCATTCGCATTTCAGTCTTCCCGAATGCCAACATCTCTTCACCAAATAGTCGCCCCCATGATTTCAATTTCATTTTCATAGCTATCTCATCTAATTGTGGCAATAGAAATCAAAACTAAGTAGTATTACTACATAGATGGTCGACACTATTAACGTTATAGAGAAGGTTAGCATGAGTAGTTATATTGAACAGTAACAAAGTATTGCAAAAAGAAAAAAGACTCCCTATGTAGGGAGCCAGGGGGAATGTCAGAAACGCCAGCTGCCGGGCAGGACGCAATCTTCCACTCCGATGTAACCGACAAGTGTCCCGTCGCTTAGCCTCACTGGCAAGGCGACGGTTCCTCTCATCACCCCACGTTTCGCATAGCCTACACCGATGCGCTCCGCGTCTTCGGGTTCAAACCCCAAGGCAACCACGGCCTCATGATCGGGTTCTAGGTAGTCGAGCGGTTTGAAACCCTTGTCCTCACTGGACTTTGTGGGTTTCCGCTTCTTCTCTTCGGGTACTGCGCTTGAAAGCCACTTTGCAGCTTCCTTCACACCAATTTCATGGATGTGTGCGACTAACTGAATGACGTCGCCGCCTTTCTTGTCTGTGAAACAGTAGTAGGCGTTTTTGCTTGGTGTGATCGCCAGCGCGCGTTCGCTGCCCCCACATATAGGGCATTTGCCACGATACTGGTTGCCACGCTTCTTCATATTTAAGCCAAGCCTTTCGATAACCGTCTCAATGGGGCTGTCGTCTTTGATTTGTTGAAAGTCCAAGTACATATCATCCTCCACGGGTAGTACATATATATCTTACCATGTGGTATGGTAATTGGAGGAAGTACATACAGTTGGTGCCTCACTGAACCGCCCCTTGTTTGCCGGAGACCCAGAAGTAAGGATACTGGGTTATGGAAAAGAACAAATGTGGAAACAGATATTCACCTGAGGTGCGCGAGCGTGCCGTGCGGATGGTGTTTGAGCATCA
>Ga0316205_10002301_pt1 | contig 20314 bp, 23 predicted proteins | sample 3monthpyrite_MG_FD_204941 | JGI IMG/M metagenome (GOLD analysis project Ga0316205, IMG submission 204941) | Microbial mat bacterial communities from mineral coupon in-situ incubated in ocean water Damariscotta River, Maine, United States -... | ecosystem: Environmental > Aquatic > Marine >... | reverse complement strand
CCCGACGATCAGGCCGGTTCCTTGGCGGAATTCGTTGCCAAGAAGCGGATCGAGTATCAAAGTTAAATGAAGGTCGGCCTGGCCGCCTTTCTCACTCACGAACAGGATACCCAGAACTATGACCGAGGCCCCGACAAAAACGCTCTCACTCGATCAGGTTCGCGCATTACCGACGCCAATTGCGAACGTGTGACGCGCATCATCTGAAACACATTCTTGAGCCTGTGGCCGAGAATGTCTCACTCACATTGCGGACGTTCGCGCTTTTTGCGCGAATGCTACCGAGAGAGCCCAAAACCGCTGAATGCTGCGATCTGGGCGAATGTCAGCTTTCGGTTCGACGGATCCGCCCCAGTAACCACTAGAATGATGTGCGCAAGCTCATGTGCCAAGTCTGAATTTTCTCGGCGCGCTTCATAATTCGCAAGTACCGCATCTTCCTGATGCCTTGAGCGTTAAGGCGGGCGCGACCCTGCGATATCTGTCGTGCACAAGCCGATGAGAGCCTTGCCTGCGCAATCGGGTACTGAATTGTGAACGGCGGAGCAATACTCGGCCACGGTAGCGGCGGCGTTGTGTGGTCGCTGCGGTTATTCTTTGGTACGACCTGCGGGCGTGAGGAGATGAAGCGGTATATGCAGTTCCGCCGCAAGCCGAAGAAGCTGCCCGTCGTGTTCAGTGTTGAGGAAGTCGGTGATCTTCTGACGGCAGTGCCAGGGCCGGGCCTCAAGTATCGCGCGGCCCTGGGTATCAGTTATGGTGCAGGGCTGCGCGCGTCCGAGGTATGCCATCTCAAGGTGGCCGATATCGACAGTGACCGGATGCTGATCCACGTTGATGAGGGCAAGAATGGCAAAGATCGCAAAGCGATGCTGTCGCCGGGGCTTTTGGACCTGTTGCGGGACTATTGGCTTGAGGCACGACCCGAAGGCTGGCTATTTCCCGGCAAGCCGAAGATCAACCCGTTGTCGCCACGCCAGCTCAATCGTGCTTTCACTTCGGCAAAACACATGGCTGGGATCAACAAGCCCGCGACACTGCATACATTGCGGCACAGTTTCGCGACCCATCTGCTGGAGGCCAATACCGATGTGAACCGCCCCGGGTTTACCGGAGAGTAAAACTCTCAAAGGATGAGCCCTATGACACAAAGAAAGCATACCCCGTCTTACACGGCTGAGTTCCGCGCGCGCGGCGTTCGGCTTTTCACTGAGCAGCGCCCAGATTACACCAGCGACAATGCTGCCTATAAAGCGATAGCGCCAAAGCTGGGCTGTTCTCACGACACGCTGCGCGCCTGGTGTGTCCGGACTGCCCGGGATGCGGGGAACCGCGCTGGCCCAACGAGTGAAGAGAAGGCCCGGATCAAGGAATTGGAGCGTGAGGTTAGGGAACTGCGCCAGGCCAATGAGATTCTCAAGAAGGCAAGTGCGTATTTTGCCCAGGCGGAGCTCGACCGCCCGTTCAAGCGATGATGATGTTTATCTCGGATTACCGCGACACGTTTGGGGTCGAGCCGATCTGCCGGGTTCTGCCGATCGCCCCTTCTACGTTCTATGCGCGGGCGGCTGTTGAATGTCACCCTGATCTGGCGTCGGGTCGGGCCATCTGGCCGTCGTCACCCAGACCATTCCGGCCATCGATGAGATCTACGGCGAGAACACGCGCCGGGCGCTGCAGGGCAATGCCGGCGTGAAGCTTTACCTGACGCCTTCGGATGAGAAGACCATCGAGGAGTTGAGCAAGGCGGTCGGCAAGACGACGAAGACCGTGGTCACGCGGTCCCGCGCCGTCGGCAAGAATCCGTTCGAGGGGCGCAGTCAGTCCGTGCGCACGGAAGAGGTCTCGCTTCTGCCGGAAGACGAGGCGCGCCGCTTGCCGCTCGACGAGATCGTCGTCGTGGTCGATGCGCAGATGCCGGTCCGGGCGAAACGGGTGGTGTATTATGAGGATCCGTTCTTCAAAGGCATCCACCGGGCGCAGGAAGGGGAGTTGCCGTTTCCGGAGCCGGGTGATCCGAGGCTGCCCTACTCATCGCCCAATGAAGCTCTGGCCGCGTCTTCAGAGCCAGCGGTTGTTCTGAACGCAGCAGGCTTGGAGAGTCTGTGGCCAGAGGGCTTCGCGCTTCGGCTCGTTCAGGATAGAGCAGACATCGATATCAGCGGGCCGGAATTCGATTTCGTGCGCTCGATCCGGGTGTTCGATGTGCGTTTCGCACGACAGCGGGAGTCCGGCCGAGATGGTGATTGCAACCGTAGCGCCGTGGTCGTTCTCGGTACCTATAGGACGCAAGGCGAGTTTTCCTGGCAGCGCTCATCGATTGGTGCCTTGCCTGAAGCCCATATCGGTCTTGAAAGATGGGGTGAATACTGCCCTAGCATCTATCATCGATCTGTGTTCGTCGATTGGCAGGGCTATCAAGGAAACTATGGTTTCGAGCAGGTGATTTACTGAGCTGAGCCCCCCTGCCCGGTTGTCAGACTGACACGGCGCGCTCGCAACCGAGACCACATGCCCCGGAAACCATCATCCCGATGAAACCCAGGTCGATCACGCACTAACATTCAAATTGGACCACTTAGGTGGGGCTGAGCACTCAGGGCAGGCCAACGCAAATGTCCCCTTGAAGACACCCTTCTATCGCATCGGCAAGACCGCGCAACCGTCCGGCTTCACCCTGCACCGGTGTCACCATCGCGCCGGGGTACCACATGGAGCGTAGCACGCCGCGATGCCACCGGCGACCGGAACGGCAGAGCCCGCCGGATCGCTCAAGCGTCCCGGACCTCGGGATTAATCATGTGAATCGGATTCCCTTTTGAATAGGCGTTGATCTGATCGAAAATGTCGGCGAATTGCAGTTCAAACTCGTCCTCGGTCACATAGCCGATATGCGGTGTGGCGAGCACGTTTGGATGGGTAAGCAACAGATTGTTCCGATCCCTGAGCGGTTCACGGTCGAATACATCCAGGGCGGCATGAATACGGCCCCTTGCGACTTCGGCTTCCAGCACGCCCGGCGCGATCAGGCCTGAGCGGGAGGTGTTGACCAGCAGGCTGCGCGGTTGCATGGCCGCGAGGTCGGCTGCGGTCACGATCCCGCGCGTGGCGGGTTTGAGCCGGATGTGGAGGCTGACGATATCGGATGTCGAAAAGAACGCCGCGCGGCTGGCCGCAACGGGTTCTCCATCGGCGTGGGCGCGCGCACGCCCGTCCTCGGAGGCCCACCATTGCACGTTCAAACCGAGCGCGCGGGCATAGGTGGCGACCGCCCCGGCGATGCGTCCGTAGCCATAGAGGCCCAAGGTTCGCCCGCGCAGGGTGCGGCCCACGCCCATCTGCCAGTTGCCGCCCTTCAGCGACGCCGCTTGCAGCGGGATCTGACGATAGCTTGCCAGGATCAGCGCCAGCGTCAATTCCGCCGCCGCGTAGGAGGGCGTGCCGCTGTGCATGTTGGAACAGAGCAGGACGCCGTTTGACGTGCAGGCCGCAACATCGACATGGGGGTACACGCTGCGCTGGCTGATGAGGCGCAGATTGGGCAGCTGGTTCAGCAGATCTGCACCGATCCGGGTGCGCTCACGAAACAGAACCAGGCAATCCGCATTGCATACCCGCGCCGCCAATCGGTCCGGGTCCGGCTCGTGATCGATCCAGACCGTTACGTCATGATCTGCAAGTTTTGAGAAACACGGCAGGCTGCGCAGCGTGTCGAACCAGTCGTCGAGGATATGGACCTTCACCGGCTTTCAATGCCGGCCGCGGCAGTTGGGCTGCGCGGGTTCGGCACAAAGATCGCGGTATCAAGGCTCGCCAATGCGGCGCTGACCCGGCCACGTTCGGCAAGCAGGTGATTGAATTGCGCATCGCAACTCGCGATCGGGGTTGGATAGCTGGCGATTTCGGAATTCAGGATCGCCCGGGCGGCAACCAATTCCGCCCGTGCCGCGAGGATACAGGCCGATACGTCATCAATCATGAGACCCTCCACTATTTCTGTATACCTTCGTATACCATAATGGCCCGAACGGTTCAACGCCCGGACCAGACGGCACCTGGAACCATCACCTCACCGCGCGCAAGCAGGCGTGCGGTGCGGATCAGGCCGGTGGAGTTGAGCGAGAACCCCCGCGTGCCGATAGTGTAGTCGACCGTCACGTCGATTGCACCGGAAGCATGCTCCAGCGTGATCTTGACCGGGTTCACGTTGCCCGGCGAGGCCAGCCCTTCTGCCACGGTTCCCGGCGTCAACACGCAGGATGCAAGACATTGCGCGCCGGTCACCGCCATTGTCGGATGCGTCGACCATGGCATGAAATACCGTGCGGCAACGGTGCCGCCATCGCGGGCCGGGGCCAGCAGGCCGAATTTCGGGGTCACGGATGTGGCGATATTCTCCATACCCATGGCTTCGCCGGCCTGAATTCGCAGGGCCTCCATCCGGTTGAAAAAGGCGCGGTTGGCGTTCAACGCATCAACGGATTCATAGCCCGTCAATCCAAACGCCTCGGCCCGCGCGATCACCATCGGCATGGCGACGTCCATGCAGGTTACCTCGATCCCGTCGAATGTATCGCGCAGGTTGCCGGTCGGAAGAAGCGCGCCGGTTGCCCCGCCGACCGTATCCATGAATTGCATGCCGACCGGTGCGGCGGTGCCGGGAACGCCGTCGATCGCGGTGAGACCGTCATAGCACACGCCACCATCGGGGGTCTGAACGATGGCCCGGACCCTGGCACCGGTATTCACGGCCCGGATATTGACCGGGGTTTCGGTGCCCGCGGGTTCGATCAGCCCCATCTCGATGGCGGCCGGTCCGACCCCTGTCAGGATGTTGCCGCAAGTGGGCTTGAAGTCGACCTTGCCATCCTCGACGCTGACCTGGGCAAAGTAGTAATCGACATCCGCCCAGGCATCGTCGGACCGTGACAGCATCGCAACCTTGGTGGTCACGGCGTTGCCGCCACCGATCCCGTCAATATTCAGCGGGTGCCCCGACCCGACCGCAGCCACCAGCACCGCGGCCAGCGTCGCGCGATCCTCGGGCAGATCGGCGCGGTTGAAATAGGGGCCGCGCGATGTGCCGCCGCGCATGAACTGAAACGGGATCGCTGTCTGGGTCATTGCAGCGGCCAGGGCAGATCGACATAGGATTGCAGCAATCCGGGCGGAAAATCGCGGTTCAGCGTCCAGGCCATGGCGCTGATGAAGGCGATGCCGCAGGCCGTGTAGAGGGCCGCGTAGAGCCAGCCCTGGCCGGCCCGAAACCGCATGAACCCCAACAGGAATGCGCCAAGGGCAAGGATGAAGCCAAAGAGCGACGTCAGCACCAAAAGGCCGCCGAACCACCCCAATGTGCCCCACAACCCGTGCGTGTTGTCATCCTTTTCCTGATGCTCCCGATCCGCGAACAGGGGATGGGTTTCGGGTCGGGTCATCATCTGCACCAGGAGGATCGCAGCGCCGATCAGACTGATCGTGGCCACAAAGACCGGGAACACGCGATCCATGCGGGCATAATCGGGGATGATGGCCGCGTTCCAATAGGTCAGCGCGATATAGGCGGTGACGGCCAGCAAAAATATCAGCGGCGCGCGTTTGCCGCCCGAGTTGACTTCGCCCTCGGCCATGATGTTCTTGGCCTGGCGCAGCCCCACGACGACCGACAGAAGCGTAATGATGATCAAGATGATCACGATCGGGCTGAACATGTAATCCAGCCCCTCCTCGAACCCGCGGCGAAACCGCGACGCGGCGATCTGGTAGGATTGGTTGGTGTAGCGCTCGGCCGGACCTGACAGCACGAAACCGATCAGGAAAGCCGGCCGCGACCAGTCGAACCGGCGCATCAGGATGCCCAGCAGGCCGATACCGAAGAGCGCCACCAGATCCATGATCGACTGGCGCGACTGGAACGCGGCAAAGGCGATGATCATGAACAGAAACGGGGCCAGCAGGGCAAAGCGGATATTGGTCAGCTTGGCGATGGTGCCGGACGCGCCGATACAGATCAGCGTGCCCACGACATTGGCCAGCGCCAGCAGCCAGACAATCGCATAGGTGAAATCGAGATTGTTGCGCAGCATCGATGGCCCGACCTCGATCTGGCCGGTGCCAAGCAGCGTGATGGCCGAAATGAAGATCGCCATCGACCCCGATCCGGGGATGCCGAACAACAGCGTCGGCACCAGCCCGCCGCCCTCCTTGGCATTGTTCGAGCTTTCCGGACCGATCACTCCCCGCACGTCGCCGCTGCCGAATTTCGATTTGTCCTTGGCTGTCTGGACGGTGTGGCCATAGGCGATCCAATCAACCACCGAGCCGCCAAGGCCGGGAATGACGCCGACCGTCACCCCGATCAGCGAACAGCGCACGGACAGCCAGATATTGGCCCACCAATCCTTGACCCCATCCAGCCAGCCGCCGCCAAGCGTGGAGCGATCCGAAATCGCGCGATCCTGACGCAGCAGGGCGATAATCTCGGGGATCGCGAAAATACCGAGGCCGACGATGACCAGCTTGAGGCCATCCATCAGATAGGGGGTGTCAAAGGTCGACATCCGCAACGCGCCCGAGCTTGCGCCCTCTCCGATGGTTCCCACCAGCACGCCCAGCCCCGCCGCGACGATTCCCTTGATCGCCACCCGACCGGCCAGAATGCCGACCATCGACAGTCCGAAAATGGTGACCATCAACAGCTCCGGCGTCTGGAACAACAGCACGATCGGACGCGCCGCAAGGATAAAGAAGGTCAGGAAAGCAGCCCCCAGAAGGCCGCCAAAAAGCGACGAGGCAAAGGCCGCCGACAAAGCCCGCGCCGCCAGGCCCTTCTTGGCCATCGGGAACCCGTCAAGGACGGTCGCCTGCGAGGCCGAGGATCCGGGAATGCCCATCAGGACCGACGCGAATGTATCCGATGTCGGAACCACCGCGACCATGCCGACCATCAGGGCCAGCCCCGTCAGCGGCTCCATCCCGAACATGAAGGGCAAAAGAAGCGACAACCCCGCGATGCCGCCGAGGCCGGGAAAGACCCCGATAGCTAGGCCCATCACGACACCCAACACCAGGTATCCAATGACATGTGGCTGCAGGATCATGCCAAAGGCATCACCCAACGCCGGAAGCGCTGTCGCAAGCAGGTCCATATCGAGCCTCGCCGGTCTGAAATTAGTGAATTTCCCCCCGCACAAGGGCGGGGAGAGTTGTCAGGGCCCGATTATTCCAGGACCACGCCGTAACGCTCTCTCAGCCAGTTGATCACAAAATCGGTGGCCTCCTCGGGAACGGCGGTGGCGCTTTCAAGCGCGGTCTGTGCGGCGGCACCGGTCATCTGCGGATAGACGCCAAGGCGGGCGGCCGAAATCTCTGCAAAATCGGCACGTTCCTGAACGGCGGCAAAGGCCTCGGTGTAGGTGTCGATGGCCTCCTGCGGTGCGCCCGCGGGCAGGAACACCATCTTTTGCGCCGGGAACCCGGCGGTAAAGAAGGCGACCCAGGCATCCCAGGCCGGGCCGCTGGTTTCGCAGCCGTCGGTCGCTTCGCAGACCTCCATGAAGGTCGGCATGTCGGGGAAAGTCGGGTCGCGCACGATATTGCCATCGGCATCGAGCGCACCGAACGAGAACCACGGCACGGCCGTGCCCGCCTCGACCAGCGGCAGGACGCCGGACAGGTAGGAGGACGAGGTCTGATAATCGATATTGGCCTCGCCACGTTCGAACATCAGGCGGCCATCGCCGCGGCCCTGAATGCCAAAGACCGGCTCGACATCCAGCCCCAGCATCTCCCAGGCCAGAAGCGGCACAAGATCCAGACGGGTGGCACCCTGGCTGCCGTAGATGAAGTTTTCCTCCATCAGCGCGGCGGTACCGCCATCGGCATAGGCACCGGCCAGATCGGGCGGCAGATAGGCAACGCCACCGGTGCCCGATGCCAGAACGACATTCCAGTCGCCATATTCATAGCGCACGCGCGGATCGTTCAGCAGATAGGGAAACTGCGTCGACCCCGACGAACCGAATATCGTGGTGCCGTCCTCATAGGTCAGACCCTGGAAATAATTCGCGCCGGTGGTGGACCCTGCGCCGGGCATGAATGTCACGACCACGGTCGGGTTTCCGGGCAAGGCTTCGCTCAGCAGCGGGGCATAGAAATTGGCCCAACGCGCCGAGCCGCCGGTTTCCGAGAACGGGATGATCCATTCCACGGTTTCGCCGGAAAGATCGAGGCCGTTACTGTCGGCCAGGGCAGTTGTCGCGGTGCCGGCAGCAGCCGCAACAACAATTGCAAGCGCCGCACGGCGCGAAAAAGTCGTAAAGGACATGGTTTCCTCCCATTAGCGCCCCCCTCCAGGGGCGGTCCATCAGAATCAGCAAGCTGTCCTCGCCTGCTTGATGTTGCGACCCTCACACGCCAAACTTGCACCAAGCTTGCAGATCGCGAAACGATTGGAGGAACGATTGCGCATCGCCATCATCGAGGACAATCTGAGCGTCGCCAAGGGCATTGCCTTTGTCCTTCGGGATGCTGGCCATGCGGTTGATCTGCTGCATGACGGGGCCGAGGCCGACCTGTTCTTGCGCGACGATGGAGCCGAGGTTGTCGTCCTGGATATCAACCTGCCGGGGATGAGTGGTCTGGAAGTGTTGTGCGCGTTGCGGGCGCGCGGCGACACGCGGCCCGTATTGCTGCTGACGGCGCGTGCCGAGACCGGCCAGCGCATTGAGGGCCTCGATGCAGGGGCCGACGATTACCTCGTCAAACCCTTCGAGATGGAAGAACTTGCCGCCCGCATTCGGGCCCTGGCGCGGCGCAAGGGCGAAATCGCATCCCGGATCCGCACCATCGGCGGGCTGCAATTCGACAGCGCCGCCCGACAATTGAGCGGCCCCGGTGGTGTTCTCGATCTGCCACGGCGCGAACTGGCCGTTTTCGAGGCTTTGCTGAATGCCGGGGGGCGGACAGTGTCCAAACAGGCCTTGCTGGACAGCGTTTACGGAACCGGTGCCGATATCGATGAACAGGTGGTCGAGGTCTATGCCTCGCGGCTGCGAAAGCGCCTCAAAACGTTCGGGATCGAAATCAGGGTACGGCGCGGGCTTGGCTATTCGATGCAGGCCGGCGCATGAGGCCGTCCATGTCGCTCAGGGCGCGGCTGACCCTCATTATCCTTCTGCCTTTGATGCTCATCTCGGTCGCGGTCGGCCTGTGGGCTTTTTCCGACGCACAAAGCCGTGCCAAGGACAGGTTTGATCGCTCGCTGCTCTCGACCGCGCTTGCCATATCCCGCGATGTTGCCGTTTCGGGCGGCGATGCCCTGAGCCTGGAGACGCGGGATCTGCTGCGCGATACATCGGGGGGGGCCGTGTTTTATCACGTCTATGCCCCTGACGGGGTTTTTGTCACCGGCTATGCCACCCCTCCGGTTCCCCCGGCGGGTGCAAACCTGGATGAGGGCAGCCAGTTTCGTTTCGACGCGGTTTACCAGGGCCGCCCGGTCCGGGCGCTGCGCTATCTCGATCTGATGACGATCGAGGGATTGTCGGGCGAATTCACCATTACCGTCTGGCAGGATATTGCCTTGCGCGACAGTTTCGTCCGCGACCTGTCCCTGCGAACGTTCCGGGTCATCGCGACGCTGATCGTGGCCGTGGCGCTGATCGTCTGGTTCGGCGTCCGCGTCGGTCTGGGGCCGTTGCTGGACCTTCAGGAGGCAATCGAGAAACGGTCCTCCGACGATCTGTCTGAAATCCGCCGCCCCATTCCGGCCGAAGCGCAGGGGATCGTCGGGACATTGAACCGGCTCTTGCGGGAACTGACGGCGACCCTGCAGACCAAGGATGCCTTCATATCCAATGCCGCGCACCAGTTGCTCAACCCCATTGCCGGCGCGCTGGTGATGTCCGAGGCCGTGCAATCGGCCCCGACCCTTGCGGACGCGAGGGAACGCAGCGCCGTGCTGAACGGGGCGGTGCGTGAAATCAGCGTCCTGGCCAAGAACCTGCTGGCCTTTGAACGGGCAAAATCGCTCGATCTCCGGTCTGATCTGAGTCTCGTCGACCCGATGGCTGTTGTGCAGGAGGCCTGCGACGCGGCCAGGGCGCATTGGCCATCGGCAGAGGCCACCCTGAAACTCGATCTTGCGGAAGCGGATCCGCGGGTCATGGCCGACCCCGTCTTGTTGCGGGAGGCTGTCGTGAACCTGATCAACAACGCCTTCGCGCATGGCGGCCCCGTCCTGACGGCGGTTCGGGTTCGATTGGCGGCGGACGCTGAAACGGTGTCGATTTCGGTTTCTGACGATGGCAAGGGTCTGTCGCGGGAGGAGTTCCAGATTGCTACAGAGCGGTTCGGCCAGGTCGAACCCGCGCAGGGAAACGGGTTGGGCCTGTCCATTTCCGGTGCCGTGGCCGAGGGACTGGGCGGGGCGTTGTCATTGCGCCCGTCCGAGCCGGGGTTGATTGCCACAATGACCCTGCCGCGCGCAGGCTATAGCACTTTCAGAAAAAACTGAATCACTTAACGCTGCCTGAAATCAAAGATTTCAACGTGTTAAGCGATCCACCGTGCTTCAGGTATTCCGAGAAGTGCTTTAACGCGCCGATTTGCCCTCTCGCACCAAAGCCGCAAGCCGATAAAACCCATGCGCCATTTTCGAGAATGGCGTGAGAAGAAAGAAGGCCAGCACCGCCCCCAGATGCAGCGACAGCAGCACCGGCATGGCCGCCGTCCCCGTCGATGCATAAAGCGCAAGGCCCGATGCCGCGACGAATCCCAGAAGCAGGATGAACGCAACCTCGCCGCCCCATGCCGTGGCCGCGCCCAGATGCTTGTCCGCGCGAAGTTTCAGTACCAGCATCCACACCGCACCGCCGGTCAGCAAAACGCCGCCGCTCAACCCCAGAAGCTTGGGCAGGGACCACAGCGCATAGGGCGCACGCAGCCCGAAGCCGTAATGCATCACCGTCGCTGCAGACGTGGCGGCAAAGCTGAGCAAAAAGCCATACATCACCGCCTGATGCGCAAAGCGGCGGGCGTGGGAAAAGCGGTCCTCTTCCTCGAAATTGCAGCCATCGCCATGCCCGCCCGCGAGGTTCTTCATCCGCGACGCCGATCCGAAGGCGGCGGCAATATCGCCAAGCCGCACCGCCCCGCCCCCCGTGGCGGCCCAATAGCGGCGCAAGCCGATCCAGAGGCTGACCAGCGGCAGCAGGAAAGCGGGCGCGAAAATGGCGACCATCGCGTTATGGGACAGGACCGCATAGAACCCTTCACCGTCGGTGGACCCCAAGCCGCGCGCCGCCCAAAAAAGCGCCGCGAACCCCAAAAGGGTCGCCAGCGCGATCATCACGCCGCTTTTCTGGAACGCGCGGGCCAAAGGCGCGGGGCAGGCAAAATCCTCCCAGCTTTCGTGGCGCAGATCGGCAAGGATACCCGGCAGGTTCAGGTTAAACTCATGCGGTGCCGTGTATTGGCAGGCATAGTAGCAGCCGCGACAGTTGTGGCAGAGATTGGCAAGCTGGATCAGCGTGCCATCGGCAAAGGCGCGTTCGCGGTGCAACGCCGGAAAGACCGAACAATAGCCTTCGCAATACCGGCAGGCGTTGCAGATTTCGGCCTGACGCCGCGCTTCTTGTAGCAGATCAGTTTGCATAGGCCGCGGCCTCCCGTCCTGCGATGCGTCCGAAAACGGTTCCGATGGTCATGCCATAACCGGCCAGATAGCCCTGCCCCAGGATCGACCCGGCCATGGTTTCGCCCGCCGCCCAAAGATTGCGGATCGGACCCGTATCGGTGCTGCATTGCGCGTTTTCATCCACCTTCAGCCCGAGATAGGTGAAGGTCACACCGGTGCGCAGCGAATAGCCGTAAAACGGTGCCTCGGTGATCGGGCGGGCCCAGTTGGTCTTGGGCGGCACCAGCCCCGTTGTTGCCACGCCATCCAGCTCGGTCGGGTGAAAACCCGAGGTGTCGCCGCAGGCCGCATTGAAATCGTTAACCGTTTTGCGAAGCTTTTCGGCGGGCAGGCCCAGCTTTTGAGCCAGGCCGTCCAGCGTGTTCGCCTCGATCGGGGGAAACACCGACGGCATGAACAGGTTCAGAGATTTGGCGTCGATGATGACATAACCCACCTGGTCAGGCTGCGCCGCCACCAGCCTGCCCCAGATGGCATACCGTTTGGGCCAGACATCCTCACCCTCGTCGTAGAATCGCGCGCCATCCTTGTTGACGACGATGGAAAACGGCACGCAATCCAGCCGGGTCACGATGCCGCCGTCGAATTTCGGCGCGCGCCCGTCAATGGCCACGGCATGGCATTGCGTCGGGTCGCCCACCGAATGCACGCCCTGGTCAAGAAGGTCGGCCAGCACGACGCCCCGGTTATAGGGCGTGCCGCGGATCAGAAAGTTCTCGGCCGCCGGCCCCCAGGCGCGGGTCAGCCAATCGGTATCGGCCTGAAACCCGCCCGAGGCCACTATGACGGCTTTGGGCTCGATCCTGTGGGCCTGTTCGCCTTGCGTGTAATCCACCCATGCAATTCGGTCGCCATCCAGTTCCAGATGGGTCACGTTTGCCTCATACAGCACATCGACGCCCAATCCCGCCGCCGTCCTGTAATAGGCGTTCACCAACGACTTGCCGCCGCCCATGAAGAAAGCGTTGGTGCGCGCCAGCGACAGGGTGCCCGACAGCGATGGCTGGAACCGGACGCCATGCGCCTGCATCCAGGGCAAACAGTCCTGGGAGGTGCGGATTGCCAGACGGGCCAGCTTTTCATCGGTCCTGCCGCCGGTCACTTTCAGGAGGTCGGCAAAGTATTCTTCCTCGCTGTAGCTCTCGACCAAAGGCCCAAGCGGCCCCGAATGCATGCAGCGAAAGTTCCGCGTATGTCGCGAATTGCCGCCGCGATACGGTTTCGGCGCGGTTTCCAGGATCAGGACTCTGGCCCCGGCCTCTGCCGCTGTCATTGCCGCACAAAGCGCCGCATTGCCGCCCCCGATAATCGCGATGTCGTAGGTTTTTGTCATGCACGGCGCTCCGATCCGGGAACAGCGATACCGGATTCGATTTTATTTGACCAATGGCGTGATTAAGATTATTATTGCGTTATGCGCATTAATTTCGATTTCGGTGATTTGGAGGCGTTCCTGGCCGTCATGGAAACCGGCTCGTTCCACATGGCTGCGGAGACCGTCAACCTGTCGCAGTCGGCGGTTACCCGGCGGGTTCAAAAGCTGGAATCCGAACTTGATTCCCTACTTTTCGAACGCACGACTCGGGCGGTGAACCCGACGCTGGCCGCGAAACGCCTGCTTGTTCGGGCACAGGCGATCCTGGCGGATGCGCGGGAAACCACGTTGTCCATGCGGGATGAAAGCATCCGCTTTGCCCATCAGAAAAATGCCATCGTGACCGTCGCCGTGGTGCCAACGGTCCTCCCGGCCCTGTTGGCTCCGGCCATCCGGGAATTCAGAGCTGAGGGGAACGCGGCCCGCATCCGCATTCTGGACGGGTCGGCAAATGAAACCGCCGAGGCCGTCGCGCAGGGCGAGGCGGATTTTGGGATCGGCTCCCTGCCACAGCTGGAACCGAATACATCCTTCGCGCCGCTTTTGGACGACCAATTGGTTGCGGTGATGGTGCCGACGCATCTGTTTGCTGCGCTGGAGGAAGTTTCGTGGACGGATCTGGCCGGAGAAGATCTTATCCTGCCTGCACGCGGGACGGGCAATCGCCTTTTGATCAACGAGGCCATGGCCCGTTCGCGGATCCCCTTGACCTGGGCGTTCGAAGTCCGTCGATCCTCGACCGCCAGGGATCTGGTTGCCGCCGGCATCGGCATCGCGTTGCTGCCTTTTTCCTCAGTTGCCGACCAACCGGTGGATCTGATCCGGTTCAGTCGGGTCGTCGAGCCGGGCATTCTACGCCCGATCGGGTTGATCCACCGCATCGGGGCCAAAGACCCTCCTTTGGCGGAGGCGCTTGCGAACCATGTCCGTAGGATCGCGGGAAAATTGCAATAAGCGGCCCGAAATGCCGATGCGCAAGGGAACGAGAGCGGCCCAAACCGTGATCAGACCGCGATTACGGGCCGCGACCGGGCGCAGTTTCCGTCGACTGCGCCCGTCATTTGAAAAAGACTCAGCCCTTGCCCTTCCAAGGCACCAGAATACGTTCGGCCCACCGCATCAGCATGTCGATACCATAACCGATGATGCCGATCAGGATGATCCCCATGATCACGATATCGGTCAGCTGGAACTTGGATGCTGCCACGATCATCTGCCCGGCACCCTGTTCGGCGGTGCCAGCCGTGCCCCAACAGACCCCCATTGCAACCCGTGCACCGGTGAATACTTCCTCCACCCCAATTCAGGGAAATTACAGGAAGTGTCCCGGGAGTCCGTACATATCTACATCTGCCCCGTTTTGTTTAGGACGCGCGACCGGGCCGCGCATTTCAGATATTCGGCATCAAAAAATCCATGACTGCTAAAAAATATGACGGGGCCACTGCGTATCCGTCCGATGGGCCGCAGGACCGGGGGAGTATTGGGTGCCGCGCCGCTTGCCGTGCCCCGGACCAACATGGCTCGGCCACAACCACCTGACAGAGGCCGCTGCGATGTGCCGTTCGGGTCCGGTCGGGATCCGGCGGTTGCACTGTCAGTATCAGCCCCGGCTCCGGCGCTAGCCGATGCGCAGCATCAACTCTTCGCTGAGCGTATAGGGCGGAATATCCAGGTTTCGCGGTGCCGGTCCCCTGCGGACGCGGCCCGACAGATCGTAATGCGAGCCATGGCAGGTGCAAAACCAGCCACCCCAGTTGCCGACGGTTGCCCCGTCCTGGCCCTGCGGCACACAGCCCAGATGCGTGCAGATGCCGATCACAACCAGCCATTCGCCGGCCGCGTCCGCAGTGCGGTTCTCATCCAACGCCGGCATGTCTCGGGCGTTGTTGGGGTTTTCGTCGACGTAATCCACCGGATCGACGAGATCGTCCAGCGGGGTCGCCCGCGCCTCGGCGATGGCTTCGGGCGGGCGGCGCCAGATGAAGATCGGGCGCCCCTGCCAACTGACAGTGATCCTCTGGCCGACCGCAACGTCTGCGAGATCGACGTTGATCTTTGACAGGCTTTGCACGTCGGCCGTGGGATTCATCGAATTGATCAGCGGCCAGGTGGCGGCACCGAGAGCAACGGCTCCGGTACCCGCCGTGGCGTAGTAGATGAAATCACGGCGCGCTTGGTCGCTCGGACTGGCGGAACCGTGGGCACGGTCGGAACCGTGCAGGGCGTTTGGCTGGTCGGTCATGGTCTCCTCCATCTTCGGTCCGCGGGCCGCCCGACGTTCCGGCCACACCGATGGCCCCGGCGGCAATCAGAAATTTGGTATTCATGGCAGTTCTCCTTGTTGATGGCAGGTGTGAACCAGCGCCGCTGCCTACTGAGAGTAAGACGCTCGAATTCGCCGGGCATTACACAATTCCGAAAATGTCCGAGCAGCCGTCGGCGGGGTTTCGCAAAGCGTCGCCCCCAAGGACAGGAGGCTTCCGGTGGGACTGTTGCGTTAGTCTGCCCTGAGCGAGGCTCGGCTACTCCGGTTGCCCTTCAGGCCGCCTCACTGAAGAGATTCCGGACAAAGTCGATCTCGCCTCGGACGCCGGGCTGTGCGTTTTGGATGTGACCGTTCTTGATTGTGCGGATCGTTTCGATCGCCATGAGCGTTGCTTTCGCCGAGCGCAGAGAGCGGAAGGACGGGCGCGTTTCGAGCAGCCGCTTCAGAGCGGCGCGATCGCTCTCGATCCTGTTGTTCCGCCATTTGCGATCGATGTGCGTGATACTGTCGAAATGCGGATCGTAGCTGTGGTTCAGATCCTGGATGACCTTACGATATCCCGGTGCCTTGTCCGTGCAGATAGTGACCGGTCGGTAGAGGCGGACGCGCCCAATGGCCTGTTTCAGAAACGCCCTAGCCGATTTCGCGTCGCGCCTCGCTGTTAGTCTGAAATCGATGAACTGACCGTTCTGATCCACGGCGCGCCAAAGCCTCTCGGCAGATTGCCTTGCAATCGCCTGTCGGCCAGTGGATAGCGCCACTTCCCGCCTGAATTGAGCCCCCCTGCCCGGCCGACAGACTGATATCGCGCGCTTGCAACCGAAGCCAAAAACCCATGCCACAGGGTAATCCCCCATTCTTAGCGGAGCTCAGAAGTAGATTTTATGCAGTTTTCAAACGCCCCATTTCCGGGGGGATTACCCCTGCGCCAATCCCCTGCGTGCCGCCCGTGACGATGACACTCTTCTTCATGGGTTTTCCAACATTGCGTAGGCCTGAACGAATGCCTTAGCACGTTGGGACAGCCCTTCGAGACTATAGTCTGGTTTGAACAATGCCGAGCCAAGACCAAAACTTTCGCTACCCGCTGAAAAATAGGGAGCCATGGTTTCAGGAGTAATTCCACCAACTGCTGCAACAATTGCGGATTTAGGCAACACGGCGCGCATCGCTTTGATGGCTGCCGGTGGGGCAAGTTCAGCAGGAAATATTTTCAGAATGGACGCGCCCAATCGCAAAGCCGCGAAGGCTTCCGTCGGGGTCAACACGCCAGGGCACCATTCCGCGCCAAGCTCAATCGCCCGTGCGCCAACTTCGGGATCCATATTTGGTGCCACGATGATCTGCCCGCCAGCATCCACCACTGCAGTCACCTGTTCTGGAGTTAAGACTGTTCCTGCTCCGACAACTACGCGCCCTCGGTATTTTTTTGAAATCTGACGGATAGAAGAAAGCGCATCGGGCGAATTCAGGGGCACTTCGATGATCCGAAAACCGGCCTCAACAAGTACATCGGCCACATCGATTGAACGGTCAGGCTGCAACCCACGTAGGATTGCAATCATTGGATTTACTGCAAGTGCATCGGTCCACATACTCATGATAGAAACCCTGCAGATTTTGCGATTAAGAAATGTCCAAGGGCGACGATATCATCAGGTGCCCGTTTGCTGGTCATACCGGCAACTTCGAGAGCGATTTCATACCGGTCTGCAAGATCATCTCGCCCAACGATGATCACAGGCCCGCTGTCTTGATCCAACACATTGGAGCCGTGCAGCTCTGCACCGATCAACAGGCCTGACAAATAGTCATGGGTCGCGGTTTCGGCGAGTTTTCCGAACAATGGCAGTGTCCTGACATGGAAAAGCTTGTGCAGAAGACCAGCACCGGCCGTCAGCCCCGCTTCAACACCCCGCTGAAATCCTGTCTGGCTGAACGCGCCATCCGCCATCAACAATCCTAGGATTGAGTGCTCTTTGAGCGCGCCGAAGATTTCACCGGTCATGAAAGTCGCATAATCTTGGATCTGATCATTTTGGACGGTGATCCATTTGCTATGGGTGCCAGGCAAGACAAAGACACCGTCGCCAAAACCCAACGCCGCCGCCCCAATAATCTGGGTTTCCTCGCCGCGCATCACGTCGGGGGCTCCATCGTGTTCTGTGGTTACCCCGGTGACAAAATTTATGGTCCTGCCCTCGTCCGCCTCAAACGGAACGAGTGCCGCCGCCAAATCCGCCGCGTCGGTTGGCACGTTTACATAAGGTGTTTCAAACCAGCCATTTCGGCTGGTTATCATGCCCGATGCAACGACCGGCAAATCAGCCCACTTGCTCCAGCCTGAAACAAGTTGGCGAAAGACGGCGTTGAAATCCCCGTCTTTCACTTGGAGAATGCCCTGCGAATTGACAACCCGGTCCATCACTTGTCCGTCGCCGCCAATGAGAAACGCCCGCAAAGAGGACGTGCCCCAGTCAATTCCAATCAGCACAGGTTCAGATGCGGCCGAATTCACTGAGCAGATCCTCCACGGTCTTGCCCTTTGCAACCCATTTACGGGTCTCTTCTTCGCGGTCGGCCTGCTCTTGGGCCTGCGCGACAACCTCTTCGGCGGTTTCAATTGGCACTACGGTGACGCCCATTAAATCGGCAACGATGAAATCGCCGGGGTTAACCACCACGCCACCACATTGGATGGGCACATTGATCGACAGTTCTTCCTTACGGCCGGAAAACATCGTGTGCGTGCCACGTGGCGTGATCGCACGAGTCCAGATCGGCCAGTTGATGTCCTCAAGCTCGTCCGTATCGCGGCCAGCACCGTCGACAATCATGCCGCGAATGCCCCGATTCTGGGCGAGACCGCCCATCAACCCACCGCAAACCGACGTATTCAGGTCGCCGCCCGCGTCAACGACAATGACATCGCCCGCCTGGCCCATTTCGAGCGCTTTCAGCGGGTCAACCAGATCGCCTTTGGAGAGCTGGACGGTAATGGCTTGGCCTGTCACCTTGGCACGGAAGGGCGGTTTGATGGCGCTATCCATAACGCCCAAACGATACTGAACGTCTGCAAATACGGCAGTCGCCGAATAACACTCGATCACCTTGTCGAACTTCGCAAGCAAGTCGGGGCGGCGGTCGAAATCATTGAATACTTTTAGCATTGTTTCTTTCCTAGGTCAGGGTCTGGCAGCAAGGGCTGCTGAATTAACGGGGTAGTCGGGGTGCCGATTGGTCAGGACTTTGGCGACTTGGGTGGCCGCGGTAACCCGCGCTGCGTGGATGGATTCCTCGGAATAGTAGGCCGCATGCGGCGTGACGAGGACGTTAGGCAAGGTGAAGATCGGGTTTTCAGACGGCGACCAATCGGCTCGCTTTGCGGGTTCCTCTTCGGGGTCATCCAATCCGGCAGCAGCAAGGTGTCCATCGGTCAGCGCCCTATAAAGCGCAGCGTTATCGACGGTAGGTCCACGCCCTGTATTGACCAATATCGCGCCTGGCTTCATTGCCGCAAATTCTGCATCAGACAGGAAATGCCGCGTCTCAGGCGTCATTGGTGCTTGCATCAGGATGTGGTCACACTTGGCCAGCAGCTCTTCCTTCGTGACCAGCTCGATCTCGTGAGCGGCGGCGACTGATGCAGGCAGATACGGATCGAAGGCGACGATCTTCACGCCAAACCCTTTGGCCCGCGCCGCAATCGCCTGGCCGATCTTTCCGAAAGAGACAACACCCAAGGTCTGTCCGCGCAGACGGTGAACCGGCTTGCCGCTTTGCCATTGCCAGATGCCTTGATGCGTTGCCCTGTCATAGTCGGGCAGTTTGCGGGCAAGGGTCAGCCAGAGGGCAATCGCGTGGTCGGCCACCTCTTCGGTGCAATAATCCAGAACATTGGTGACAAGGATACCGCGATCGGTTGCCGCCTCCACATCCACGATGTCCACGCCAACACCGTACCGGGCAATCACCTCGCATTTCTGCATTCGAGAGATCGTCTCATGCCCTATACGCGCATATTGATTGACCATCGCCGCGCAATCTCGAGCGGCCTCAAAGAGGTCAACCTCCCGCTTGCTTTGAATCGCGACCACCTCGGCCCCAACGGCTTCAAGGATCTCGCGTTCGACGTCTACATTCCCAAAATCGTAATCGGTGATTACAACTTTGGGGCTGTCGCTTCGCCAAAGGGCATCGCCAGCGTCAGACATAGGCACCTGCCGAGTAAGTCAGCTCGTAGGAGTGGCTATAAAGCTCAAAGATATTGCCAAACGGGTCTTCGCAGTAAACCATGCGATAAGGCTTTTCATCGGGGTAGTATTTCCGCACCCGGCTCATGCGTTGCTTGCCGCCGAGTTCTTCGATGATCTTTACGCGCGCTTCGACGTCGGCGTCCTGAACGCAAAAGTGAAACAGGCCGCGACGCCAGTACTCAAAAGGGCGATCCTCATCGACAGTTGTTGGGAACTCAAAAAGCTCGATCCCGGTGCCGTCGCCCATTGCTAGATGCGCAATCCGGAACGAACCCCAACCTTCGCCAAAGACGTCATCACACATCTGGCCAATAGCACTTTCATCGTGCTTAATTTCGGTTGGGCCCATGATGACATAGAGGTCAAAGGCCTTTGAGTAGAATTCAACCGCCTTTTCAAGGTCCGGGACAGTGATGCCGATATGGGAGAATGTGAGCGCAACCATGTGGAAGCTCCTTCTTATAGATTTGGGTTTCTAGAGGATGCTGCGGATGATCCCGCCCTCAACGCGATAACTGCCACCATTGGCTGCAGGGTTGGCTGCCGTGGTGACGATCATTCGTGCCACTTCTTCGGCTTTCACAAAGCGCTGGATCAGCGACGTGGGTTCATCCAGCTTGAAGTAGTTCTGGACAACGTCATCCATCGGCATGTGTTTTTCCTCGGCCAGACCGTCGAAATAGGCTTCAACGCCTTCGGTCCAAGTGGGTCCAGGC
>Ga0316205_10002299_pt1 | contig 20320 bp, 17 predicted proteins | sample 3monthpyrite_MG_FD_204941 | JGI IMG/M metagenome (GOLD analysis project Ga0316205, IMG submission 204941) | Microbial mat bacterial communities from mineral coupon in-situ incubated in ocean water Damariscotta River, Maine, United States -... | ecosystem: Environmental > Aquatic > Marine >... | reverse complement strand
TTTGCCCTCAAACGTCTCTAACGCTGCCAGATCCAGCGTTCTTATCGGCGCCAGCGCAGCCGCCAGCTTCACGTCATTGGACGAACCCCGCCGCAACACGGGCAACACCCGGGCCAGCAGGTCCAGCTCGGACCCCTCAAAAACATCCGCCAGCACCTGATCGACCGTATCGCCCCGCGCCACCCCGAAAAGCGCGTTCAGTTCCGGCATTTCGCCCGAAAAAGCGTCTCTATGCTTGCCAATATCGCGCAAGACCTGCTGAAACGCATCCTCTCCCAACCGGCTGAGAAGGTCGGTCAGAAGCGGGGCATCTGGCCCCTGGGCAATCCGGTCCAGCAGATCGACACGCAGCTCTTGCAGGCTGCGCTCCTCGACCTCGGCGAAATCCGGGGAAACCGCGGCCTCCAGCGGGAACCGGCGCAGAACCGCGCTGCAAAAGGCGTGGATCGTCTGGATCTTCAAGCCGCCCGGCGTTTCGATGGCCCGCGCGAACAGGCGGCGGGCATTGAGCAGCAGATCGGGCTGACCGTCGACATCCTCTCCCAGATCGCGCAGCGCTTGTATCAGGGTCGCATCGGGCAGCATTGCCCATTCGCCCAGCCGCTGAAACAGGCGGTTCTGCATCTCGCTGGCGGCGGCCTTGGTGTAGGTCAGGCACAGGATGCGTTGCGGCAGGGTGCCGCGCAGCAACAGGCGCGCCACGCGGTCGGTCAGCACCCTGGTCTTGCCGGACCCGGCATTGGCCGACAACCAGGTCGAGGCTACCGGATCCGCCGCATCGACCTGCCGCATGGTGGCCTCATGCATCGTCATCACCCACCTTGATCGTGACCGCGTCATCAGTCGGTTGCCATTCACCGCGGCGCGCCAGCGGGTGATAGTCGCTGCGCCAGCGTTCCTTTTCCACGGCACGCATGGCGGTGAATCCCTGCTCGGGCGACAAATAGGCCGACAACAGGGCCGCCAGTTCGGCGCGGTGCCTGGCCAGTGATTCAGGCGACACATCCGCGTCCATGGCGCCGAATTTCGACCCAAGGCCGACATAGGCCGCCGCCGCAACCGGCATCGCCCCCAGCGCGGCAAAGGCACCGTCCTCGACCATCAACGCCAACAGCACAAGCTGCTTGCTGAACGTCGTCTGCTGACTTTTGCTGGGCAACGCGCCGGTCTTGTAGTCATAGATCACCGCCTGGTTGTCCGAGGTGACATCGATGCGGTCCGGCTTGCCGATCAAGGTGAAGGCAGGGTCACGCAGCGACAGCGCGGCTTTGCTTTCGGTTACCGAAGGGGTCCCCGCCAGCCCGGCATTCCACGCCACGAAGGCCGCGGCCGAGGGCTGGAGCCGCGCCAGCCAGTGCAGCCGCACCGAATGCCACGGACATTCGCGCGTCAGAACCGCCTCGGCGACCTGCATGAAGGAGTCAACATCGCCGGGTGTTCCGGGTGGATGGCGCTGAACATAGTCGTCCAGCACCTGATGCAGAACCGTGCCCCGCAACCGCGCATCGGCCTCGGGCGATAGCGGGTCAAGGCTGCGCAGGCGCAGGACGCTCTGTGCATAGATCTGATACGGATCGCGGATCAGCGTTTCGATCTGCGTAACCGCCAGTTCTCGGGGGCGTGCAGACGGCGGCGGCGCCGGTGCCGGGCGCGGGTTGCGCGCGGTCATGCGGGCTGGCAAATCGGCCTGATGGTTTTCATGGGCATCCGCCAGCGCCAGCCATTGCGCACCGCGCGCGCGCATCTGCGCCAATGCCTCGGGGCCGCTTTGCGCGGGCAGGCCGGCGATCAGGTTGGTCAGCCGGTTCAACCAGCGCGAAGGCACCGTTTCGGCATCGGCATCCCGCGTCGCACGAACCAGCATCACCTCGGCCCCGGCGACAGCAATCTGGAAATCATGCGCCGACAGGCCGACCTGTCGCTCAGGCAACAACAGGCCGGCGTCCAGCCGCATTTGCCGATTGAACCACGGATCCGGTTGCGGGGCGCTGGGCCAGACCCCATCGTTGAGCCCACCCAGAACGATCAGATCGGCGCCCTGGGCCCGTGCCTCCAGCGTCCCCCAGATCATCACATGGGGATGTGCTTCAAGCCCTTCGCGCACTTCACGCCCGGCAAAAACCGTCTCTAACAACGCCGAATAGTCACCAATTGGCATCTCTCCGCCGCTGTCCGACACCTCAAGCAAGGCATCGAACATCGCCCGCGCCTGCCCCCCCGCTTCGGTCTTCCACAATTCGCCGGGCTCACCACCTTCGGGGCCGCGCGCCAGATGCTCGGCAAACGCCAGATGCGTCTCTAACCATGCCGATAGGGAGCGAATTGCCAGTCCGTCCGGCAGCGACATCGCCCGGATCAGCCATGCCGCCCAGCCTTGGCGCGGCGGCTTGCCATCGGCCCAGTGCCGCAACGCCGCCGCGTCCGGATAGGGCAAGCCCTTGCGGCGCAAATACAATTCTAGATCCCGCAGATGCAGCAGGTGGGCGCCGCGCCCGGATGCGCTATGCGTGATCGGATGCTTGAGCAGCGACACCAGGGCCTGGGCGGTCACGCCGCCGCGCATCAGTTCCGCGATCTGGCGCAGGTAGCGGCCGGGCGCGGACAGCGAAAGAGGCCGCCCGGCGCTGTCATCGGGGCGGATGTGCCAACGGTCCAGAACCGCCGTGACGCGGCGCGCCAGGGTGCGGTCCGGCGTGATCAGCGCGGCCTTGCGCCCGTCCACAGCAGCCTGGCGCAGGGCCAGCGCAATGCTCAGCGCCTCTTGCCGCGGGCCGCCCGCTTCGACCAGCGAGATACCGCGCGTGGGGGCCATCAGGTCGCCCAGCGCCGGGCCGTCGCGCAACCACTGATCCGTCACCGGCGCGGGCCGCAGCGCCAGGGACACCAGCGCATTGCGTTGCTGCGGACCGGGGTCATCGTGCCACGGCCGGACATTCCCGGCCTTCAGCCCCAGCCCCCGCAACAGCCGCGCGTAGCGAAATTGCGGATGATCCTCGCCGATCATCGGATCGCGCAGCCCGTCCCACAGGTCCTGCGGCATCGCAGTGTCAAGTCCGGGCAGCACGACCGCACCCTGCGGCAGTCCGGCGATCGCCTGCATCAACAGCGCGGACGGCCCGCGCGACCCGGAGGACCCGGCCAGGATGACCGGATGATCGGGCGGGGTATTCGCCCAATGATCGGCCAGCAGCGCAATCGACCGCCGCAAACGCCCCTGTCCGCCCGAGACCGGCCCGAAATGCTGGCCGATCAGCCGGATGAATCGCAGCGACCGCGTCCAGTGTTCGGAATGATTGCTGACATCCAGGCGCTCCAGCACGGAAAGCGGAACCGCCTCGCCCTGCATTTCATCGAGCAGCCGGAACAGACCGTCCGCCAACGCATGGGCGGCGTTGCCGGGCGCCAGATCCGGCTCTCGGGCCAGCAGCGCCCGGATGGTCTGCGCCAGCGCCAGGCGCGTGCGCAGACCAGTGTCCGCTGCCTCGGCGCCCGCCAGATCGCCGATCAGCCGAAGGCGGGGCAAAAAGCCCTGGCCCTGACGGATGAGCGCCTCGCGCAGCCGGGCCTGCATCCGCGCGGTGTTCACAATCACCTCGACCCGCGCCATCGCCTCGGGCGGCTGACCGGCCATGCGCGCGCGCAATCCTTCGGCCAGAATCTGCGGAAAATCCGGGCCCGGGGGCACACCAAAAACACGGGGGGCGGAGGTTGGGTCAAACATCGGGCACTTCTTTCAGACGGGCCTTCCACGCCGGATCATCGGCCAGCGCGGTCACGCTGCGCCCATGATCCAGAACGGTAAACCGCAATGTCAGAGCCTGTTTTGGACGATCCGCGCCCAGCCTTTCAGGCCATTCGACCAGGCACAGCGCGGATTCAAAGGCCTCGGTCAGGCCCAGTTCGACCGCTTCATCCGGGTGGGTCAGCCGGTAAAGATCCGCGTGCCAGATCTCGAACCCCGGCGCATCATAGGTTTGCACCAGCGTGAAGGTGGGCGACGGCACGTCCTCGGCCACGAAGCCCTGGATCAGGGCGCGCGCAAAATGGGTTTTCCCGGCGCCGATCTGCCCTTCAAGCAGCACGGTATCCCCGGCGCGCAGATGCGGCGCAAGGGCCCGCGCCAGGTTCGCGGTTGCGGCGGCATCCGGCAGGAAAAGGGGGGTGTTCAACTGCATCATGGCGCCAGACTAACGCCCGCGTGACCGGCCCGCCAGAGCCCGGGTGCTTGTGAAGCACGGGTCACGCCGCCATATAGGGTCCAGCAATGAAAAGGGGTTCGCATGTCCGAACAGAAATTCCCCGGTTGGCACGGCACCACGATCCTGGCGGTTCGTCGGGGCGGCGAGGTTGTCGTGGCCGGTGACGGCCAGGTCAGCCTGGGGCAGACGGTAATCAAGGGGTCCGCGCGCAAGGTGCGCCGGATCGGAACGGGCCAGGATGTGGTTGTCGGCTTTGCCGGGTCCACCGCCGATGCGTTCACGCTGCTGGAGCGGCTGGAAAAGAAGCTTGAGGCCGCGCCGGGCCAGCTGGCCCGCGCCTGTGTGGAGCTGGCCAAGGATTGGCGCATGGACAAATACCTGCGCAATCTTGAGGCCATGCTGATTGTCACCGATGGCGCCGATCTGCTGGTGGTGACGGGCGCGGGTGACGTTCTGGAGCCCGAACATGACATTGCCGCCATCGGATCGGGCGGCAATTTCGCCCTGGCCGCCGCGCGCGGGCTGATGGAAACCGACCTGCCCGCCGATGATGTCGCCCGCAAGGCCATGGCCATCGCCGCCGATATCTGCGTCTACACGAATGGCAACCTGACGGTTGAACGGATCAAGAAATGACAGACCTGACCCCGCGCGAAATCGTATCAGAACTGGATCGCTTCATCATCGGCCAGTCAGATGCCAAGCGCGCCGTGGCGGTGGCGCTGCGCAATCGGTGGCGGCGCAAGCAGCTGGACCCGGCGATGCAGGAAGAGGTGTATCCGAAGAATATCCTGATGATCGGCCCCACCGGTGTCGGCAAGACTGAAATCAGCCGCCGGCTGGCGAAGCTGACCGGGGCGCCGTTCCTGAAGGTCGAGGCCACGAAATTCACCGAGGTCGGTTATGTGGGCCGGGACGTGGAGCAAATCATCCGCGATCTGGTCGATGCGGCTATGATCATGACACGCGACGACATGCGCGATCAGGTCCACGCGCGCGCGCAGGCCAACGCCGAGGAGCGCGTTCTGGATGCCATCGCCGGCAAGGATGCGCGCAGCGGCACTCGCGATCTGTTTCGCAAGAAGCTGCTCGCCGGAGACCTGAACGATACCGTGATAGAGCTGGAAATCGCCGAAGCGGGCCCGTCGCTGCCGATGATGGAAATCCCCGGCATGCAGGCGCAGGGCATGAACCTGGGCGACCTGTTCGGCAAAGCGTTTGGCGGGCGCACGGTGAAAAAGCGCCTGACCGTGGCCGAAAGCCATGATTTGCTGATCAGCGAAGAGGCCGACAAGCTGCTGGACGAGGACGCCGTGAAAGCCGCCACGCTGGAGGCGGTGGAGCAAAACGGCATCGTGTTCCTGGACGAGATCGACAAGGTTTGCGCCTGCGCCGAAACACGCGGGGCCGATGTCAGCCGCGAAGGCGTGCAGCGCGACCTGCTGCCGCTGATCGAGGGGACGACCGTGTCCACCAAGCATGGGGCGGTGAAAACCGATCATATTCTGTTCATCGCCTCGGGCGCGTTTCATGTGGCCAAGCCGTCGGACCTGCTGCCCGAATTGCAGGGGCGCCTGCCGATCCGGGTGGAATTGCGCGCACTGACCGAAGACGATTTCGTGCGCATCCTGACGGAAACCGACAACGCGCTGACCCGGCAATACGCGGCGCTGATGGGGACAGAGGAAGTCGAGGTGACCTTTACCGAGGATGGCATCCGCGCGCTTGCCCGGATTGCCGCCGAGGTGAACCGCACGGTCGAAAATATCGGTGCGCGGCGGCTTTACACCGTGCTGGAGCGGGTGTTCGAGGAATTGTCCTTTGCCGCGCCTGACCGCGCCGGGCAGGCGGTGACGGTTGATGCCGATTACGTGGAGCACAGCATCGGCGATCTGAGCCGCTCGGCCGATCTGAGCCGGTATGTGCTGTGATCGAACAGGGATGGTGGGTTGAAAACCCACCCTACCCGTTTGGGTTGGGGCGCAAAGAGGGGCGCTGCCCCCTCTTTCGCTGCGCGAAATTCACCCCCGGAGTATTTCGGGCAAGATGAAGTCGTGTCAGGGCAAAGCCAGATGCGGCTGAAGCCTCTCGCGCACCGCGTCCGGCATGGGCGCGGATTTGCGCGTGTTGGGGTCGAAGAACACTTCGGTCAGATCATAGGTGGCGTGCAGATCCCCGGTCACGGCATGGATCATCCGCAGGTGAAAGGTTGCGCTGCGCCGGCCCAGCCGGCTGACGGCGCCATCGATGATGAACCCGTCGCCGGCCACCAGTTCCCTGACGAAATTGGTTTCTGCCTTGGCGGAAACGACATGCACGCGGTGCTCGGACATCATCCAGTCTATGGGGATGTTGAATGCCGTATACATGAAGAACGACGCATCATCGAAGAACGGCGCGTAATGGCGCACGTTCATGTGGCCGAAAATGTCATGGTGCCATGGGTGCACCACGCCGCGCAGAAGTTCGGGGCGGGAGTCAGGCATTGAGTTCGCGTCCTTCGACATAGTGGCCATAGATCGTGGTCATGATGGAAATGCCGAACATTGACGAGACCCACTGAACAGCGATCTGAAAGGTAATGCCCAAGATGGGCGCGGTTCCGGCCAGAAGGCCAAGCGGCAGCGTCAGGACGACCGACGCGACAATCGTCACCAGCGCCAGCGCCAGCATGGTGCCGCTGGCGCCACGGGTGGCGTTCCATGCCTGGCCTATGCTCAGGCGTTCGCCGATTGCGGCCGAGGGCAGGATGGGTGAGATTCGGTAGAAAATGATGATGATGGGCGCATAGATCAGCAGGCCGGAGAGGATGAGCACCAAGAGGGGGGGAAGGCCGGTCACGGCGAACACCGCGACGATCATGCCGCCGACAAAGCCGAAAAGCAGCACCGCGCCGAAAATTGCCAGGGACAGAATGAGCCCTGAATTCAGATACCGCATGATCGCGCCGCCGTTGAACTGCGGGCCCAGCGCGCCGGGATGTTCCTCGAGCAGGATAAACCTGTGCCAAGCGGTGGCTGTCCACAGCAAGGCGATGATTCCGCCGATAAAGGCAACGGGAAAGAACGACCAGAACCCTTCTGAAACCTGCGACATCTGACCCGCGGGCATGGCGCTGCCCCATTCGGCCATCACGAATGTGGTGCCGAACCGAGAGATCATCCAAAGGGTCATCAACACGATCCAGACCAGTGCCGGGATGGTGATACGGATGGCGGACCCCAGATTGCCGAAGATCATGCGCAAGGAATGAAGAAACAACTGAACCCCCGGCATCGGGAACCTCCTGCGCCCTGTGGTCAATACGGCATTGTTCGGGTGTGCGGCGGGGTTGTCAATCGCCGCCGGGTGTTGCGCCCGGCGGGTAAAGGCGGTAGCCAAAGCGCGATTTATTCCATGGGAGTTTTCCACATGTCTGCGCCCAAGAAAGTTGTGCTGGCTTATTCCGGCGGGCTTGATACCTCGATCATTCTGAAATGGCTGCAAACCGAATATGGGTGCGAAGTCATCACCTATACCGCCGATCTGGGCCAGGGCGAGGAGCTGGAGCCCGCGCGCAAGAAGGCCGAGATGCTGGGCATCAAGCCCGAGAACATTCACATCCTGGATGCCCGCGAGGAATTCGTGCGCGATTATGTGTTCCCGATGTTCCGCGCCAACGCGCTTTATGAGGGGTTGTATCTGCTGGGCACGTCGATCGCGCGGCCGTTGATTTCCAAGCATCTGGTGCAGATTGCGCATGAGCATGGCGCGGATGCGGTGGCGCACGGGGCGACCGGCAAGGGCAACGATCAGGTGCGATTCGAGCTGGCCGCCTATGCGCTGGATCCGTCGATCCGGGTGATTGCCCCGTGGCGCGAGTGGGATCTGACCAGCCGCACCAAGCTGCTGGAATTCGCCGAGGCAAACCAGATCCCGATTGCCAAGGACAAGCGTGGCGAGGCACCGTTCTCGGTGGATGCGAACCTGCTGCACACCTCAAGCGAGGGCAAGGTGCTGGAAGATCCGGCGGATGAAGCGCCCGATTACGTCTATCAGCGCACGGTGAATCCCGAGGATGCGCCGGATCAGCCCGAGATGGTCGAGATCGAGTTCGAGCGCGGCGATGCGGTGGCGATCAATGGCGAGCGGATGACCCCGGCGGGCATTCTGACCAGGCTGAACGAACTGGGCGGAAAGCATGGCGTGGGCCGGTTGGATCTGGTGGAAAACCGCTTCGTCGGCATGAAATCGCGCGGGGTCTACGAGACGCCGGGCGGCACGGTGCTGCTGGAGGCGCATCGCGGGATCGAGCAGATCACGCTGGATTCCGGCGCCGGGCACCTGAAGGATTCGATCATGCCGCGCTATGCCGAGCTGATCTATAACGGCTTCTGGTTCAGCCCTGAGCGGGAAATGCTTCAAGCCCTGATCGACAAATCGCAAGAGCATGTCACCGGAACCGTGCGCGTGAAGCTTTACAAGGGGTCGGTGCGGACGGTGGCGCGCTGGTCCGAGCATTCGCTTTATTCCGAGGCGCATGTGACGTTTGAAGAAGACGCGGGCGCCTATGACCAGAAGGATGCGGCGGGTTTCATCCGGCTGAACGCGCTGCGCCTGAAGCTGCTTGCCACGCGCAATGCGCGCGTGGCTGACAAGGGCTGAGCGCCCCCGTCGCAAGGGTCAGGACACCGGGTCGCGGAAACGCGGCCCGTTTTCTATTACATCATGATCGCGAAAATGCCGATCCACAGGACAGAGCCGATCAGAACGGCCAGCGCGATGCCGGCGCCGGCGGGCAGCTGGATGGTTTCACCCCGTTCGGCGGGGACCGTGTCCATCAGTTCGGCGGTTTTGACCTGCGTGTTCATGGCGTCCCTTTCGATCCAGCCGGGCCAGTCTGGGCCCAGGTTCTGAAAGAACCCTTAATCGGGGCAGAAGAAAGGCGAGGATGCGGCGAAATTACCGCCTGGCCAGAAAGGCACCGATCTGAACGCTGTCCGGCATGGCGGCGGCAGCGCCCGATCTGGTCACCTGAAGCGCGGCGGCGGCGGCGGCCAGCGTCAGGGAACGGTGCGCCGTGTGGCCCTGATCGAGCGCGGCAGCCAGAACGCCAGTAAAACAGTCGCCCGCGCCTGTGGTATCGACGGGCTTGACCGAAAAGGCGGGCACGAAGACCGGATCGGCGCCGCCGGTGATCCATTCGGCGCCGCGCGCACCGTGGGTGACGATCACGGCCTCGACGGGTTGTTCGGCCAGGGCGATCCCGGTGGCGTCAATCAGCGCCTTCGCTTCTCCGGCATTGACCAGAAGATGCGTGACATGCGGCAATACCGCTTTCAGCGGCTCCAACGCGAAGGGCGCGGCGGAATAGAAGACGCGCATCCCCCGGGCGCGGGCTGTCGCGGCGGCCACGGCCTGATGCGAGGTTTCATTTTGCAACAAGAGCGTGTCATCTGGCGCCGCCTGCGCCAGTGTCTGCGCGATCAGGTCCGGCGATTGCGCAAAGTTGGCGCCGGAATAGATAATGATCTGGTTCTCGCCCCGCGCATCGACCGCCACAATCGCGTGGCCTGTCGGCTGCGCAACCCGCGCGATGGCGTCCAGCGCGACGCCATGCCGCGCAAGCTGATCCTCGACCCAGGCATCGCCCTGCCCGATGGCGCCGATATGCACCACCCGTGACCCGGCGCGCAGCGCGGCGATGGACTGGTTCACGCCCTTGCCGCCCAGACCCTGCGAAAACCCGTGCGCCGAGAGGGTTTCACCCGGCGCGGGCAGCGTGTCCATTCGGTAGACATTGTCGCAATTGATCGAGCCCAGGCAGAAGACGGTCATTTTCCGGCGGCGCCCATGCGGCAGGCGGCCATCACGGACATGTTCATGATGTCGTTGACGGTGGCTCCGGTGGGCAGGATCTGGATGGGCTTCGGCACGCCCGTCAAAATGGGTCCGATCACGGTAGCCCCCGCCATTTCCTGCATCAGCTTGACCGAAATCGACGCCGAATGGCGCGCGGGCACGACCAGAACATTCGCCGGGCCGGTAAGCCGCGAGAAAGGATAGGCAGCGGCGGCGACCGGATTCAGCGCGACATCCACGGTCATCTCGCCCTCGTATTCGAAATCCACGCCGCGCTTGGCCAGGACATGGGGCGCCAGGTGCATCTTCTGCGCGCGTTCGGAAACCGGATAGCCGAAGGTGGAGAAACTGACGAAGGCCACGCGCGGTTCAAGGCCCAAAGAGCGGGCGACACCTGCGGCACGGGTGGCGATATCGGCCAGGTCGTCCTCGTCTGGCCATTCATGCACCAGGGTATCCGCGATCAGCACGATGCGCCCCTTGTGCAACAGGGCCGAGACGCCGACGGCGCCGTCTTGCGCGCGGGCATCGAATACGTGGTTGATCATGTCCATGACCAGCGCCGATTTCCGCGTGGCGCCAGTGACCAGCCCGTCGCCATGGCCATGCTGAAGCATCAGCGCGGAAAAGATGTGCCGGTCGCGCGTGGCCATGCGGTGCACGTCGCGCTGATCGAAGCCTTTGCGCTGGAGGCGGTTGTAAAGATAGCTGCGATAGGCGTCCAGATGGCGGGTATTGGCGGCGTTGACAATCTGAAGTTCGCGCACCGCGTCGCTCAGACCGGCGGTATCCAGCCGGCGGCGCACGTCATCTTCAGTGCCGACGACCAGCGACTTGCCCAGACCAGCGCGCTGATAGGCAACAGCGGCGCGCAGCACGCGCTCGTCATCCCCCTCGGCGAAGATCATGCGCGACTGCGCCTGACGGGCCCGCGCAAACAGGCTTTGCTGGATCGAGGCGGTGGGATCCATGCGCGATTTCAGGGTCAGTCGATAGGCGTCCAGATCGATGATCGGACGGCGGGCCACGCCGGTATCCATGCCGGCCTTCGCCACGGCGGGGGGGATAGTGTAGATCAGGCGCGGATCGAAGGGCGTGGGGATGATGTAGTCGCGCCCGAAGGACAGCTTGCGGCCATAGGCCATGGCGACCTCGTCTGGCACGTCCTCGCGCGCCAGTTCAGCCAGGGCGCGGGCGCAGGCGATCTTCATTTCATCGTTGATCGCGCGCGCATTGATGTCCAGCGCACCGCGAAACAGATACGGAAAGCCCAGAACGTTGTTGACCTGGTTCGGGTAATCCGAGCGCCCGGTGGCGACGATGGCGTCCTGGCGGACCTCATGCGCTTCCTCCGGGGTAATTTCCGGATCAGGGTTGGCCATGGCGAAGATGACCGGGTTGTCGGCCATGCTGGCCACCATGTCTGGCGTCACGGCCCCCTTGGCGGACACACCCAGGAACACATCGGCGCCCTTCATGGCGTCATCCAGCGTGCGGGCGTCGGTCTTGACGGCGTGGGCCGATTTCCACTGGTTCATGCCCTCGGTCCGGCCCTGATAGATCACGCCTTTGGTGTCGCACATGATGCAGTTGTCATTGCGCGCGCCCATGGATTTCAGCAGCTCCAGACAGGCAATTCCGGCGGCCCCTGCCCCGTTCAGGACGATCTTCACATCCTGGATCTGCTTGCCGCTGAGCTCCAACGCATTGATGAGGCCCGCCGCGCAGATCACGGCGGTGCCGTGCTGGTCATCATGGAACACCGGAATGTCGCAGAGTTCCTTGAGGCGCTGTTCGATGATGAAACATTCGGGCGCCTTGATGTCTTCCAGGTTGATGCCGCCGAAGGTGGGCGACATCAGATGCACGGCCTTGATGATCTCATCGGCATCTTCGGTATCCAGTTCGATATCGATGGCATTGACATCGGCGAAGCGCTTGAACAGAACCGCCTTGCCCTCCATCACCGGCTTGGAGGCCAGCGCGCCCAGATTGCCCATGCCCAGAATGGCCGTGCCGTTGGAGATCACGGCGACCATGTTGCCCTTGACGGTGTAGTCAAACGCAAGGCCCGGATCCTTGGCAATCGCTTCGACCGGCACGGCGACACCGGGGCTGTAGGCCAGCGACAGATCGCGCTGGGTTGCCATCGGTGTGGTCGCGACGACCTCGTATTTGCCGGGCGTGGGGTCAAAGTGATAGGCCAGAGCCTCTTCCGGGGTGATGCGGGATTTGCGGGACATGCGGGTTCCTCCAGTCCTGACCTGCATAACGCCCAACAATCAGCCAAACAACATGCGGTTCTGCCCTTCTCGCGGGCCGGGGGGTTTTGTAGGGTCGGCGGCGCTGAACATGGAGAGCACAGTGAGCGAAGCACACCGCGCCGTCACGCCGATGATGGCGCAATATCTGGATATCAAGGCGCAGCATCCTGATGCGCTGCTGTTCTATCGCATGGGCGATTTTTACGAGATGTTTTTTGACGATGCGGCGGCGGCGGCGGCGGCGCTGGATATTGCGCTGACCAAACGCGGCACGCATGAGGGGCAGCCGATCCCGATGTGCGGCGTTCCGGTGCATGCCGCTGAAGGGTATCTGTTGAGCCTGATCCGCAAGGGGTTCCGCGTGGCCATTGCCGAACAGATGGAAAATCCCGCCGAGGCCAGGAGGCGCGGATCGAAATCGGTGGTGAAGCGCGACGTGGTGCGGCTGGTCACGCCGGGTACGCTGACCGAAGACGCGCTGCTGGAACCGCGCCGGCACAATTTCCTGACCGCCTGGAGCGATGTTCGCGGCGCCTCGGCGTTGGCCTGGGCCGATATCTCTACCGGCGAAGCGCGGGTGATGCCCTGCCCGCGCGTGAAGCTGGCGCCGGAACTGTCACGGTTGGGCGCGCGCGAGCTGATCGTGCCGGACGACATGGCGCCAGACCTGCGGCCGCTGGCCGATGAAATGGGCGTGGCACTGGCTGAACGCGGGCGCGCGGCGTTTGATTCGGTGTCCGGGCAAAAGCGGCTCTGCGCGCTGTTCGGCGTGTCCTCGCTTGACGGGTTCGGCAATTTCGAGCGGGCGGAGCTTTCGGCGCTGGGGGCGCTGGTCGATTATCTGGACATGACGCAAAAGGGGCGGATGCCGCTGCTGCGTCCGCCGGTGCGCGAACGTTCGGGCGAAGCGATGCAGATCGATGCGGCAACCCGGCGCAACCTGGAACTGACACAAGCGTTGGCCGGCGGGCGCGAAGGATCCCTGCTGGCGGCGATCGACCGGACGATCACGGCGGGCGGCGCGCGTCTGCTGGAGCGGCGTATCTCCAGCCCATCCTGCGATCTGGCAGTCATTGAGGAGCGCCACGCTGCCGTTGCCATGCTGGCGCAATCGGACGGGTTGCGCGACAGTGTGGGGCTGGCGCTGAAAGCCGTTCCCGACATGGATCGCGCGCTTTCGCGGCTGACGCTGGAGCGCGGCGGCCCGCGAGATCTGGCGATGCTGCGGGCAGGGCTGAGTCAGGCCGGCGAACTGGCGGAGGCCCTGGGACAAGAGGCCGTTCCGCCCCTGCTGGAACGCGCGGCTATGGCGTTGGTTGGACATGATGTGCTGGCCAATCTTTTGAGCCAACAGCTGGTGGCGGAGCCGCCCCTGCTGGCGCGGGACGGCGGGTTTATCGCAATGGGCGTGGATACCGATCTGGACGCCGCGCGCGAATTGCGCGACGAAGGCCGCGGCGTGATCGCCCGGATGCAGGCGGACTATGCCGCGGCCGCCGGCATCCCCTCGTTGAAGATCAAGCACAACAATGTGCTGGGCTATTTCATCGAAACCACCGCGACCCATGCGGAAAAGATGCTGTCCGCGCCGTTGAATGAGCGCTTTGTGCACCGCCAGACCACCGCGAATCAGGTGCGGTTCACCACGGTGGAGTTGTCTGAACTGGAAACCCGCATTCTGAATGCGGGGTCGCACGCGCTTGAGATCGAAAAGCGGCTGTTCGAAGCCTTGCGCGGCGCCGTTCTTGAAGCTGCGGGCCCGATTCACGACACCGCGCGCGCCCTGGCCGAAATCGACGTGTCGGCGGCATTCGCGCAACTGGCGCGAGGGCTGGATTGGTGCCGGCCAGAGATGGAGGATAGCCGCGCCTTTGACGTTGTCGGAGGCCGGCATCCGGTGGTCGAGGCGGCGCTGAAGAGGGCAGGCCAGCCGTTTGTGGCCAATGACCTGGCCTTGACGCCCAATGGGCCCGACGCGGCAGCGATCTGGCTGGTGACCGGGCCGAACATGGCGGGCAAATCGACATTCTTGCGTCAGAACGCTTTGATGGCGATTCTGGCGCAGGCGGGCGGGTTTGTGCCGGCGCGTTCGGCCCGCATCGGCCTGGTGGACCAGGTGTTCAGCCGGGTCGGCGCCTCTGACGATCTGGCGCGGGGCCGGTCGACCTTCATGGTGGAGATGGTGGAAACCGCCGCCATCCTGAACCAGGCCGGCGCGCGGGCCTTTGTGATCCTGGACGAGATCGGGCGCGGCACGGCGACCTATGACGGTCTGTCGATTGCCTGGTCGGTGCTGGAGCACCTTCACGAGATCAATGGCTGCCGCGCGCTGTTTGCCACCCATTACCACGAGATGACCGCGCTGGCCGACCGTCTGGCGGGCGTGGAAAACGCGACGGTGGCGGTGCGCGAATGGGAAGGGGATGTGGTGTTCATGCACGAGGTCCGAAAGGGTGCCGCGGACCGGTCCTATGGGGTTCAGGTGGCGCGGTTGGCAGGTTTGCCCGATGCGGTGATTGCGCGGGCGCGCGAGGTTCTGGACATGCTGGAACGTGGCGACGCGGGACAGCGGGGCGCCGAGGCGCTGATCGACGATCTGCCGCTGTTCGCCCTGCCCGCCCAGAAGCCGGCGCCCGTGGCCGCCAGGGCTTCGGTGGTCGAGGAGCGGCTGCGACAGATTCACCCGGATATGCTGAGCCCCAGGGAAGCGCTGGCGCTGTTGTATGAGATGCGGGAACTGCTGGACGGGCCGTCAGGCAAGGCGGGGTGAAACCCCGCCCTACCCGGGCTGTCAAATCAGCCAGCAGGTGTTGACGACACGCCAACCTGCGCTGGGCGCAGAAGATGATCGTGCAGGCGGAAGCCATCGGCAACGATCTGGATGATCTGGCCTGCGGCGAAGTCTGCCACTGGGGCCTCGAACATGGCCTCGTGAAGGTGGGGATCGAACGCATCACCAGGCTGCGGCGAGAGCTTTTCGACGCCGTGGCGCGCGAAGATGTTGGTCAGCTCGCGCAGGGTCAATTCCAGCCCTTCGACCAGGCCCTTGGCCTTGGTTCTCGTTTCCTCATCCACCAGGGACAGGGCCCGGCTGAGGTTGTCGTAGACCGGCAGCAGGTCCCTGGCCAATTTGGTGCCGCCGTAAAGAGCCGCCTCTCGGCGGTCTTTTTCGCCGCGCTTGCGGCTGTTTTCCAGGTCCGCGAGTGCACGCATCAATCGGTTTCGCATTTCCTCGCGTTCGGCGTCAAACGCGGCATAGGCCTGTTCCAGTTGCGCTGCCGGATCGATGGCTTCATCGATTGTCTCATGCTCGGCGTCAACTTGCGGGTCGGCCGGATTTTCTTGTGGCTCTGCCATGTCTTCCTCGTCTTACTCAGACCCCAGATCGGTCAACATGCGACCGACCAATTGCGCTGTATAATCGACTATCGGAACGATGCGACCGTAATTCAGCCGGGTTGGCCCGATCACGCCGACGGCGCCGATAATCTTGCTGTCGGCGTTCATATAAGGAGAAACGACCAAAGTGCTACCCGTTAGTGAAAAAAGCCTGTTTTCCGCGCCGATAAAGATGCGCACACCGTCGCCGCTTTCGGTCAGCTCCAGAACCTCGGCGATGTCGCGCTTTCGCTCGAGGTCATCGAAGAGTTCGCGGATGACTTGAAGGCTGTCGGCGTCGGTCTGGTCAAGAAGATTGGAGCGCCCGCGCACGATCAGGCGTTCGTTCTGCTCTCCCTCTTCCTCCCAGATGGCCATGCCGCGTTCGACCAGGTCGCCGGCGATCTGATCGATTTCCTGTCGGTGCCTGGTGATTTCCGTTCGCAGGCGGATACGCAGGTCGCTGAGAGTGAGGCCGCTGGCAAAGGCGTTGATGAAGTTCACGGCTTCGCGCAACGCGGAGGGCAGGAGGCCGGGCGGCGGATTGAAAAGACGGTTTTCCACCTGACCATCCGCGAAAACCAACACGACCAGAGCGCGATCGGAGGCGATGGGGACGAACTCTATATGGCGGATCGGCGCTTCGTGTTTCGGGGTCAGGACGAGGCTGGCGCCCTTGGTGATCGATGACAGCGCATTGCCGACATTGTCGAGCATTGTTGTCAGGTCCCGCTCATTCGACAGGCGTGTCGCTTCGAGCTTCTGGCGATCGGTGGCGTTGACACTGTCCACCTCGAGCAGGCCATCGACAAAGAGGCGCAGCCCCGATTGTGTGGGGACCCGACCGGCGGAGACGTGGGGGCTTTTGAGCAGGCCCATATATTCGAGGTCCTGCATGACATTGCGGATTGTGGCAGCCGAAACGTCCTCGCTGAAGTCTCGGGTCAGCGTTCGTGAGCCAACCGGAATGCCCGTTTCAAGATAGGATTCGACGACACGGCGAAAGACCTCGCGCGTGCGTTGATTGAGGTCCAGGATCGTGGGTGCAGTGCTGGGCTTTGTCATGTCTTGCCATGTCTGTTTCTGCGCGATCCGGTTGCAAGACCGGGTTCTGCGCGTGTAACTGGGCATCAAACTTGGAAAAGGATGCTGGAATGCGCCCCTCTGGTAGAAAGTTAGATGAAATGCGCGTGGTTTCAATCGAAACCGACGTGATGCGGCACGCTGAGGGTTCGTGTCTTATCAAGGTGGGCAATACGCATGTCCTGTGTTCTGCCTCGGTCGAGGACCGCACGCCCCCTTTCTTGCGAAATACTGGTTTGGGCTGGGTTACCGCAGAATACGGGATGCTGCCGCGCGCCACCAACACCCGCAACAGGCGAGAGGCTGCGACCGGCAAGCAAGGCGGAAGAACCGTTGAAATTCAACGGCTTATTGGAAGATCACTGCGTGCGGGAATTGACCGTTCGGCCCTTGGTGAGCGTCAGATCACGATCGACTGCGATGTTCTTCAAGCCGATGGCGGCACGCGCTGCGCTGCGATTACGGGCGGCTGGATTGCGCTGCGACAGGCGGTGAATGTCCTGATGGCGGCGGGTCAGATCAAGACCGATCCAATTATTGGGCAGGTAACCGCTGTGTCCTGCGGGATCTACGGCGGGCAGCCGGTCTTGGACCTGGACTACAGTGAGGACAGCGCCGCTGGCGTCGACGGGAATTTCGTGATGCTTGGGAACGACAGGTTGATTGAAGTGCAGATGTCCGGTGAAGGCAGCGTCTTCGGGCGCGACGAGCTCCAGTCGATGCTGGATCTGGCTGCGAAAGGTTCAGCAGAATTGAGTGCGGCACAGGGTGTTGCCAGATGACACGGCGGCTTGAAGGGCGAAGGCTGCTGTTTGCGACGCATAACGCGGGCAAGCTGGAGGAGATGCGGCAGCTGCTCGAACCTCGCGGGATCGAGATTGTATCCTCGGCGGAGCTTGGATTGGCTGAGCCGGCCGAGACAGAGGATACATTTGTCGGCAACGCGCGCATCAAAGCCCATAGCGCTGCGAGCGCGACCGGATTGCCGGCGTTGGCAGATGACAGTGGGTTGTGTGTTGACGCGCTTGGCGGAGCACCGGGTGTCTACACGGCCGATTGGGCCGAGGTTGATGGCGCGCGGGATTTTGCTGTCGCCATGGCGCGAACGCGGAAAGCCTTGGCCGCGGCTGGTGCGGCTGCCCCTTGGGTGGCTCGGTTTCAGTGTGTCTTGGTGCTTGCATGGCCGGACGGTCATGATGAGGTGTTTAAGGGCTCTGTCGTCGGCGAATTGGTGTGGCCGATCCGCGGCGCCGATGGTCACGGATATGACCCGATGTTTGTACCCGAGGCCCGCGGTCTGACATTCGCTGAAATGTCCCCGGAAGAAAAAAACAAGATCAGCCACCGGGCGCGCGCGTTAGAGATGCTGCTGGCCAGATGTTTCACGTGAAACATGCACCCGCCAATTCCGACCTGAGCGCCCCACCGGTTACGGGCTTTGGCCTGTATGTTCATTGGCCATTCTGCGCTGCAAAGTGCCCCTATTGCGACTTCAACAGCTACGTTTCGGCCGATGTCAACCAAGAGCGGTGGGCGAAAGCTTTTGAGCTTGAGATCGAACGGATAGGGCGGAGCACGCGAGGGCGGACCCTGGATAGCGTCTTTTTCGGTGGCGGAACGCCGTCGCTGATGAATCCCGCGACCGCCAGCAGAATACTTGAGGCCGCACGAAAGCAGTGGCGCTTCCGGAACTCGATTGAGATCACGCTCGAGGCAAATCCGAGCTCGGTCGAGCTGGCCAGATTTGTCGACTTTGCGGGCGCTGGTATCAACAGGGTTTCCCTGGGTGTCCAGGCATTGAATGACGGCGCCCTACGGCGCCTCGGTCGGCTTCACTCAACAAAAATGGCCCGCAAGGCATGGGACATTGCCAATAGTGTCTTCGAGCGCGCCAGCTTTGATCTGATATATGCGCGACAGCACCAGTCTCTGGCCGACTGGTCGGCCGAGCTGCGGGAGGCCGTGCAAATGAGCCCGAGCCACCTCTCGCTGTATCAGCTCACAATCGAAGACGGCACCGCGTTTGGTGACCTTTACTCCAAAGACAGGTTGCGCGGCCTGCCGGATGAAAATCTTGGTGCGGATCTCTACGAGCGAACCCAAGACACCTGTGAGCGTTGGGGATTACCAGCATACGAGATATCCAATCACGCCATTCCAGGTCAGGAGTCGGTGCATAATAATCTGTATTGGAGCGCAGGTGACTATGTGGGAATTGGGCCCGGAGCCCATGGACGCCTAACGCTTGATGGCCATCGAGTCGCCACCGAACAGGAAAGGGCTCCGGCTGGCTGGCTGGCCAGGGCCCTGAAAGGAGATTCGGCCATCGATAGCCGTGCGGCCCTGACGCAACGAGAACAGGCCACAGAATATCTTGTCATGGGGATGAGAACGGCTGACGGTGTTGATTTGAAAAGGTTGAACCGCATGATTTCGCTTTCAGCGATTTTCCCCAGATCGCAGCATCTAGAAGACCTGGGGCTTGTCTGGCGGAGCGAGCGAAGAATGGGCGCAACTCGCGCCGGACGACCGTTGCTCAATCAGGTTCTGAAAGCACTGCTGCCCGACAATTAGCGCGCCGACGAAAGTAGCTGGCACAGCTGGTCCAGCTGCTCAAGTTCCTTGTATTGAATGGTGAGCCTCCCCTCGCCGCCAGCGCGGTGGTCAATGACGACTGACATCCCAAGATTCGCTGAAAGGTCTTCCTCCAACGCGCGGGTGTCTGCGTCCTTCTGCGGGTTCCTGAACGCCTCGGAATTCCCTTTGTTCGACACGTGCCTGGCGAGCCGCTCGGTCTCGCGAACCGATAGCCCCTTGCCGACCACTTGTTGAGCCAGCGCCAGCGGGTTTTCAGCGGTCACCAATGCGCGTGCGTGCCCTGCGGTTAGCGTGCCCGAAGTTACCATGTTCTGAACGCCGTCAGGCAGGTTGAGTAGCCTCAGCAGATTTGCTATGTGGCTCCGGCTTTTTCCGAGCGCCTCTGCGATCTTGTCCTGCGTGTGCCCAAACCGCTCAATCAGCTGCCGATATCCTGTCGCCTCCTCAATCGCATTCAGCTCTTCGCGTTGGATGTTCTCGATTATCGCAACCTCAAGAACCTCTTGATCCGACAGGTCCCGCACGATCACGGGAATGCTTGGCATCTGCGCAATTTGAGCCGCGCGCCATCGCCTCTCACCAGCGACAATCTGATACCCTGCCGCCTGACCTGATACCGCCCTGACGACCAGAGGCTGCAGGATCCCCTTCTCTGAAATTGACATGGCGAGCTCGTGCAGCGCAGCCTCGTTGAAACGACGTCTGGGTTGGTCTGGGTTCGGCGAAATCTCGTCAATTGGAACCTGCCTGAGCTGCGACAAGTCAGCGGCTTCCGCCCGGACCCCGGAGGGGCTTTCCGGGTCCAGACCAACATCCGCCATGAGAGCGGAAAGGCCCCTACCGAGGCCGCGTTTTTCAGTCCTGCGTTCAGACATCGGCCAGAGCCCTCTTTGTGTCGTTGTTGCCATTCAGAAACTCCAGAGCAAACGCCCTGTATGCCATCGACCCTTTGGACAA
>Ga0316205_10002297_pt1 | contig 20332 bp, 15 predicted proteins | sample 3monthpyrite_MG_FD_204941 | JGI IMG/M metagenome (GOLD analysis project Ga0316205, IMG submission 204941) | Microbial mat bacterial communities from mineral coupon in-situ incubated in ocean water Damariscotta River, Maine, United States -... | ecosystem: Environmental > Aquatic > Marine >... | reverse complement strand
TTATTTTGTTCAAGTTGTTAATTTTGATAACCTGCCGCTGCTTCCACAGGGCGAAGAAGATCAAACCACACAACCCGTCTTAACTTATCTTGCCAACAAACCGTCGCTCAAATCCTGGCTGGTTGACTGCCATCTTTCCACTCCTTCAATCAGAGTGTTTGATTGGATTGATTTTAAGCCGTTGACTATCGACAGTTTTAATACTGACTGCGGGTCATCGTTGGATTTAACTGCACCATTTTTTACCCGCGAGGCCTTTTTGTTAGCCGTTGGCGATTTTTTGGCTAACCTGCATAATGTAAAAATCTCATCAAAAGAGCAGCAGCAACTTGTCAAAATAGATATTCACCAACACTTGAGCGATTATCACCAACTTGCAATAAATCGCGCACCGGAGCACACTAAACATATCAAACAACTTTTGCGACAATCCTTGCCGCTCATCGAAGAATTTAGTCCGGACAAGCTTTGTCATAACGATTTGAGTTTGAACAATTTATTGTGGTTGAGTGCGCCAGCACGGTTAAAAGTCATCGACTGGGAATATGCCTGTTTTGGCGATCCGGTGATGGATCTAGCAGGCTTCTTGTTAAATTTTCAGTTAAATAAACAGCAGCAACAAAACTTTGTAGAGCAGTATTCAAACAACACGGGAATGGTTGTTGATCCCGACAAACTCAGAAACATGAAGCAACTTTGTCAAAATATTTCAGCACTTTGGCAGTTTTGCTCGATCTGAAGGATTGTTTTTAAATAAAATTTTAATCTTTTTTGCAACCTTTTGGGGTCCAAATTCATCTATAGTATAAGGGCAGGTTGATCTTTTAGAACAATGACCAAGTAAAAAAGGAAAATTGTATGAGAAGTTCAAATTACTTACGTCAGGCCAAAAGGCGTCACAATAAGTCAATCGTCGATGATTCCACAAAATTTTCGGCGGACGACCAAATCGTCGGCAAAGACACGTTATCCAGCATCATGGATGTAACCATCACCAGCATCGAGCGCTGGATCCGGGACGGTATGCCCGTTGAACAACGTGGTAATCAATATGAAGACTGGATCTTCGATTTAAGCGCCGTCAAACGATGGAAGGCAGATAAAGGTTAAGTTTCGGGCTTATCGACCCCGATCCCAACAACCGTTCCTTCAGGTTGTTCGCCTTGCACAATAATAATTTCCACTCGGCGATTCGTGGCGCGCCCTTCCAGGGTATCGTTGTCTGCAATTGGCTTGGTATCGGCATATCCGGTGATGACAAAACGATCTTTGCTTAACTGGCCGCTGCTTAATAATTCCCGAGTGACTGATCCTGCTCGACCACCCGACAATTCCCAATTTGAACGAAAATATTCGTTGTCGATCGGCAGATTATCCGTATGACCGGCCACTCTTATTTCGCCATCAGTATCTGCCAGAATATTTTCAATTTTGCCTATCACCGGTAAAAACTGCCTTTCAATGCTGTCGGACGCCGAGGCAAAAGATCCTTTTTCTCTTATTCGAATAACCACGTATGAGCCTTTGGCCAATAACTCAACCTGACCATCTGAAATCTCTTCAGACATTTTCATCGCAATCTCTTGGGCTAATGCTTCCGCATCTGCTGCCGCCTGCTGTGCTTCTTCAGCCGCTTGCTGAGCTTCCTTAATAATTTCAGCATCTGTTTTTTCTTCTGTGGCGATGGCATCATCTGTGGCGAGGGCTTCATCTATGGCGATGGCATCTTGATCATCCTGGCCTGCCCCTTTATTACTTTCCACCCCCTCTCCTTCCTCCGGTTCGTCTTCGTCCGGCTCATCAAATTCAAGTGTTTCTTTTGTAATATCAATGGTTTGTTGCATGACCGCTTCAATAACAGTGGGTTGCGGCTTGCCGGGAGAAAATTCTTTGGCGATGATACTGGTCCCTTTAGGGATATCACGAACGTGGACTTTATTTTGCACCCCGAAAGCAAATTTCATGGAACCAGCAATTTGCTTAAATTTTAAAACATCCATTTCCGCAAATGACAATAGCAACACAAAAAAGCACATTAACAGTGCCATCAAATCGGCAAAGGTACCCATATAAGCGGGTAAACCCTCCGGGGGACAGTCACATTCAGCTTCTTCACTCATTGCTTAATCTTCTGCTGTCGGGCGTTTACCTTCATTAAGGTAACCATGCAGGACTTGCTCAATGACTCGTGGATTTTGACCGGCCTGAATACCGAGCAATCCATCGATCATTAAAGTTTTGGAGACTTTATCTTCTTTGTCACGCATAGTCAGTTTTTGACTAATCGGTATACCCACCATATTAGCCATAATGGCGCCGTACAAGGTGGTTAACAAAGCCACCGCCATTGCCGGTCCAATTGATTTAGGATCGTCCATATTCGATAACATGGCGACCAGGCCGACTAAAGTACCGATCATTCCCATGGCAGGCGCAACATCCGCCATCGACTTAAACACAGATCCCGCCAACGTATGACGCTCTGATGCCATACGAACGTCTTTTTCCAGAATAGATTTTACTACGTCACCGTCATGACCATCGACTAAGAGTCCAATACCCTTCTTGAGAAAATCATGTTCAATTTCTGCCCCTTCCAGGGCAAGTAAACCGCTTTTTCGAGCCATATCCGCTAAATCAACAACTTGGGTGATGATCTCTACATTATCCATCGGTTTAAAATTCAGGACTTTCATACCGGCACTGGCGGCCCCTAAAAAGTCACCCAACGAATAAGTCATCATTACCACAAAATGAGTCCCGACTACGACAATCAATATCGAAGGTGCATCAATAAATGTGACAATCGATCCGCCAAGAACCATGGCCATAACAACCATCGCAATCGCGCCTATCAGTCCAACTATCGTACCTAAATCCAAATCGTGTGACCTCTATTGTTCTTGATCCTGAACTAATCAGGTTTATCTTGCCAAGTGAATATCTTGCCATGTGCTGAATGCTGGCATATTTTATTACCTTACTCAAAGAATAGGCAAGATTTCTCACAATTCCAGTGAAGATCTTAATTTCTTTGTAAAAATGGACAAAGAATTCCTTTCAAAGCGAAAATGCGCGACAATAGCGCACTATTTTCAGAGGCACTCTTGATTAATGGAATAAATCCCAAGTAATCGAGATTAATTTAGATTTGAGCGCCTGAAGCTTTATTCACTCGGTGATATTTATGAATGCTAGCAAAAGTCCCACTTTCGAATCTCAACTGGAAGCTTTGGAAGAAATCGTCAACCATCTGGAAAAAGGTGATTTGCCGTTAAATGATTCACTCTCTCAATTTGAAAAAGGCATAAAACTCACCAAAGATTGCCAACAAATGCTTAGCCAGGCGGAGCAAAAAGTGCTTTTGCTCAGCGAACAAGACGATCAATTAGAAGATTTTGAATAAGTCCTCTCAGATTCAAAAGTAGAAATAGAAAAGAGTATTATGCCGCACAGCGATTTTTTAAGAGAAATCCAAGACAGAACTAACCAACTGCTTGACGAATATCTCCCAAATAGCCAATTGAGCCCACAAAACTTGCACCAGGCGATGCGCTATTCGGCGCTTAACCCAGGCAAGCGAATACGCCCGGCTTTAGTTTATGCCACCGGTGAAATGTTAGCCGCAGAAACAAACAACTTAAATATTCCAGCAGTGGCGGTTGAATTGATCCATGCCTATTCGTTGATCCATGACGATCTGCCTTGTATGGACGACGATGATTTGAGACGCGGCATTCCGACCTGTCATATCCAGTTTGATGAAGCAACCGCAGTGCTCGCCGGCGATGCGCTTCAAACCCTTGCATTTGAATTGCTCTCCCGACAGCCACAATCCAATCTGGCTGATGATAAAAAGTTATTAATGCTGACAGAGCTCTGCAAAGCCAGTGGTTCATTAGGAATGGGGGGCGGTCAGGCCATCGACCTGTTAATGACCAATAATTTAATCAACGAGCATGAAAGTGATATTGCGACTTTGGAGTCTATGCATCAGATGAAAACCGGTGCGCTGATCAATGCGTCGGTCAAACTAGGTTATCTGGCCAGTGATTGCGAAGATCAGGTGATTTTAACCCACTTAAATACCTACAGCCGTTGTTTAGGATTAGCTTTTCAAATCAAAGATGATATTCTGGATATTGAAAGCGATACTGAAACCCTCGGAAAACCTCAAGGCTCCGATCTGGATAAGAACAAGTTAACCTTTCCAGCATTGCTAGGCCTTGATGGCGCCAAACAAAGGGCAAAAGAATTGGTATCTCGCGCATTGCAAGCGTTAGATAGGATCCCTCTTAATAGTGACCGGCTGGCTGATTTTGCCAGTTATATTGTCACCCGAAAAAATTAACTCAAGCGGACTTAGTCATAATGCTTTGCGATCCAGAAACCTATCCATTATTAGCCGGTATCGAAAATCCGCAAGCTCTCAGAGAGCTTGAAAAGGATCAGTTACAGACGCTTAATGATGAATTACGGGAATTTTTGATTAACAGCATTGCTCATTGTGGTGGGCATTTTGCTGCTGGTTTAGGAACGGTAGAATTAACCGTGGCGTTACATTATTTGTTCGATACTCCCGATGACAAAATTATCTGGGACGTTGGCCATCAGGCTTATCCTCATAAAGTGCTCACCGGACGTAAAGAAAACCTACGCTCTATTCGTCAAACCAATGGATTGCATCCGTTTCCCAGTCGCTTTGAAAGTGAATATGATGCCTTTGGCGTTGGCCACTCAAGCACCTCTATCAGTGCCGCCCTTGGCATGGCCGTAGCAGCCAAAGCCAGAGGTGATGAACGTCATGTGGTGGCGGTCATTGGCGACGGCGCGATGACTGCGGGAATGGCGTTTGAGGCTCTCAATCATGCGGCGGATTTAGACGTCAATTTAATGGTTATCTTAAACGACAACGACATGTCCATTTCAGAAAATGTGGGTGGCCTCAATAATTATCTGGCCAAAGTATTATCCGGTAAATTTTATTCAGGCTTTAAAGAAGGCGGCAAAAAAGTGCTGCAGAATATGCCTAAAATTTCAAACTGGGCACATCGAGTCGAAGAACATATGAAAGGCATGGTATTGCCGGGAACTCTATTTGAAGAATTAGGATTTAATTATATCGGTCCAATTGACGGTCATGACTTACCGACCTTATTGACCACCATCGGCAATATCAAAAAATTGAAAGGTCCACAAATATTGCATGTGGTCACCACCAAAGGAAAAGGTTTTGCTCCGGCCGAAGAAGATCCGATAGCTTATCATGCGGTACCAACGTTTGATCCTAGGGATTCAAAACTACCGGCAGCTAAAAAGAAAACCACTTATTCAAATATTTTTGGTCAATGGTTATGTGATATGGCCACTAAAGATGATCGACTAATGGGGATCACACCGGCCATGCGAGAGGGCTCGGATCTAATCGCTTTTTCTCGCGAATATAAAGATCGCTATTTTGATGTGGGAATTGCAGAACAACACGCCGTAACGCTGGCGGCCGGTATGGCCTGTGAAGGCGCAAAACCGGTATGTGCTATTTATAGCTCGTTCCTACAGCGTGGTTATGATCAGTTGATCCACGACGTCGCATTACAAGAGTTAGATGTATTGTTTGCGATTGATCGAAGCGGTTTAGTCGGCGGCGATGGAGCCACCCATCACGGTAGTTTTGATTTAAGTTTTATGCGTTGCATTCCCAACATCATCATTATGGTCCCAAGCGACGAAAAAGAATGTCGCCAAATGTTAACCACCGGTTTTGAGCATTCAGGTTGTGCGGCGGTTCGATATCCTCGTGGGGCCGGTACGGGTATCGATACCGGTAGCGATTTGAACAGCATAAAAATCGGTAAAGCTATCGTTCGAAAACACGGCGAAAAAATTGCCCTGTTAGCTTTTGGTAGCTTATTACAAAACGCATTGATTGTCGGCGAGCAGCTCAATGCCACAGTAGTCGATATGAGATTTGTTAAGCCACTGGATAAAGACTTAATTGTAGAAATAAGCAAAACTCACTCACAGATCATTACCTTAGAAGAAAATGCGATTGCGGGCGGCGCTGGAAGTGCTGTTAGTGAATTCTTGGCATCAAAGGATATTCAAATTGCCATCAAACATTTGGGGATCCAGGATGAATTTATTGAGCATGGCGATCCGAATGATTTGATGAAAATTTGTGGTTTGGATGTTGAGGGGATCAAAAGGCAGATCGGGGGCTAGGTTCTAGGTTCTAGGTTCTAGGTTCTAGGTTCTAGGTTCTAGGTTCTAGAAAAACTAAACAGGAAATTTAATGGATCAGCTAATTAATAATCGAGACTTACGTTTTCAACTCTATGAAGTTCTGGATACTGAAAGATTATTTACTCGCGCTAAATTCGAAGATCATAGTCTGCAAACCTTTGACGCGGTATTAGAAACCGCCGAAAAAATTGCGCTAAAGTATTTCCTGCCGCACAATCATAAAGCCGATCAAAACGAACCGCAGTTTGTTGATGGCGTGGTTGAAATGATCCCCGAGGTAAAACAAGCTTTTGACGCATTTAGAGAGGCGGGGTTTATCGCAGCCGGAATGGACTATGAACAAGGTGGTATGCAACTTCCCTTTATCATAACATTGGCTGCTTCAGGTTATTTCACTTCGGCCAATCCTTCTACCACCGGTTATGGATTTCTTACCACCGGCGCGGCAAATTTAATTAATACGTTTGCCAGTGAAGCACAAAAACAAACATTTTTACCCGCCATGTTAAGCGGCGATTTTTCAGGTACCATGGCTTTAACTGAACCCAATGCGGGCTCATCTCTATCAGACATCGTCACTCAAGCAACACCTCTCACAAATGGCCGTTACAAAATTAAGGGACAAAAGATTTTCATTTCCGGCGGAGATCATCAGTTAACCGGCAATATTGTTCATCTGGTTTTAGCTAAGATTAAAGATGCTCCAGCTGGGGTGAAAGGCATTTCACTGTTTATTGTTCCAAAGTATCGTTTAGATGAAAACAATCAACCCGGCGAATCTAATGATGTTAATCTCTCCGGCTTGTTTCATAAAATGGGTTATCGAGGCACCACCTCCACAATTTTAAGTTTTGGTGACAATGACGATTGCATTGGATACTTGATAGGCCAGGAACATCATGGACTGAAATATATGTTTCATATGATGAATGAAGCAAGATTATCGGTTGGTTTTGGCGCAGCAATGATCGGCTATCGCGGGTATTTAGAGTCATTGTCTTATGCCAAAGAGCGGCCCCAAGGACGAAAACCAACCGAAAAAAATCCAAACAGTCCTCAAGTCAATATTATCGAACATGCGGATGTGAGACGCATGCTACTGGCGCAAAAATCTTTTGTTGAGGGTGCTATGGGGCTTTGTTTTTATTCCGCCTGTTTAGTCGATGATGCTGAAACCGCAAGTGGTGACGAAAAACAAAACGCTGAAATATTACTTGATTTATTAATGCCAATTGTCAAAGCCTGTAATTCTGATTATGGATTAAAAGCCAATGAAATGGCCATCCAGATATTGGGCGGTTCGGGTTACACTCAAGAATATCCGGTGGAACAATGTTACCGGGATAATCGTTTAAACCCAATCCACGAAGGGACCAACGGCATTCAGGCGCTGGACCTGTTAGGCCGTAAAGTTTGGCTTAATAAAAGTCAAGGTTTAAAGATATTGGCGGCGAATATTTTGACCGACATAAAACGCAGCGAAGGGCTTGAAAGATCGACAATTTTTGCGACATCAATCGGTCAAGCACTAGAAACCTGCAACAAAATCACTCAGCACTTAGGCGCGAGCATGGCGAAATTTGGTCCCGATAAAACGCTCGCCAATGCTGGATGTTATTTGTCGATGATGGGAAAACTAGTTTATTCCTGGATGTGGTTACGTCAGTCAATTGTAGCGGAAGAGGCGTTGGCCAATGATATCAATCCGCAAGAGCAATCTTTTTATCAGGGAAAAGTTCAAGCCGCGCAATACTTTATCCAGTGGGAATTACCGACTCTGTATCATGATGCTAAATTATTAGAAACATTGGATGATACCTGTTTGAATATGCAGCAAGATTGGTTTTGATTGTGAAATACCAATCACCGGGTAGGAGCACGCGTCCCGCCGCGAAACGATATTGAAGCATCGTATATCGCAAAGGACGAAATTCAGTTTTTTTGTCGTTGAATGATTCGCGGCACAGAGGCGCGCTCCTACCAAAAGAAAGACAATATACAAAAAAAATAATTGTTAAATTGAAGGAATACAAAAATGAACTTAAATTTAAAAGACAAAAACGCGCTAGTTTGCGGTAGCTCCCAAGGTATGGGAAAAGCCATTGCCGTGCAGCTGGCAAAAATGGGCGCCAATGTCACCTTGTTTGCCCGTAATTTAGAAAAGCTTAATCAAGTCAAAACTGAACTGGCGAATGACGGCTCACAAGAGCATTTTGCTATTTGTGCCGATTTTAGTAACCCTGATGAAGTCAGTCGCGCTTTAGACGAACATTTAACCGTCGTACCGAATTTCCATATTCTAATCAACAATACCGGTGGTCCTGCTCCGGGACCTGCCAATACTGCGGAAAGCTCAGCCTTTTTGGCGGCATTTAATCAACATTTAATCAACAATCACCAAATCGCTCAACGAGTAATTGAGGGGATGAAAGATGCCGGTTATGGCCGGATCATTAATGTCATTTCCACTAGTGTGAAGCAGCCATTGCCTAATTTAGGTGTATCCAATACGGTACGCGGCGCAGTCGCTAGTTGGGCAAAAACCATGGCAAATGAGCTAGGTCCTTTTGGGATTACCGTGAATAATGTTTTACCGGGCGCCACTAATACAGTTCGTTTAGAAGCCATCATAAAAAATAAAGCGGCTAAATTTGGTTTGAGTATTGAAGAAATGGAAGAAAAAGAAAAATCCGTTATTCCGATGAGACGTTTTGCCGAATCAGAAGAATTTGCCGATGCTTGTGCATTTTTAGCATCTCCGTCGGCTGGTTATATTACTGGAGTGAGTCTACCGGTTGATGGTGGCAGAACAAGTTGTTTGTAAAGACTAAAAAATGATCACCACAGAGGCACAGAGAACACAGAGGAAAAAATCTTTGAATGAAAAAACGACTTTACGCCTATTGCGATACTTTTTTATAGAGCAATAGGCCTGTAGCAGTATAGTACTAACCCCTATTCAGTTCAGCTATTTTAATTTTTTATTCCTTCTCTGTGTCCTCTTCGCCTCTGTGGTAAAAATCTTTAAAAGGTTTTAAATATGCAAAAAATTCAAAACTACATCAATGGCGAAATGATCGCTCCGGTTAACAATCAATATCTGGATAATTATGAGCCTGCCACCGGCAAAGTTTATTCTTATACTCCAGAATCCGATCTGGCAGATTTAGAACTCGCGGTAACAGCGGCCGAGCAAGCCAAGCAAGCATGGGCGGATATTCCGCACGAGTCACGCTCGATCTTACTGATGAAACTTGCTGATGCAATTGAAGCGGCCGGTGACGAGCTGGCCAAAGCAGAGGCCATTGATAACGGCAAACCCATTGCCTTTGCCAGAGCCGTTGACAGCTATCGAAGCGCCGCCAACATACGCTTTTTTGCTAATGCTGCCACTCAATTTTCCAGCGAATGTCATGATATGGGCGCGGTTGGCGTTAACTACACTTTGCGTCAACCGATTGGCATTGTTGGTTGTATTTCGCCCTGGAATTTACCACTTTATTTGTTCACCTGGAAAATTGCCCCGGCGCTCGCCAGCGGTAATTGTGTCATTGCCAAGCCTTCAGAAGTGACACCGATGACGGCCTATATATTCTCCAGACTCTGCATTGAAGTGGGCATACCCAAAGGGGTGATTAATATACTTCATGGCACTGGTCCGTCGATTGGCGCGCCATTGGTTGAACATAATAAAATCAAGGCCATTAGTTTCACCGGTGGCAGTTCAACCGGTAAAGCGATTGCGAGTGTTATTGCGCCTAAGTTAAAAAAATTCTCCCTTGAACTAGGTGGAAAAAATCCCACTCTGGTTTTCGCCGACTCTTGCAACTCGAATTCTAATTTTGAAAAAACTGTCAGCGAAGTCGCCAGAGCTGCCTTTTCGAATCAGGGACAAATCTGTTTATGTGGCTCACGTGTTTATATTGAGAAATCGATCTATGAAAAATTTAAGGCGGCGTTTGTAGAAAAAATTGCCCAGTTAAAGATCGGTGATCCATTAGATGAAAAAACCCAACACGGGGCATTGGTTTCCGAACAACATCGAGACAAAGTCTATTCCTATATTGAACTGGCAAAAGAAGAAGGCGGAACCATTTTAACAGGTGGCAAAAAGATCACCATCGATGGTCGTTGTCAGGATGGATATTTTATCGAACCGACGGTTATTGAAGGTTTATCATCTGAATGCCGAGTAAATCAGGAAGAGATTTTCGGCCCGGTTTGTACTCTTCAATCCTTTGAAACGGAAGAGGAAGTTTTAACCAAGGCAAATGGCACAGAATATGGATTAGCCACCTCTGTCTGGAGCCAGGATATCTCACGATGCCACCGTTTATCGACTCAACTGGATTTTGGGATCGTCTGGATCAATAGCTGGTTACTAAGAGATCTAAGAACGCCATTTGGCGGAATGAAATCCTCTGGCATGGGACGTGAAGGAGGACTGGAAGCAATGCGCTTTTTTACCGAACCTAAAAATGTCTGTATAAAATACTAGTTCGCTAAAAATTATTGGAGAAAGTCAGTTTAATTTCCGGACGGCGCAGTCGGCGAGCAATTTCTGTTTTATCGAAAGCGCCGCCTCGATTATCTTCATAAATAAAACGAGTTCGATCGAATTCTGCGGTATTAATATTGTTAACTTCTAATTGAATTTTCACCCCAAAAAACTGACTGGTTTCAATAAAAACTCTCAGCCTATTATTTCCCCCAAAAGTTTGTTTTTCATCAACAAAATAATTGGTATCAACAAAATGCCCTTGGTACTCGATCCCCCAGGCTAACTTTCTTTCGGTGATATCTTGTCGTAAAAGAAAATTTAACCACCGCGGAGTATAACCGTTAATTGTTCGGGCTGTATTAATTATTGAATCGTCAAATTTTGAATCACGATAGATATGGGTGATCTCTATTAGTCCATTTTCCAGTAGAAAATCCAAGGGTAAATTGAGATCCGTTGTTATCCCCCAAAACTTTGCACTACCTGCATTTCCAACACCTTGACCACCGGAAGGTAATAATATTTGTTCCAAAATATCTTTTTTCCATTGATAAAAAGTTCTAATTTTTAGACTGCCTCGATCGTTGAAACTCCAATCATAAGTTGCAGCAAATTCTGTTGTTTGGTCCGGTTTTAAGTCAGGGTTGCCCGATGTCGTTCGATCATCTGACGCTTGGGAACTGGCAGCAAAATCGCCGAAGTCCAGTTGCCCTACTCGACGTTCAAGTTCCAACGCAAGCTGAGTCTTTTCATCCAGTTCATAAGTCGCCGAAAAACGTGGTTTAACAAATTTGAATCGTTGCTTTTGTTCGCCATCACCAGATACCTGGATCTTCGATAATTCAAATGTAAGACCGCCTTCGAGAATGAGATTTTTAGCGGCCGCATAATTAAAAGTGTAAAAAGCCTCTCCACGAGTTTCTTCAACCTGAGTATCACCGCCATTAAGTACTTGCGGTAAATCGTTTTGGAAAAAAACTGAGTTGCTGGTTAATTTATTTTTCGCAATTTCCAATCCAAACTCAGGCTTAAATTTTGATTGGGTGACCTTACCAAAAGTTGTACGTGCGATAGTTTCGCTGCCGCGAGAATTTTGTGAAAAATCGCTATTAAAATCAGTCGAGTTGTCTTGCGTTTGAAAAAGAAAGTTATTTTTGAACTCATTGTCCTCAACCAGGCCCAGACCAATGACTCGCCATTTCCATTCCGAAAATGTCTCATTCCAGTCGACACCGAACTCAGCCATTTTGAATTTGCTGTCAATGTTCAACCGCCAAAATTCATCGGGAAGGTTACCATTAACTAATCCCCCGTCAAAAATATCTCGTTGGGTATTTTGCGCATATTGATCACCGCCTATTCTCGCATTTAAGGTTAATTTCCCTTCGCCAAACTGGCGTATACCTTCGGCGTTGATAAAACCAAACTCCGTCAATTCTGTTAATTTTTCTTTGGCTAAAGAAATTAAGCGGCCACCTGCATCGAGCGTTTCTATGTCAGCCGTTCGATAACCCGGTCCGGCACCAATATCAATATCGAAAGCTGAATCCCATTTTCCTATGGTCGTCGCCAGGGCAGCTTCTAAATTAGGTTGAGGGCTACCTTTAGGAGCCCAGCGCTGTTTAAGTGCCCAACGACCTGTCGTACCTGATGTGATGCGGATTACGTTGGCAACAATTGCTTGCCCGGAAGCCTCGCCCGAACTAATACCGCCGCGAAGAATTTCAATTCTATCGACTTGAGTAGCGGGGATGCGGAGTAGTGACGACTTTAAACCACCCGATTTTGAGGTAGGCCTTACTCCATCCACCAAAACGTTGCCCGCATTTCCACCGAACCCACGCGCGCTTGATCCAGAATCAAAATTGAATCCCGGCAGTCTATCAATCATCTCTAGAGCATTTTGCGGTAAATATTGTTCGAAGAAACTCGCCGGATAAGTGAGGTTGCCGTTTACCGATTTTTGTAACTCGTCAAGGGGAATTTCTTCCGCATGAATAGGTAAGGAAAGGCCAATTAATGACGCACCTAAAGGCAGGCACAAAAATCCTTTATGGACTTTTTTTATGCGATCATTGATTTGCTGCAACGGTGTGATTAATAAGGCTGCCAATATTTACACTTAAGCTATGGAATGTTCAGGACAGCAGACTAGTGCTATTTTTGCCATAAATCCACAGCTAAAAATATCCTCTTACAAAATGATCCCGTTGCAAGAGTCGAGAAATATTCGAAGCGGTTGAATTTTTTCTCTGGGTAATTCTGTAAAAATTAAACTAATGCTTGTTATTGTTTTAATCCTTCTATAGAATGCGCCCCTCATTGATGCGGGGTGGAGCAGCATGGTAGCTCGTCGGGCTCATAACCCGAAGGTCGTTGGTTCAAATCCAGCCCCCGCTACCAATTTTTTAAGTTCGAATTAAATCTAGAATAAATCAACCATCAAAGATTAGATGAAGCCCCAGCAAACCGTGTATAACCCGCTCTAACGATGGGACTTGAATACATATTTTCCTTGGTGCAATCACTACTTTCATTATTTGGTAAACGCATTTCGCCGCAATTTCCGCAAGCTTTTATTTTTAGTCGGCCTTTTTGAAAAGTTGTCCAGAGATGAGTTGATTTTGTCATATCACTTCCTTTTATATCAATGAATGCTAATAAAATGTCTACTTAGATTACGTTGTATCGTCGCAGCGCAGAGTAAAAGAATTTATTAATACGAACTGTGATAAAGTTCTCAATTGATTATTGGATCAACTTGTTTCGTGTATTAGTTCACACTTTTAATTGGAAAATATTTCAATTTGAATTATTACTATCTGTTACAAAAACAAGACTAAATGCTAAACCTAGATACAACAAAAATTTTCAGACAATCTAAATTTTTATTATGGCAATGTAACAGAGAAGGAGCAGAATCTACTGCTGTTGATCTTTACTTGTTGCCACACTGCCCTAAATCAAGAAACCCAAATCACCTTAGCTCTAAGTGAGTTATTCAGTATATAACCTCCACGATTCCAACAAATTATTTTTTCTTATTACCTCGTAAGAGTTAACCTTAGTCTGTTTGTTGCTGAATTCTTTTTTGAATTACATTGGTTACACCTCTCTACCGCCCTTGCTCTCCACCTCAGAGAGCGTAACTTTAAGGTTATGAGTCCCCACTTTTGATCGACAGTAATTGGCAATATAAGGCGATTTAGGCTACATTTAATGGGAGTAATCAAAAAGTATGGCTTTATTTCTAAAGGATTTCGATTTTGATAAGCTCGATTGGTGCCATCGGAGGTTCGATAAAGACTGACTAAAAGCAACGGTCAGTACTCGATCTTTTCAATTTAGCCAAAGATCAAACTATAAAATGGCGAAAAACGGAAGATAAGGACAAGTCATGAATAAAATAAAGTCCATAAAAAAGGACAAAAGCAATAATAAAATAACTTCTAAAGTCGAGAAGATTCCAGCAAACAAACAAAAAGCCGATGCCAATGAACAACTCTCTGCAATTCGAGAGTTATTATTCGGTGAACAACTCCTCAGACTTGAACAAAATATCCAACAACAAAATACCCTATTAAATGAAAAGTTGGATAACCTCGAAGAACTTATTGCTAAGACAAGCGAAGAATTTAATAAGAAACTAAGTGCAACGAACCATGAAATAATGGAAAATCTTGAATCCCACCACCTGGAGCATATTAGTCAAGAAAGTGTCCTGGATGATAAGCTAGCAGCGCTAGATAAGAATTTCGACGAGTTCCAGCACGCGACTGAAAAAGACTTTAAGCAGGCACATGATACACTGACTCAATCGGCTAACGAAATCCATACTTCTCTCAAGCAAGAAGTTAAGCAACTGACCGATAAAATAGAAACGACGGCCCAGGAACTTGGCGCCAAAAAAGCCGATCGCAAGGCCATAGCAAATCTACTTGAAAGCATGGCCAGTAATCTCACTCAAAGTAAGGCCTGAGCATGCTAGAAGAACAAATTGAGAAAGCGGTGCGAGATGAAACCGCTACTCAGTCGAGTGACTATGAAAGACTTCGCTCGTTGTTGCTCGGTGAGGACTATGAAAAGATTATTCAACAAAGATTAACCCAGGAAAACATTGAACGCTTCGCTGAGGTTATCAGCGAAGCGTTTAAACTCAGAAATCAACAAGATAGTTCATTGGCAACAGAAATGTCCCCCGTCATTGAAGCTTCAATCGATACTTCGATTAAAAACCATCCAGAGCGTATCACCAACGTTATTTTCCCAATAATCGGCCCAGCTGTAAGAAAAGCCGTTGCAAACGCCTTTTCGGATATGATGAACTCCTTGAATCATCTGTTGCAACAAAGTTTAACCGCACCAGCACTTATTTTGCGATTTAAAGCCTGGCGTCTAGGCATTCCTTACGCTCAGTATGTTTTATTGCAAACAATACAATATCAGGTAGAACAGGTTTTTCTTATTCATCGAAACAGTGGCGTATTGATCCAGTCGGCCAATGCAGAAGGAATAAAATACCAAGACCCCGATCTGGTTTCTTCAATGCTCACAGCCATAACCGATTTCGCCAATGATTCCTTTAATCAGGAATCGGATAGTTTAAACGTTCTACAATTTGGAGATTTAAGTCTGTTGGTTGAAACTGGTCCACACGCAGTTTTGGCCTTTGCCGTTCGCGGAACTTTAAATAATGAAGTTAAACAACATATTTCTGAGCTCCTTGAAAGAGTTCATGTTAGTTACGCAAAACAACTAAATGCCTTTGATGGAGATACCATTCCATTTGAACCTTGCATCGGCTGGTTGCAAAAAGCTTTATTGAAGAAAGTAAAAGCCACGCCAAAACCTCGTCCCTGGCTAGCAATCGTTGCGATCCTTTTAATCACTTCGATCGCCTCGTTCTTTATTTACAAAAACTGGCAGCTAAAAAACTCAATAAATCTGATTGTTGAACAAGTAGATAATCAAGTTGGCTACCAGGTATTAAAACAGACATATCGGGATAATGAATTACGTTTACTGGTGCTGCATTCACCGTTAGCTATTTCGATTGAAGATTTGAAAAAAAGTTTTAAGACTCATGATTTTTCCCTTGTTATCAAAGAAAAATTGAGCGCCTTAGATAATCCAGAATTGTTTATTCCCTACCTTGCGCATAAATACCAATCCACTCTGTCGATCAACAATCAAGACCAAACAAATGTTCTTGTGGTTAGCGGAACGATCCGAGCGGAGAACCTGGCGGCTCTAAAGCAGGATATGTTGGTAAAAAATTACTTTGATTTAGCTTTATCGGAAACGCTAGTTTTTATCACCGACCTCTTGCCCCAGCAAGAAAATAGACTTGAGATTGAATCCTTAGTCAATAAAATCAACAATCAATATTTTTATTTTGATATTTCCTCAACCCAACTGTTAGATGATAGCCGTGAAAGTCTAAATACCACTATCGAACAGATTAAAAGACTGTTTTTTTTAGAAAAATTAGCCAACGTTAGCATTAAACAAATAAGTATTTCTGGATACGCTGATAGTCGAGGTAATAAGCGCCAGAATCAGGACCTTAGTGCCGAGCGTGCAAAGATTATTAAAAATATACTAGCCACTAACGGAATCACCGATAAATTAATTATAAGCTGGGGGTATGGTAACAAAGACCTGCCATCCGTACCAAGCGACCATCAAAGGAGAGCAAGAATAGAAGTTCTCTATACCCCAAATCAGGTGCCTGAACATGATTAATAAAAAAATATGCATGGTCGGTGCCTTTGCTGTAGGTAAGACGAGCTTGGTAAAACAGTTTGTTCAATCTATTTTCGATGAAAAATATCATACAACAATCGGCGTAAAAATAGATAAAAAAACCATCATTATTGACGATAAAACGATACAGCTAATGATTTGGGACATCGAAGGTGTAGATATTTTTACCGATCTCAAACCATCTTACCTGCGAGGTGCAAGTGGTATTGTTCTGGTGGTGGATGGAACGAGAAAAAAGTCACTGGACGCTGCTAAGCAGATAAAAGAACTGATCAGTGAAACCTTGGGGAATGTGCCTATTATTCTTATTATTAATAAGTCAGACCTGATAGAAAGCTGGCAATTTACCGAACAAGATACCGAATTCCTGGGGGTAGGTGATGAAAACACCTTTATAACCAGCGCCAAAATTGATCGAAAGGTGGAGAATGCATTCGAAAAAATTGCTGAACTAATGACCAGATCAACCCACAGAAGTGATAGCAAAGAGTCTTAAGATGATGGAAATAGAGGGTAAATTAGTGCCAAACGAAATTTCTATGTTTAGTGCTATTTTGGGTCAAATGGAGATAGCAGCTTTTAAGTTTACTAAGGATGGTTTTTTTATACCACTTTACCAACCTCCTGAGTGGTTTTCTGTTCTTTATTCTCAAATATCTGGCATGGCTCCTGAAAAAAACCAGTATCATTTGGGGGTGGTTTTTCCTTTTGTGGAGAATTTTTTATTTGATGCAGAGCAAATATGGAATGAATCAAATAGCTGCCATCTTTACTCCGGCTTATGGACAGAAGCCCAGCCAAATCAAGCTGAGCTATACTTAGAAGCCATCGCTATCAATGCAGCAAACATTCCTGTTTTATTGTTCACCAATGAGACAACCAACTTTGATGTTCGTCATAAAATTTTTCAAACGGCCAGAGACCTTGCGCTGCAAAATGAGCAGTTAGAAAATACTGTCAGGCAAAATCAACGTCAACTGCAACAGCAGTTAGAAAGTTTTTACCAACAGCAGTTATCATTTAAAGACTTGAATAAAAATATCGAAAAAGAATCATCAGCAGTGTTAATCTGTCGTCAGGATGGCGGTATTGAGATATATAACAAGGCATTGATCGACATCTACTCCTTTACTGATAATACAGAATTAAAAAGCCAGCTCTTGCTAGAAAAATGGGTAAAAGAAGCTGAAAGGCTGTACCCGGAAATTCACCGCATATTAGAAGTAGGAAAACATTGGGAGGGGGAATTCGAAACATTAGGTAGCAGCGGTATAAAAAAATGGATTAGGCTTATGATAGCGCCAATTACTAACCATGCTAGCGAAGTTGTGCACTACATTTGTATCGCAAACGATATAAGTGATATAAAAGTCTCTTCATCTGAATTAGAAAAATTAACCCAAGTTGATCCAACAACCCACTTACCTAATCGCAAAAATTTCTGGAATTACCTATCAGAAAAAATTGAACAGAGAAAACTTCAAGGAGGCAATCTAGCTCTACTTTATGTTGACTTGGATCATTTTAAGCAAATTAACGATGATTTGGGGCCAGAGCAAGCCGATTTTGTGTTAAAGACGGTTGCATCTCGTTTAAAGCGATGCGTCAAAAAACAAGACTACATTGCACATTTAGGTGCCGATGAATTTGCAATTATAGTGACAAAATACAAAACCAAGGGCTCACTGACAGAGATTGCACAAAGGCTCATTAACGGTATTTACAGAGAAGTTTCTTTTAATGAATTGACTCTCAATGTTTCAGCCAGTATTGGAATTTCAATCTATCCAATGCATGGGAATAACGCTCGGCAAATCGTTAAGAGCGCGGATTACGCCATGTATCATGCGAAAGAAATGGGGCGTAATCAATATCAGCTATATGGGCCGTCCGATAGCAGGCGAGGTATTCCAAGGCTTCATATAGAACAAGGATTAAAAACCGCAATCGATAATAACGAATTCGAATTGCTCTATCAGCCTCAAATATGTATTGGTTTACAAAGCATCCATCGCGCCGAAGCACTTATCCGATGGAACAATCCGACTTACGGAGTTATATCACCAGTTAATTTCATCGCTCTAGCAGAAGAGTCGGGACTGATTATTGATATAGGTCGATGGGTAATTATGAATGCTTGCAAAGAGATACGACTACTTGCTGACAATAATCTGATGGTGAAAATCAGTATCAATGTTTCCCCAAAACAGTTCAAGTATTCAAATTTGGCAGAAGATATCATTAAGAATTTAAAACAATTTTCAATTGACCCTAAACAACTGGAATTAGAAGTGACAGAAAGTGCCTTTATGGAAAACATGGAAGGGCTCGTTTCTCAACTGAATGAAATTCGTTCGCTTGGGGTCTCAATATCCCTAGATGATTTTGGCACGGGTTACTCCTCATTGAGCTATTTAAAAACTTTACCCGCTGATCAACTCAAAATTGACCGCAGTTTTATTAGTGAATTACCCGAAAGCATGCACAGTAAAACCATTGTTAAGTCGCTGATTAGTCTGGCCCATGAGCTATCTATCGAAGTGGTCGCCGAGGGGGTAGAAAACCAGCAACAATTGGATTACCTAAGAGAGTTAAAATGCGACTATTTTCAAGGCTACCTGTTTTACGGACCTCTAAGTGCCAATGAATTGCTTTCACTTTACCAAAGGTTAATTTTGAAACCTCAATGAACTGTCGAATAATTACTAGACAAAAGAGGTAATACCTTGGCGTCTATTTTTTTGACTTCTATTGGTCTGGGTGTTGTAGCGGTCAAGTGGTTGAAAAATTGAATGGCTAAAGGAATAGATAAGGGTTGTTCAAATCATTACTTAAGTAATACATTAAAGGTTTGCAATTTATTCTTATCACTAAGTTATCAACACAAACGCTACAGAAGCCATTATTACACTTCCATGGCGTTTGATATTGGTTTTCTACTTATCTTGGATCACTGCAATCACGCGACGATTGAGCGCTTTGCCAGCCGCGCTATTATTGCTAGTGATTGGTTGTGACTCGCCAAATCCTTCACTGGTAACTCGCTCGGCTGCAATCCCATATTTTGTTACTAACAAACCCGCCACTGACTTAGCGCGTGCTTTGGAAAGCTTTGAATTAAACTTTTCAGAACCGCTACTATCCGTATGGCCGTGGATCGCGACTGTCGCCTTTGATTGTTGCTTCAGGTAATTGGCTAGTTCTTCGATCTTGCTTAAATAATTTGGCAATACCTCCGCTGAAGAAGAAGCGAATTCTACTTTCAACGTGACTTTCTTTAACAAAATACAACCATCTGAATTCACTTTTGCCCCGAGTTTGGTTCCCAAGCAATTATCCACTTCATCGTTCACTCCATCTTTGTCTGCATCAACAATAACGGGCTCGGCTTGCGGTGGAACAACTTTTGCGATTATGGGTTGAGGCGCCACCACCTTGACTGATTTTTCTTCTGCGAAAGGATACCAACGAAAGCCGAGACTCCAAAAACTAGTGGATTCATTGTCAAACTCAAATCGTCGCCATTGCGCGCCAAGATCCCAATTGTAATCAAGCTGGTAGTTAATACCAAGACCGTAAAACAGACTGGCATCTTTGCCGGAATCATTACCGACGCCCTGGCCTTGATTGAAGGTGTTGTATTTACCATCCCAATCAAAATAACCTAATTTTCCAGTCGCTTTCCAATCTTTCGCAAGTTCGATATTTGCAACTGCCGCCAAAGTGAGCCCTTCGCCGGACTCTGGATGGATAGCCTCTACAACGTCAAAAAACTCCACTAGATTAGATTGATTAGCAGTGGCGTTTAATACAACCTCGCCT
>Ga0316205_10002295_pt1 | contig 20339 bp, 15 predicted proteins | sample 3monthpyrite_MG_FD_204941 | JGI IMG/M metagenome (GOLD analysis project Ga0316205, IMG submission 204941) | Microbial mat bacterial communities from mineral coupon in-situ incubated in ocean water Damariscotta River, Maine, United States -... | ecosystem: Environmental > Aquatic > Marine >... | reverse complement strand
AGCCGAAAAGGCCCAGCGAGGCGTTTTCGGCGTTTTTGCCGGCTTTGTCCTTGAACTGGGTCATGCGTTTCATCCAGCCCATGCGCGCAACACAGTTGAAAACCCACGCCAGTTGTGCGTGTTCGGCAACCTGGCTCTGGTTGAAGAGGATGGATTTTTCCGGGCTGAGGCCCGCCGCGATGAAACCGGCGCACAACTCGCGCGTGGCGTGGCGCAGTTTGCCCGGGTCCTGCCAGACAGTGATCGCATGTAAATCGACCATGCAATAAAGCGTTTCCGTGCCGCTGTCCTGCATATCGACAAAGCGTTTGATCGCGCCAAGATAATTGCCAAGTGTCAGGCCGCCCGATGGCTGAATGCCCGAAAAAACGCGGGGTGTGTGGACCGCTTCGGCCATATGTCATCTCCGTCTGGATTTCTTCGTCCGCCTCGCTTACCCATGCAGGTATTCGCCGTCAAGGAGAGCCGCGTGGAAGAACCGATCAATACCAGCCCTGTCAATCCGCTACCGCCGGTGGTGGTCTTGCTTGTGGCTGCGATGCTTTTGCTGGAGGCTGCGTTCTCGCTGGGGCGTGAGGGGTTGATCGGCGGGGCGCAGGCCGTTGGGTGGCGCAGCGAGGCCATTCAGACCTATGGGTTCAGCAACCGCGCCTTTAGCTGGATGGTGGAAAACCGGGTTTTCAATTTTGATTACGCGCTGCGTCTTTTCACCTTTCCCTATATTCACGGTGGTTTCACGCAAACCCTGTTTGGCGTTGTGATGACGCTGGCGTTGGGGAAATTTGTGGGCGAAAAGCTGCATCAGGTGGCGGTGCTGGCCTTGTTTGTTGTGCCTGCGGCGCTGGGCGCGGCGATTTATGGTCTGGTCCTGCCGGATGGTCCGGGGCTGATCGGGGCGTTTCCGGGGGTTTACGGCCTGATCGGCGGGTTCACCTATCTGATGTGGCTGCGTCTGGGCGAACTGGGTGCGAACCAGCTGCGCGCCTTCAGCCTGATCGGCGTGCTGATGGCCATTCAGCTTCTGTTCGCGGTGCTGTTCGGGGGCGACGGGACGTGGATCGCGGATGTGGCGGGATTTGCCTTCGGGTTTCTGATTTCCTTTGTGGTCTCGCCGGGCGGCTGGCTCAAGATCAGGCTCTGGCTTCAGTCGCGCCGCTAAGCCGGGCGGCACCGCCGTTCTCAGCGGCGGCGCAGGGCCATGCGGAACTCGGTCAGCGCAAAGGCGCGGGTGAGCGTGCCAAAGCCGAAATAGCTGGCCGTGCCCAGCGCGATCAGCACCACCAGCGCCAGCCAGCGCCAGCCGGGCAGGCCAAAGGCCGGACCCAGCGCCAGCATCAGTCCGGCCAGCACCGCGCCCATCAGCGCCGAGGCCAGAGTGATCCGCCAAACGCGGTTGCGAAAGCGGCGGTCGAACCGCGTCGTGTCGCCCATCGCGCGGGCCCCGCGCACCAGCAGCCAGAGCATGATCCAGGCGGCCAGCGTGGTCGCCAGCGCCGCGGCGATCCAGCCGATGAAGGGGGCAAGCCCGATGGCGATCCCCGCATTCACCGCCATGGCCACAAGCGCGTAGCGGAACGGGCTTTGCGTGTCCTCGCGGGCAAAGAACACCGGCTGCACCACCTTTTGCAGCACGAAGGCGGGCAGGCCCAGCCCATAGACCGTCACCGCCAGTGCCGTCGCGGCCGTGTCGTCGGTGTCGAAGGCACCGCGCTCGAACAGCACCGAGACCAGCGGGAAGGGGATCACCACGAGCGCCACGGCGCAGGGCAGGGTGAGCACCAGCGACATCTCCCCGGCGCGGCTGAGCGCTTCGCGGCTGCCCAGGTCATCGCCGGTCTTGAGCCGTCGCGACAGGTCGGGCAGCAGCACGATGCCGATGGCGATGCCGACCACGCCGAGCGGCAGCTGGTAGAGCCGGTCGGCGGCATAGAGCCAGCTGACGGCGCCTTCGTAGTTCGAGGCTACGATCTGACCCACCAGCAGGTTGATCTGCACCACGCCACCGGCAAGTGCCGCGGGCACCGCGATACGGATGAGGCGGCGCATGTCGGGGCTGAGCGTCGGGCGGCGAAAACGGAAATGCAGGCCCGCGTTGCGCGCCGCCTGCCAGACCAGCGCCAGCTGGGCCAGGCCCGCCACGGGAATGGTCCAGATGAGCGCGTCGATCACCTGCACCTTGCCGGTGACATAGGCCAGCCCCATGGCGGCGCAGAGCAGGATGTTCAGCAGCACCGGCGCGGCCGCTGCGGCGGCGAATTTCCCGGCGGCATTCAGCGCCCCGGAAAACAGCGCAGCCAGCGAGATGAAGACGATATAGGGGAACACCACGCGGCCATAATCCACGGCCATATCAAAGCGTTGATCCCCAACAAAGCCCTCGGCCGTGGCCCAGACCAGCGCCGGCATGAAGATGATCGCGAGCGTGGAGAGGACAAGCAGCGCAAAGGTCAGCCCGCTCATCGCGTCCGAGGCGAAGCCGTCAGGATCCTCGCCCGACTCCAGACGCTTGGAAAACATCGGCACGAAGGCGGCGTTGAAGGCGCCTTCGGCAAAGAAGCGGCGGAACATGTTGGGCAGGCGGAAGGCGGCGACGAAGGCATCCATCACGGGGCCCGGGCCGATGAGGTTGGTGATCAACACGTCGCGCACGAAGCCCAGGAGACGGCTGAGCAATGTCCAGCCGCCCACGGTCAGGACAGAGGAAAGCATACGGACGGTATTCATCGGGCGCGGGCCTTTGCCGGGTCGTTTGGTGCAGAACTATCGGATCAGGCGAAGCGGGGAAAGGCCCGTGCCGCGGGCGCGGCGCGCGCAGGCGTTAATTCCCTGGGAACCGCGCGCAAAACGGCGGGTCTGTATCGCGTCTGTATCGTGTCGGTATCACGTCGGTGTTTCGGGACGGGGCCGTTGCGGTTTGTTAACGGATCGGGCGAAGGGTGCTGCTGTGGGTGCGGCGGCATGTCAGCGTGTCACGGTGCGCGGTCTGACGAGCGTCCTGCGGCCGTCTTGAAGAAACACGACGCCCGTGAACAGTTCCAGATCGAGCGGGTTGGGCAGTCGAATGTCCCCCAGATCCGGCATGGCCCTGTCCGATGTGGTGAAATGGCGGTCGATCTGGCCGAGCACCACGAAGATGTGGCCGCGCGCGTGGGCAGCGCCGGCCAGCGCGCCGATCTGCTCTTGCAGGGGCGGCGTGTCACGGCGCTGATCCAGAAGCTGCATATAGTCGATGGTGGCCAATGCGCGGCGCGGGGCATCCGCCATGGCCGCGATGATCCAGTCGGCGCAGATTTCATCCGAGGTGTCGAGCGTGAACCCCGCCCCGATGCGCGCCGGGTCGCGGTCCATGGCGCGCAAGGTTTCGACGACATCGGGCGCTGTGTAATCGAGGGTGAAGAAAAAGCTTCGGGTTCCCGCGTCGGCGGCGGCAAGCGCGAGATCGAGACCGAGCCGCGTCTTGCCCTGCCGCGGCCGCGCCGCGACGAGGATCACGTCGCCCGGGGCGAGACCGTCCAGAAGTGCCCCCGGAGAGGTCCCGGCGGGATGCTCGGCTGCCAGATGACTCCAGGCGCGGTAGCCTTCGGATGTGGCGATGCGGTCGAGGGCGGCATGTAGCGGCAGCGCCTCGCGTCGGGCAAGCACACGGGCGTCACGGCGCAACTTGGTGATCGGGGCGGAAAGGGGCATGTCTGATCCTCCTGTCGCGGGCCAGAAACGCAGTCCCTCCATTATGCGATGGCCCGAACGGGATGATCGTGGAAAACACTGTGCCCGGCAGGTGATCTGCTGTCCCGGTCGGAGGGGGGAGGCGCGGGCCGCGCCTTGCGCCAGAGAATAACGACGCGTCCAGCGTGTATCAAGCCCGGCGATTTTCCCCGCCTGAACGACCCCGGTAAGTTTGCGGGGCAACGCCACTTCGCCCCCCGCCCTCACGCCCGGGCGCGTTCGGAGCCCTGTTCGATGGCCTCGCGCAGCTTGCGTTCCAGCGTTTTCTGCTTGGCCTCGGAATGGAATTTCAGGCCGAACATGTCCTTGACGTAGAACGTGTCCACCACCTGTTCGCCATAGGTCGCGATGACGGCCGAGTTGATATACACATTCGCCGCCGCCAGGGTGCGCGTCAGATCATAAAGCAGGCCGGGGCGGTCGCGGGTGTCGACCTCGATGATCGTGTAGATTTCCGAGCCTTCGTTATCGAAAGTGATATGTGTGGGCACCCGGAAGGCGCGTTCGCGTTTCTTGAGCTTGTCGCGCGATTCCATGGCATCTCGGGCCACCACCTCGCCTCTGAGCGTCTTGTCGATCATCTGCCGAAGGCGCGGCAGGCGGGCGGCTTCGAACGGGTGGCCGTCGGCGTCCTGGATCCAGAAGGCGGCGGTGGCGAAGCCGTCCTGGGACGTATAGGTGCGCGCGTCCACCACGTTCGCGCCCACCAGCGCCAGCGCGCCCGCCAGTCGCGAGAAGATGCCCGGATGATCGGCCAGCGCGAAACAGGCCCGGGTGGCGTCGCGGTCATCGTCGATGGCCAGATCGATGCCGATCTCGTCCTCCTTGAGATTGCGCAGCAGCCGGGCAAAGACCACATGGGCCGTCACATGCAACCCCTGCCAGTAGGGCGGGTAGTGCCGCGCGGTTTCGGCCCGCAGGTCGCGGGCGTCCCAGTCGGGCAGGGCCGCGCGCAGGTTGCGCTTGGCCTCGGACCCCCGGGTCTCGCGGTTGAGAGCCTCCAGCCCGCCCTCCATGGCGCGCCGGGTCTGGCGGTAGAGGGCGCGGATGAGCGACGCCTTCCAGTTGTTCCAGGTCCCCGGACCCACCCCGTTGATGTCGCAGACCGTCAGCACGCAGAGCAGGTCCAGCCGTTCGATTGTCTGCACCAGCTTGGCAAAGTCGCGCACCGTGCGCGGATCGGCGATGTCGCGTTTCTGGGCCATGTCGGACATCAGAAGGTGATAGCGCACCAGCCATTCGGCCGTGTCCACCTCCCGGGGCTTGAGCCCCAGCCGGGGGGCCACCTTGCGCACGATCTGCGCGCCCAGGATCGAATGGTCCTCGGGCCGTCCCTTGCCGATGTCATGCAAAAGCAGCGCCACGTAGAGGACCTTGCGATTCACGCCTTCCTTGAGAATGGACGAGGCGATGGGCAGCTCTTCGGTCAACTCTCCGCGCTCGATCCGCGCGAGGTGGGATATGCATTGGATCGTGTGTTCGTCCACCGTGTAGTGGTGGTACATGTTGAACTGCATCATTGCCACGATGGGTTCAAACTCGGGAATGAAGGCCGACAGCACGCCCAGCTCGTTCATCCGGCGCAGAGCGCGCTCGGGGTTGCCGTGTTTCAAAAGGAGGCCGAGGAAAAGCTTCTGCGCGGCGGGGTCCTCGCGCATGTCGTCGGTGATCATGTCGAGATTGGCCGTGACCAGGCGCATCGCATCGGGGTGGATCAGAAGCCCGGTGCGCAGGCCTTCCTCGAACAGTCTGAGCAGGTTCAGCCGGTCCTTGAGGAATTTTCGCTCGCTGGTGATGGCGAGGCGGCCATGGACCTCCTTGTAGCCGTCCTTGAGCTTTTTCCGGCGGCCGAAGAGGCGTTGCAGGATCGGCTCGGACTTGACGTGCATCGCCTCGAGCTTGGTCAGGAAGATGCGTGTAAGCTCGCCCACCGAGGTGGCGTGGCGGAAATAGGCCTGCATGAAATGCTCGACCCCGCGGCGGCCGCCCCTGTCCTCGAAGCCCATGCGGCCGGCGACCTCGACCTGAAGGTCGAAGCTGAGCTGATCCGAGGCGCGGCCGGTCAGGAGATGCAGGTGGCAGCGCACCGCCCAGAGGAAGTTCTCGGCGCGCGCGAAGCGGTCGAATTCCTCCTCGGTAAAAAGCCCGGTGCGCACCAGTTCCGAGACGTCCTGCACCCGGTAGAGATACTTGGCGATCCAGAACAGCGATTGCAGGTCGCGCAGGCCGCCCTTGCCCTCCTTGACGTTCGGTTCGACCATGTAGCGCTGGCCGCCCTGCTTGGCGTGGCGCGCGCCGCGCTCCTCCAGCTTGGCTTCGACGAATTCGCGTTCGGTGCCGTGAAAGAGGTCACGCCAGAGCCGGTGGCCCAGGTTGCCCGCCAGTCGCGTGTCGCCGGTGACATAGCGGTGCTCCAGAAGTGCCGTGCGGATGGTGAAATCCTCGGCCCCGAGGCGCAGGCAGTCGCGGATCGTGCGGCTGGCATGGCCCACCTTGAGGCGCAGGTCCCATAGGATGTAGAGCATCTGCTCGATGACGCTCTCGGCCCAGGCGGTGATCTTGTAGGGCGTGAGAAACAGCAGGTCGACATCCGAATGCGGGGCCATTTCGCCACGGCCATATCCGCCCACGGCCAGCACCGCCAGGCGTTCGCTTTCGGTGGGGTTGGGCAGCGGGTGCAGGTGCCGGGTCGCGGTGTGGTGCACGGCCAGCACAAGGCAATCGGTCAGCCAGCAATAGGCGCGCGTGGCGGCATGGGCGGCGAAGGGCTGTTCGGCCAGCGCCGCGGCGATGGCCGCGCGTCCGGTCTTCTGGCGCCGCGCCAGGAGCGACACGACCGCGCCGCGCAGGCTGCGGGCATCCGCCGCGACGAGGGCGGCCTCGGCGATTTCGGCCAGGGTTCCGGCCAGGTCGAAAATCTCCTGCGCGGGACAGATCAGCGCTTCGGCAGCGGGTGCGGAGGGCACGTCCTTCATCGCGCCCTGATCCGCGATTTTCGCAGAGGGCGCGGCGGTCGCAGGATCAGAACCCGGCGCGGCCAAAGCTCTGCGGTGCCGGTTCGATCACGAACAGTCTGCCCTCGCGGATCGTGGCCACGGCGAGCGCGCGCTGGTTCGAGCCGTCGGACAGGAAGCGGAACACGCCGCCGGTGCCCTGGAAGCCGGCGGACTGGGTCAGCGCGGCGCGGCCGAGCGCGTTGCGCCCGCCCGATTTCGCCAGAGCGCCGATGGCGGCAACCCCGTCATAGGCCAGCCCCGAGATGGCGTGGGGAGCGTTGCCATAGGCGGCCTGGAAACGCTGTTCGAAACGTGCCTTGCGTGCCGTGTCCGGCAGGGCGAACCAGCCGCCCTGAACCCCGGGCAGGGCGAGTGTCTGCGGCGGGGTGTCCCAGCGGGTCAGGCCGACATACTGGATCGTGTCGGGGGCCAGCCCGTTTTCGGGCAGCATCTGGGAAAAGAGCGGCAGAGCGCCCGCGGTGTTGGCGGTCAGGAACAGGGTGTCGGCATTGCCCTTGCGGACCGCCGAGGTCACCGACGGCACGGCCTGGACCACGCCTTCCTGGCTGAAATCGTAGTTCACGCGGCCCACGACCGACATCCCGTTGGCGGCCGCTGCCCGGGTGATGGCGGCACCGCCCACCTCGCCGGCGAGGTTGTTGGAGGCCACGATCACGACGCGGCTCTTGCCCTGGCGCCTGGCGTAGCCGAGCATCCGGTTCGCCACGTTGTCGAAGGTGTTGCCCAGCACGAAAAGGTTGCCGCCCGCGATGGTGGCGTTGTTGGAAAAGGCCAGGACGTTGACGTTCCTGGGGGCCATGGCCACGGCGACGGCATTGGCGCTTTCGGCGTGCAGCGGCCCGACGATAATCCTGGCGCCGTCGGCGACGGCCTGAAGCGCTGCCTGCCGGGCCTTGGCCGGCGATCCGGCAGTGCCGTAGACGCGCAGGTCGATCCTGACGCCCGAGAGGTCCGCCACGGCGAGCCGGGCGGCGTTTTCGAGGTCGCGCGCGAGGGCTGCTTCACCGGCGACCGGCGATCCCTGTGGCACCAGCAGCGCCACGGGGATGGGCGCGCCGGGGTTGATCTGCTGGCCGCCGCCGCCGCTGGCTGCGGGCAGGCCCGTCTCGCAGGCCGCCACCCAGAGGACGGATAACAGGACGAAAACTCGGATCAGCACCTTGCGGGGTGCGTGCAAAACGGCAAACATGGATCAACCTCACTCCCTCTGAGCGGCGGGTTCGGCCCGCCGCATGACCGGGGTGATCATAAACGTGTAACGGGGCGGGTCCAGAGATGATTGCAAGCGATCGGCCATTGCCCTGCGGGCTCTACCTTGTGGCCACCCCGATCGGGACGGCGAGGGACATCACGCTGAGGGCGCTGGATATTCTGGCCCAGGCGGAGGTGCTGGTGGCCGAGGACACGCGAAGCCTGCGCCGGCTGATGGATATTCATGGGCTCAAGCCGGGGGACCGGCCCCTGCTGGCCTATCACGATCACAATGGCGAACGCATACGGCCAAGGATCATGGCGGCGCTGGCGGCGGGAAAATCAGTGGTTTATGCCTCGGAGGCCGGCACGCCCATGATCGCCGATCCGGGCTATGACCTGGTCCGCGCGGCCCGCGACGAGGGGTTCGACGTCACCTCGGCACCGGGGCCGTCGGCGGTGATCACGGCGCTCACGCTGGCCGGCCTGCCCACGGACCGGTTCCTCTTTGCCGGGTTCCTGCCGAATGCGAAATCTCAGCGGAAATCCGCGCTCGGAGAGCTTGCGGGCGTGCCCGCAACGCTGGTTTTTTACGAATCGCCCAAGCGCGTGGCCGCGATGCTGCGCGATGCCGCCGAGGTGTTGGGCGGGGCGCGCGAGGCGGCGGTGTGCCGGGAACTGACCAAGAAATTCGAGGAAGTGCTGCGCGGCGACCTCGACACCCTCGCCAGAACCTGCGCGGAGCGGACCCTGAAGGGCGAGATCGTGGTGGTGGTGGGGCGGGGGGATTCGGTGAATATTAATGAAGTTGATTTAGACAGGTTGGTGAGAGAGGCGCTGAAGACGATGTCGGTGCGTGATGCAGCGGATCATGTGGCGCAGACAACCGGGCTGAAACGGCGGCAGGTGTACCAGCTTGCGCTCGGGCTGAATGGAGAGGGCAAGGATGGCACTTGATTTTTCAGGGCATTGGACAGGGCTTGATACGGTTCCTGAAACGGGGCTCGATACGGGGCTCCATACGGGATCGGGTGCCGTGGAGACGCGGTTGCGGGACCGCGGGCGGATGGCGTGCCTCGCGGGGGCGGCCGCCGAGGATCAGGTGAGGATGGGTTACCTGGCACGCGGCGCGATATGCCTTGAACAGCGCTGGCGCGGACAGTCCGGCGAAATCGATCTGATTTTTCGTCATGACGGTGTGGTGGTGTTCGTGGAAGTGAAGTCCTCCAAGACCCTGGACAGGGCGATTTCCAGCCTGCGACCGCCGCAGATTGCGCGCATCTATGCGGCGGGATCGGAATACCTCGCGCATGTGCCCGAGGGGCAGCTGGCGGAGGTTCGCTTCGACCTGGCGGCGGTGGACGGGTGCGGTGAGATCGAGATCGTTGAGAACGCCTTCGGTCATTTCTGAATTGCACCCTACGGGTGGTTGGCGCATGTAGAAGGCGAGAAAGCCTTGAGGATGCGCCATGAAGATCGCCTTTCAGATGGACCCTATCGGCCCCATCGACATCAATGCCGACAGCACGTTCCGTCTGGCCGAGGAGGCACAGGCGCGGGGGCATGAGCTGTTCTATTACACGCCCGACCATCTGGCCTATGACGAAGGGCGCGTGACGGCGCGGGGCTGGCCGCTGACGGTGCAGCGGGTCGAGGGGGATCATTTCACCCTGGGCGAAGCGCAGGTTGCCGACCTTGCGGAGTACGACGTGGTGTGGCTGCGCCAGGACCCGCCATTCGACATGTTCTACATCACCACGACGCATCTGCTGGACCGGCTGGCGCCCGGCACGCTGGTGGTCAACGATCCGTTCTGGGTGCGGAATTTCCCTGAAAAGCTGCTGATCCTCGATTTTCCCGACCTGATGCCGCCCACGACAATTGCGCGCGACATTGCCACGATTCGCGATTTCAAGGACCGGCATGGCGACGTCATTCTCAAGCCGCTCTACGGCAATGGCGGGGCCGGTGTGTTTCTGCTGTACCAGGCGGACCGCAACCTCACGTCGCTGCATGAGCTTTTTACCGGGTTCAGCCGGGAGCCGCTGATCGTGCAGAAATTCCTGCCGGATGTCGCGAAGGGTGACAAGCGGGTGATCCTGGTGAATGGCGAGCCGGTGGGGGCGATCAACCGGGTGCCCGCCAAGGGCGAGACGCGGTCGAACATGCACGTGGGCGGGCGGCCGGAGAAGATCGCGCTGAGCGACCGGGACCGCGAGATTTGCGCCGCGATCGGGCCGCTGTTGCGCGAGAAGGGGCAGGTGTTCGTGGGTATCGACGTGATCGGCGATTACCTCACGGAGATCAACGTGACCTCGCCCACCGGCATCCAGGAGCTGGAGCGGTTCGACGGGATCAACGTGGCGGCGATGATCTGGGAGGTCATCGAGGCCAGGAGAGAGACCGGCCGCGCATGAGCTGGATGCGGGTCCCGCTGAACCTCTGGCTGAGGCTTGCCGAAAAGACGCATATGACGCGGGCCAGAACGCCCGAAAAGCTGCGCCGGTCCTTCGAGGTGAAGGCGAAAATCTTCTTTCGCGGCGCGCGCGGGACACGCTACCGGTCCGGGACGGTGGCGGGCGTTCCCGGCTTGCGCGTGGTGCCGAAGGGGGCGGGCGAGGGGCCGCTGATCCTTTATTTCCATGGCGGTGGCTACATCTTTGGATCGCCCGCGACGCACAAGGCTATGCTGTCGCAGCTGTGCCGGGCCACGGGGCTGGAGGCCTTTCTGCCCGACTATCGCAAGGCACCGGAACATCCCTTTCCCGCCGCTGTGGACGACGCGATGGCGGTCTATCGGGCCTTGGCGGATCATCCGGGCGGTGTGATTCTGGGCGGGGACAGTGCGGGCGGCGGGCTGGCGCTGGCGATCCTGGGAGAGATCACCCGGCTGGGTCTGGGGCAACCCGCCGGGGTTTTTGCCTTTTCGCCGCTCACCGACATGACCTGTTCGGGCGAGAGCCTGGTACGCAATGCACAGGCCGAGGCGATCCTGCCGGCAAGCCGCACGGGCGAGCTGGTCGGGATGTATATGGGCGGGCATGACCCGGGCGATGCGCGCGCGGCGCCGCTCAACGCCGGGTTTTCCGGGGCCTGCCCGGTGTGGCTGTGCGCGGGGGATACGGAGATACTGCTGGATGACACGCGCCGGATGGCGGCGCATCTGAGGGCGCAGGGCGTGGCGGTGGTCGAGACCATCGAGCATGACCTGCCGCATGTCTGGCCGATCTTTCACACGGTGCTGCCCGAGGCGCGCGCGACGCTGCGGCAGGTGGCGGCGTGGATCAGGTCTCTTTCATCCCGGTGATGCGGTAGCTCACGGCCTCGGCCACATGGGCGCGCAGGACCCGGTCCGAGCCGTCGAGATCGGCGATGGTGCGCGCCACGCGCAGGACCCTGTGATAGCCGCGCGCCGAGAGGCCGAAGCGTTCGGCCACCTTGATGAGCAGGTCGCGGCCTTGCCTGTCGGGCGTTGCGACCTCTTCCAGGGCCTCGCCTTCGGCATCGGCATTCAGGCGCATGTCGGGCCGGTCCGCGTAGCGGGTCTGTTGCACCGCCCGCGCCTGCTCCACCCGCGCGGCGACGGCGGCGGAGCCTTCTGCGGTGGACGGAAGATCGAGATCGGTGAAGGCGACGGGGGGCACCTCGATACGCAGGTCGAACCGGTCCATCAGCGGGCCGGAAATGCGCGCGAGGTAATCCTCGCCGCAGACCGGCGCGCGCGAGCAGGCGCGGTTCGGATCGGTGAGGTGGCCGCATTTGCACGGGTTGGCGGCGGCCACCAGCATGAAGCGGCAGGGGTATTTCACATGCGCATTGGCGCGGGCGACCATGACCTCGCCGGTTTCGATGGGCTGACGCAGGGTTTCGAGAACTGCGCGGGGAAACTCGGGGAACTCGTCCATGAAGAGGACGCCGTTATGCGCGAGGCTTATCTCGCCGGGGCCCGCGCGACGTCCCCCCCCGACGATGGCGGCCATGGACGCGGTATGGTGGGGTTCGCGAAAGGGGCGGCTGCGGTTGATGCCGCCCTCGTCCAGAAGCCCCGCGAGCGAGTGGATCATCGAGGTTTCGAGAGCTTCGGAGGCCGAGAGCGGCGGCAGGATCCCCGGCAGGCGCGCGGCCAGCATGGATTTGCCCGAGCCCGGCGGGCCGATCATCATCACGTGGTGACGCCCCGCGGCGGCGATTTCGAGGGCGCGTTTGGCGCGTTCCTGACCCTTGACGTCGCGCAGGTCGCGCCCGCCTGTCCCGGCGACGACCTCGCCCGGCTCGGCCGGGGGCAGGGGGGACTGGCCGGTGTAGTGGCGCACGACATCGGCGAGACTGGCCGCGCCGATTACCCGGGCGGCACCGACCCAGGCGGCCTCGGCCCCCGAGAGCCTGGGGCAGAGCAGGGTGCGGTTGTCCTCGGCTGCGGACATGGCCGCCGGGAGCGCGCCCACCACCGGCACGAGCGAGCCGTCGAGGGACAATTCTCCCAGCGAGGTGGTCTCTTCGACGGCATCCCCGGGGATGATCTCGAGCGCGGCCAGCAGCGCCAGCGCGATGGGCAGGTCGAAATGCGAGCCCTCCTTGGGCAGGTCGGCGGGGCTGAGATTCACGGTGATGCGCTTGGAGGGGAGCGCGATGGACATGGAGCTGAGCGCGGTGCGCACGCGGTCGCGGGCCTCGGAAACGGCCTTGTCCGGCAGGCCCACCACCGAGAAGGCGGGCACCCCGGGGGTGACCGCGCATTGCACCTCGACGCGCCGCGCCTCGACACCTTCGAAGGCCACTGTGTAGGCGCGGGCGACCATGGGCGGGCTCCTTCGTTAAACTTGGTTAACGGTAGGAGGCGGATGGTTGAGGAATGGTTAACGGCTGCGCGTCTTTCAGGTTTTGGAGATGGATTCGCTCCTCCGGCGGGGATATTTTGGGCGAAAAGAATGACCATGGCGGGGGTTGCGGCACCATGATAGGCGTTGAGACATGAGCAAGCTACCGACGAAAGACGAGATCCTGGAGTGGATTTCGTCGCATCCCGCCGAGACCTCGAAGCGCGATATTGCGCGCGCCTTTGGCATCAAGGGGGCGGCACGGATCGACCTCAAGCGCATCCTCAGGGAGCTGGAGGCCGAGGGGCATCTGGAAAAGCGCAAGAAAACCTATCGCGACCCGGATCGGTTGCCGCCCGTGGCCGTCTTGCGAGTGGGCGAGGCGACGGTGGATGGGGACCTGATGGCGCATCCGGCCGAGTGGCTTGGCGAGGGCGACGCGCCGCTGGTGTTCATGGTGGCCAAGGCCGGCGATCCGGCACTGGGCGAGGGCGACCGGGTGCTGGCGCGGTTGCAGGCCGTCGAGGGCGAGCCCTATCAGTACGAGGGGCGGCTCATTCGGCGGATCGGGACCAACCCGCGGCGCATCCTCGGGGTTTACCGGAAAAAGGCCGAGGGCGGACGTATCCTGCCCATCGACAAGGGCGATGGCAAGGAATGGACCGTGGCCGCGGATGTCAATGGCGGGGCCAGGGATGGCGAATTGGTAGAGGCCGAACAGGCGGGGCCGAAGGGGCGGCTGGGGCTGCCCTCGGCGCGTGTGGTCGCGCGGTTGGGCGATCCCACGGCACCCAGGGCGGTGTCGCTGATCGCCATTCACCAGCATGGGATTCCGGATGAGTTTCCCGATGAGGTGATTGCCGAGGCCGACGGGATGAAACCCGCCGGGCCGGAGGGGCGCGAGGATCTGACCGAGCTGCCGCTGATCACCATCGACCCGCATGATGCGCGCGACCATGACGATGCGTGCTATGCCCACGCGGATGATGACCCGAAGAACGAGGGCGGGCATGTCATCTGGGTCGCCATCGCCGATGTGGCGCATTACGTTACGCCCGGCTCGGCGCTGGACAAGGAAGCCCGCAAGCGCGGCAACTCGAGCTACTTCCCGGATCGGGTGGTGCCGATGCTGCCGGACCGGCTGTCGGGGGATTTGTGCAGCCTGCACGAGGGCGTGCCGCGGGCGTGCATTGCCGTGCGGATGCGGGTGGATGCGCATGGGGTCAAGCTGGATCACCGGTTCATGCGGGGGCTGATGCGCTCGCCTGCGTCGCTGAATTATCAGGAGGTTCAGGCGGCGATGGATGGCGCGCCCAATGCCAGGGTCGCGCCGCTGATGGAGGATGTGATCCGGCCCTTGTATGCCGCCCACGAGGTGCTCAAGACGGCGCGGGGGGTGCGGCAGCCGCTGAACCTGGACCTGCCGGAGCGCAAGGTGGTTCTGTCCGAGGAGGGCGAGGTTCTGTCGGTGAATTTCGCCGACCGGCTGGAGGCGCACAAGCTGATCGAGGAGTTCATGGTGCTGGCCAATGTGGCCGCCGCCGAGACGCTGGTGGCGAAGAAGTCGCCGCTGCTGTTCCGGGTGCATGAGGAACCGCCGCCGGAGAAGCTGGACTCGCTTCGCGATGTGGCCGAAAGCGCCGGGCTGACCCTGGCCAAGGGGCAGGTGATCAGGACGGCGCATATCAATTCGCTGCTCACCGGGGCGGCGGGCACGGATTTTTCCGAGCAGATCAACATGGCCGCGTTGAGGGCGATGACGCAGGCCTATTATGCGCCCAGCAATTTCGGGCATTACGGCCTCGCGCTGAAGAATTACGCGCATTTCACCTCGCCGATCCGGCGCTATGCGGACCTGATCGTGCATCGCGCGCTGATCGCTGCGCATGGCTGGGGTGAGGACGGGCTGCGGCGCGAGGAGATCGAGCGGCTGGAGAGTACGGCGCAGCATATTTCGGAGACCGAGCGGCGGTCGATGATGGCCGAGCGGGACACGAATGATCGCTATCTGGCGGCGTTTCTGAGCGAGCGGGTCGGCGAGGAATTTTCCGGACGGATCAGCGGGATCGCCAAGTTCGGGGCCTTTGTGCGGCTGGATGAGACCGGGGCCGACGGGCTGATCCCGATGCGCGCCCTGGGGCGGGAGTACTGGCGGTTCGACCGGGATACGGCGACGCTGACCGGCGAGGATAGTGGCCGGGTGATCGGGCTTGGCGCGCGGGTGACCGTGAAGCTGGCCGAGGCGGCGCCGGTAACGGGCGGGCTGGCTTTGGAACTGGTCAGCCTGGAAGGCAAGGCGGCGGCGCGGGGATCATCCCGGCGCGGCGGGCCCTCGCCACGGCGCAAGCAGGGGCAGGCCAGGGCGAAGGCGGCCAAGCGCAAGCGCAAGGTCGAAAGGAAGAGATAACCCGTCCCGGGTGTCACTCCAGATCGAAACTCGTGGTTTCGGTGTCAATGGTGGCAGCCCCGCGTGTCAGGGTCACGGTGCCGGTATAGGTGCCGGGCGGCCAGCGGTCGGCCTTGAGCCGGCGACCGGCGGCGCGGAAGAACTGGGCCTGGGTCTTGTCGAGCCGGGCATCGTTGGAGATGATCTCGCCCAAGGGGCCGGTGAGGGTGAGGCTCATCACGTCGCCTGTGCGGCCTCCGAACGCGTATCCCCAGAGGACGAGTGCGCCGGTTTGGGGCGTTATGGCCTCGTTCGCGGTGCCGGACTTGATCGCGTCGAATGCGGGGACACGGCTGGAAAAGCCCAGCGAGATGAGCCCGCCGGGGACATAGGCGATCGGGTCGGCCCACAGAGTGTCCTCCGACGGCGCGCCGCAGGTGATCCGGCCATCCGGGTCGAAGGGGTCGACGACCTTGCCGTCGCGGCGGATCGTGACTTGCAGGTGCGGAAACTGGGTGCGGCCCGACAGGCCGACCCGACCCAGTGGCGCGCCGCGTTCGAGCACGTCGCCCTTTTGCACCCGGACCGAGCCCCGGGCCATGTGGCAGTATTGCGCGGTCCAGCCGTCACCATGGTCGATCATGATGCCGTTGCCGCAGTCGCGGCCATCCATTTCGGCGTCGTGTTCGGGGCGGTAGAGCCTGTCGATCATGCCGTCGCGGGTGGCGGTGACGCGGCCCGGCGCGAGGCTGAGCACCTCGACGCCCGCCTGCATGGCGGCAATCGAGGGCACGGCGAAATCCGTGCCCTTGTGGCCATCGTAGGTGAGCGAGGCGCAGGTGAAATCCCGGGCCCCGGGGCCGGGATCGTGATCAACGAATTGCTGGATATAGCAGCTGTCGCCAAGCGTGCAGTCGAGCGGCATGGAAAAGGCCGGTGTCTCGGCCCGGAGGGGCGCCGCCGCGCAGAGGAGCGCGGCGGTCAGGATTTTGAACCGCGGTGTCAATCCGCCGTCAGGAGCGGCGGCTTCTTCTTGCCCGCGATGCGCGGCTGGTTGGGGCCTTCAAGGCGCAGGTCGATCTTGCCGTCCTTGATGCCGACCTGGACGATGCCGCCCTTGGCCAGCTTGCCGAAGAGCAGCTCCTCGGCGAGCGGCTTCTTGATGTGCTCCTGGATCACGCGGCCCAGGGGACGCGCGCCCATCCTGTCGTCATAGCCCTTGTTGGCGAGCCATTCGGTGGCCTTGGAGGTCAGCTCGATCGTGACCTTGCGATCGAGAAGCTGTGCCTCGAGCTGCATAACGAATTTCTCGACGATCTGCATGATCACGTCCTTGGGCAGCGGCGAGAAGCTGATCACCGCATCCAGGCGGTTGCGGAACTCGGGCGTGAAGATGCGCTCGATGGCGGCGGTATCCTCGCCCTCGCGGCGGTCGCGGCCAAACCCGATGGCGGCCTTGGCCTGTTCGGCGGCACCGGCATTGGAGGTCATGATCAGGATCACGTTGCGGAAATCCACCGTGCGGCCGTTGTGATCGGTAAGCTGGCCGTGGTCCATGACCTGCAGCAGGATATTGTAGACATCCGGGTGCGCCTTTTCGATCTCGTCGAGCAGGAGCACGCAATGGGGGTGCTGATCGACGCCGTCGGTCAGAAGCCCGCCCTGGTCAAAGCCGACATAGCCCGGAGGCGCGCCGATGAGGCGGGAAACGGCGTGTTTCTCCATGTATTCGGACATGTCGAAGCGCAGGAGTTCCACACCCAGCGTCATCGAGAGCTGCTTGGCCACCTCGGTCTTGCCCACGCCGGTGGGACCGGCGAAGAGATAGTTGCCGATGGGTTTTTCCGGCTCGCGCAGGCCGGCGCGGCTGAGCTTGATCGCGGAGCTCAGCGCCTCGATCGCGGCATCCTGGCCGAAGACCACCCGTTTGAGCGATGCCTCGAGATCCTTCAGGACCTCGGCATCGTCCTTGGAGACGTTCTTGGGCGGGATGCGGGCAATCTTGGCCACGACATCCTCGATCTCCTTGGCGCCGATGGATTTGCGGCGCTTGGAGGCAACCAGCAGATGCTGGGCGGCACCGGCCTCGTCGATCACGTCGATCGCCTTGTCGGGCAGCTTGCGGTCGTTGATGTAGCGCGCAGAGAGGTCCACGGCCATCTTGATCGCCTCGGCGGTGTATTTGACGCCGTGATGTTCCTCGAAATAGGGTTTCAGGCCCTTGAGAATCTTGACCGCGTCATCAACCGTGGGCTCGACCACATCGATCTTCTGGAACCGGCGCGAGAGCGCGCGGTCCTTCTCGAAATGCTGGCGGAACTCCTTGAAGGTGGTGGAGCCCATGCAGCGCAGCTTGCCGCCCTGGAGCGCGGGTTTCAGCAGGTTGGAGGCATCCATCGCCCCGCCCGAGGTCGCGCCCGCGCCGATCACGGTATGAATTTCGTCGATGAAGAGCACGGCATCGGGGTGGTTTTCCAGCTCGGTCACCACGGCCTTGAGCCGTTCCTCGAAATCGCCCCGGTAGCGGGTGCCCGCCAGCAGCGCGCCCATGTCGAGCGAGAAGATCGTGGTGTTCGCAAGGATTTCAGGCGTCTCGCCGCCGACGATCTTGTGAGCGAGACCCTCGGCGATGGCGGTCTTGCCGACGCCGGGATCGCCCACCAGAAGCGGGTTGTTCTTGCGGCGGCGGCACAGGACCTGGATGCAGCGCTCCACCTCCGAGGCGCGGCCGATCAGCGGGTCCACGTCGCCCGCGCGGGATTTCTGGTTCAGGTCCACGCAGTATTTGGCCAGCGCGCTTTCGCCTTCGGTCACCTGCTCGGTGCCGTCGCCGCCGGTCTCTTCGTCCTCGGCCCCGGTAACGGGGCGGGATTCGCCGAAGGCCGGATCCTTGGCCACGCCATGGGCGATGAAATTCACCGCGTCATAGCGGGTCATGTCCTGTTCCTGCAGGAAGAAGGCCGCGTTGCTTTCGCGTTCCGCAAAGATGGCGACCAGAACGTTGGCGCCGGTCACCTCGGTGCGGCCCGAGCTTTGCACATGGATCGCGGCGCGCTGGATCACCCGCTGGAACGCGGCGGTGGGCACGGCCTCGGACCCCTCGATGTCGGTGACGAGGTTGCTGAGGTCATCGTCGATGAAATCCACCAGCGTGCCGCGCAGATCCTCGGTGTCCACGCCGCAGGCCTTCATCACGCGGGAGGCGTCGGGTTCGTCGATCAGCGCCAGCAGCAGGTGTTCGAGTGTCGCAAATTCGTGCCGCCGCGCGTTGGCCAGCGCCAGCGCCGCGTGGATTGCCTGTTCGAGTGTCGTCGAGAATGAAGGCACGATGTGCTCCTTCTATGCTGACCCGAGGGGAGGGACCCCTTCAACCATGGCCTCATAAGATTAAAGTTTGGTCGATACGGGCCGACCTTCAAGTAATTTCTTCTCCGAACCGTTCACTTTTCGTTTGACTGAGTCCGTGACGCAAGGGCAACTCGCCTAGAAGTTGTCCTTGCGGGTGCGAATTTCGGCAAAAACGTCCCGGTCCGGTGCATTTGCCATGCCGAGCGCGGATTTGAGCCCCGGGTCGGAAGCGCGCAGGAAGGGGTTGGTGGCCAGCTCCTCGGACAGCTGCGAGGGCACGGTAGGCCGGTTTTGCGCGCGTGCGGCGTCGATTTGAGCGGCGCGGGCCTGCAGGGCGGCGTTGTCCGGATCGACCGAAAGCGCAAAGCGGGCATTGGCGGCGGTGTATTCATGGCCGGAACAGACGGCGGTATCGGGCGGCAGGGCCGCGAGTTTCGACAGGCTCTCCCACATCTGCGGCATGGTGCCTTCGAAGACGCGCCCGCAGCCCAGGGCCATCAGGCTGTCGGCGGTGAAGACCGCGCCGGAGTCCGGGAAATGCACGGCAATATGGCCCACCGTGTGGCCCGAGACGTCGAGCACATGGCCGGTCTCGTTGCCGATGGCGATGGTGTCGCCCTCGGCCACGGCCAGATCGAGCGGCGGCAGGCGGTGGACATCCGCCGCGGCCCCGATCACCCGGGCGGGATGCGCGGCCAGCAGATCGCCCAGCCCGTCCACATGGTCCCAGTGGTGATGGGTGAGGATCACATCCGTGAGAGTCCAGCCCTTGTCCTTGAGCGCGCTGATCAGCGGCCCCGCCTCGGGCACGTCCACCGCCACGGTCGCCCCGGTTGCCGGGTCGTGGGCAAGATAGGCATAATTGTCGTCGAGGCAGGGGATCGTGAGAATTTCGAGTGGCATGGCTTTTCCAGTGTTGCGGATTGCGGCTAAGGTCATGGTGACCGATCGCACGCGGGGCCGCAATGCATCTAGATGTGCAGGACCTTAGGAATTTCTATTACCGCAGTGCGCTGGGCCGTGCGGCGCAGAAGACATTGCGCGACGAGCTGGCGCGGTTCTGGCCCGAGGCCAAGGGGCAGACGGTGGCGGGGTTCGGCTTTGCGGTGCCGCTGCTCAGGCCCTTTCTGCGGGATGCCCGCCGGGTCATCGCGCTGATGCCGGCCCAGCAGGGGGTGATCGCCTGGCCGCAGGGACTGCCCAATGTGAGCGTGCTGTGCGAAGAGACATTCTGGCCGCTGGAGACGGGGCATGTGGACAAGCTTCTGGTCATCCATGCGCTTGAGGCCAGCGAGCGCGCGGCGGCGCTGCTCGAGGAATGCTGGCGGGTGCTGGGACCGGGCGGCAAGGTTCTGTTCGTGGTGCCGAACCGGGCCGGGCTGTGGTCACGCAGCGATGCGACGCCGTTCGGGTTCGGGCGGCCCTACAGCCAGGGGCAGCTGGAAAACCAGCTCAAGGAGCATCGTTTCCTGCCCGAGCGCCATGTCACCACGCTCTACCAGCCGCCCAGCGAGCGCCGCATCTGGCGCAAGACCGCCGGCATGTGGGAGCGCCTGGGCGGGACGATGGCGCTGATCGGCGCGGGCGGCATCCTGATGGTCGAGGCCACCAAGCGCGTGCAGGCCCCGAGCGGGCCGGGCCTGAAGGAGACCGTGCGCAAGCCTCTGGAGGCCTTGAAGCCGGCGGCGAAACCGAGGGCCAAGCCGGTTTAGGGTCCTGACCCCAAGAGCCGCGTTCACAGCTTGACGGGCATACCGTGCGGGGTTTTCCGGTAAGCATCTTCCCAGGCGCGGCGCCGCGCGGCGCGGCTTTGACCCGATATGCCTGCCTGCTGCTCGCCCATGGTTTCGAGGG
>Ga0316205_10002294_pt1 | contig 20346 bp, 15 predicted proteins | sample 3monthpyrite_MG_FD_204941 | JGI IMG/M metagenome (GOLD analysis project Ga0316205, IMG submission 204941) | Microbial mat bacterial communities from mineral coupon in-situ incubated in ocean water Damariscotta River, Maine, United States -... | ecosystem: Environmental > Aquatic > Marine >... | reverse complement strand
TTGGTAGTCACCATTAAACATAGCATCTAATCGCGCTTTAGTATTGCTCATGCCTATACCAAAGCCATTGCTCACGGCATTGTTTTGTCCGTCACCATTGTCGATAACTTGTAAAATTAATCGGCTCCCTTGTTTTTCTGCAGTGATGGTAATACTACCCGCCGCTTTTCTTGGTTCAATGGCATATTTGATAGAATTTTCCACCAAAGGCTGTAATAACATGCTTGGTACTTGGCAACTGAGTACTTGCTCACTGATGTTCATTTTAATGGCTAATCTATCGCTAAAACGTACTTTTTCAATAGACAAATAAAGATCAAGCAGTTGCAACTCTTTACGCAAAGTAGTTTTATTTTTAGCATGTTCATCTAAGGTATAACGAAAAAATTCACAAAGCTTGTCTAACATTTCATTGGCTTTGTCATTTTCATTTTTATATATAAGCGTAGAAATGGCATTCATGGTATTGAACATAAAATGCGGATTTAATTGATATCTAAGCATTTGTAATTGGGCATCTTTTGCCGATGTTTGTGCTCTTAAGAGCATTTCATGTTCTTTTTGCAGTTTGGTGTTATATAGCATGATGAAAAATATTGCCGTCCAAACAAACATAGTGGTGAGTGAAAACATCAGCCAACCACCAAACTCCAACATATTCCATGCTTCATTCCAGTGTTGATGATAAACAATCACTTTGAAAGAGCTCATTTTAATAACGTTATATAAAAGTCCAAGTATTGCCGCGGAGAAAAAGCTGAAAAAGAGCATTTTTTTTAAGGGAAAATGTACAATGCGGCGAATAAACAACCATTGCCAGTAAGACAAAACAAAACCACTGAGCGTTTCAACAATAAGGTTTATAATTTGTCCTGAAAGGTTAAAGTTTGGTTCACTTAGTTGTGGCCGGATAATAGCTAAAAAAACCACCAGCGCATAACCAAGCCAACCGGTAATTTGTAAAGTCCAAAATTGCTGGCTTTGTTTAGAAAATGCTTGTGGCTCTATTTCAAGGGACGTTTCTACTATCGGTTTTTTCATAATTTTAATCATAGTAACTTGCTGTAGAATTGCCAGACATTTAAAAAATAAGAGTATAACAATTAAACACCTAAAAAGTTTTTTTGCGACAAGGCGTGCCTATTTCGCGACAACTTATTCATTCAAAAAACAAGGTAATCACCAAAAATTATATTATATCGCTTATCTATCTTTTTAAGTTATAAGTGACTTGATTATAATTACATCATTGTTTGATAGTGAAATGTTCAATGGTGATATTAATGATGACTGAATTTACTCCTTTTTCCGCGCTACTCGGTGGTGCATTATTAGGTCTTTCTTCTTTGCTCTTTTTATTGCTAAATGGTCGAATTGCCGGAATATCTTCTATTGTTAGTGGTTCATTTAAATCATTAAGTAGTTCACCACAATGGCGTTGGAGTTTTTTACTTGGCTTGGTGTTATCTCCCCTTGTGCTGACATTATTTGATTATCAAACCAGTTCAAGTATTGATATTACTTGGCCAATGATTATTGCTGGCGGCTTTTTAGTTGGCTTTGGCTCATACCTTGGCTCAGGTTGTACTAGTGGTCATGGTATTTGTGGTATTGGCCGATTATCGCCCCGTTCAATTGTGTCAACCTGTGTTTTCATGGTGGTTGCTATTATCGTGGTATTTATTAGTAAACATTTACTTTAGCAAAGGAGGCTAACATGAAATTAATCGTCTCTTTGCTATGTGGTTTGCTTTTTGGCATAGGTTTAACGGTTTCACAAATGGTGAATCCTCAAAAAGTTATTAACTTTTTAGATATTGCAGGCAACTGGGATCCAAGCCTGATGTTTGTCATGGGTGGAGGTTTACTGGTTTTTGCTTTAGGGTTTTTCTTTGTAATCAATAAGCGTATCACAAAAAAGCAAAAGCCAGTTTTTGCTGAGCAATTTTTCATTCCTAAACGTAAATTAATTGATAAAAACTTACTGGTGGGTGCCGTATTTTTTGGTGCTGGCTGGGGCTTAACGGGAATTTGTCCCGGCCCGGTAATGGCTAATGTATTAAGCTTTGAACCTAAAATATTTGCCTTTATTGGTATGATGCTAATGGGAATGTTCGTTGCTCGCGCAACCTTAAAAGTAAGTGATGCTAAAACTTCAGCTGTTGATAATGATAGTTTGTCATCAGTAATGACTGCCGCTGATTCTAAGTAATTAAGCCAAATTCAGCTGAGTTAGGTAAACAATTCTACTTGCCATTCCTTCAATGATAGCGTCTTTACACTTATCTTTAAGCTGTGCAGGTAAATCACGTAACGCATCTTGATCAATACATAAAATAATAGAGTCCTCTACCGCTTTGGCTGAAGCACTTTTTTTATGTTTATTGATAAAACTGCTTTCGCCAATAAACTCTCCAACACTGACATAGCCAAGCACTTTATCAGTACCATTTTTTGTAATAGCAACTTTTCCAGACAAAACAATATAAAAGTTACGATTCAGATCGTCTTCTTTTTGTACAAACTTATCTTTATAACACTTATAACAGCTTGAAGAGTTTAACAATAATTCACGCTCTCCTACCGTTAAATGCTTGAAGAAATTAACACGGGCAACAATTTCTAAAAGCTTTAAGTGTGGAATGTTTTTCAACGGAAACATGACTACTTTACTTCCTAGCAGGGACTTTATTGCAATAATGCTTTAACCGCTGATAAATCAACAATTTTGTCATCAACTTTTAGATATGCAACTGCTTCATTTTGCTCAGATACATCATCGCGCATCAGCGTGGCCTCAATAACACCAGGCATATTTATTAACAACTCAGCGACTTCTTCCGCTTTTTCTTCACTCTCTATCGTGGTAGCAAAGCTAAAGCTCTTTGATTTTTTCAATTTTTGCATACCAAAGCTCAGTAACAACCAAATCAAACTTGCGACTGCCATCACTAAAAATATACTGTTCTCACCATAACGACTAGCCACAAAGCCACCAACAAGACCACCAACAAAAGCGCCTAAAAACTGGCTACTTGAATAAATACCCATAACACTGCCTTTTACGCCAGCAGGGGCAATTCTGGATAAAATAGATGGCATCGTCGCTTCTAAGTAATTAAAGGCAGTGAAAAACAGCACCACCGAAAGCACTAAACTCCAAAATCCCGTTGGCAGTAACCATAATGAAAACAACGCCAAACTTAACAGAGCAACAGCAGCACTGAACATGGGTTTTTCTTGCTGTTTTTTCATGGCAATGATCATAAATGGCACCATCAAAAAGAATGAGCCAAGTAAAGTAGGTAAGTATATTTGCCAATGATTTTCTAACGCTAAACCGCTGGCGACAAATTGCTTAGGCAAGGTAACAAAACACGCCGTTAGCGCCATATGTAAAATAAAAACGCCCCAGTTCAAACGTGCTAATTGCGGATGACGAATAAGTGTGCTGATTTGCTCAGGTAAAGCAACATTATCACCACGCGGGGCTTTATTTACTGAATACGGCACCATAAATTGGATCATTAACATCGCAAGAATGGTTAAAAAGCCGGTAAACCAAAATAAGCCACTCAAACCAAAAGCATCTGCCACTATGGGTCCTAAGATCATGGCAAAAGTAAAAGATAATCCAATGAACATGCCGATTGTTGCCATCACTTTTGGACGTTGCTCTTCGCGAGTTAAATCTGCCGCAAGCGCTAAAATGGCACTAGCAATAGCGCCCATACCTTGCATTGCACGACCCAGTACAACGCCATATATTGTTGTCGACATTGCAGCGACAATACTGCCTATTAGAAAAACCACTAAGCCTGCCAATATCACCGGTTTTCGGCCATATTTATCAGACAAAATTCCCATAGGAATTTGCAATAAAGCTTGCGTTAAGCCATAAGCACCAATGGCAAGTCCTAACCATAATGGGCTGTAACCTGCTAACTGTTCGCCATAAATAGCAAACACAGGTAAAATCATAAACAAACCGAGCATGCGCACACCAAAAACACTGGCCAGTGAAAATGCAGCTTTTTTCTCGATACGGTTTAAACCTGAAACACTCATGGAAACTTTTACCCTGTTCAAAATAGCCCAAATCAGAAATCGTCGTAGTTTATCACGCTAATGATGGCAACCAAAATAATCCTGTTGGCTTTACGCATTATATCAATAGAAAATAACACACCATAGCGACCATACTTGAAATAATAAAACTCAAAACGGCACCTTCTTTAACCATAGTTTTTATTTCTATTTCACCGATACCATAAGCAATAGCATTGGGCGCAGTTGCAACAGGCAACATAAACGCACAACTAGCCGCCATAGCAGCAGGTATCATTAATACTGCGGGCTCTAAGCCTGAAGAAATAGCAGCGACGGCTAATATTGGCATCAGCAAAGTAGCCGTTGCAGTATTACTGGTAATTTCCGTTAAATAAGTCACGAACAAGCAAATGGTTAACATCATCAAGATAGGTGGTAAATCTGATAGCGAAGTTAACCAGTCGCCAAGCATGGCACTTAAACCTGAGGCGGTGAAACCTTTAGCAATAGCGATGCCACCGGCAAATAACAATAACATTCCCCACGGAATAGTTTTTGCTGTGTCCCAGTCAAGTAAACGACTACCTTTACCGTTAGGCACCATAAACATAAGCACTACAGCAAATAAAGCAACGGTGCTATCACCTACCCCTGAAACGTCGAGCATACCGCTCCAACCACCAAAAGGCTCACTGCGGGTAACCCAAGCAAGTGCAGTTAAACCAAAAACCCACAAGGTGCGCTTTTCTTCAATACGCCAGTTGCCAAGTTTAGGTAAAACTAACGCATGCTCAAGTTTAACATTGCGGGTTAACCACCATGCCATAATAGGCAAAGCAATCAACACCACAGGTACACCTATTTTCATCCATGCAAGAAAACCAAACTCTTTACCTGTTTGTTCCTCATAAATGCCAGCAAAAATAACATTAGGTGGCGTGCCAATAAGCGTACCTAAGCCGCCAACACTGGATGCATAAGCAATACCTAAGATCAGTGCCACTTTCAGATTTTTATTATCTACATGACTTAAAATCGCCAGTGCCATTGGCAGCATAATTAAGGTAGTCGCGGTGTTTGAAATCCACATACTTAAAAAACCTGCTGCTAACATAAAACCAAAAACTAAACGTCGACCACTTGAAACGCCCACTAAACGAATCATATAAACCGCCAGTCGTTCATGAGCACCGCTTTTTTCTAGGGATTTAGACAGCATAAATGCGCCCATCAACAGCAAAATTACGTGGCTGCCTAAAGCTGATGCCACCGCTTTATGATCTAAAATACCGAACAAAGGCAGCAAAGCAAAAGGCACTAACGACGTAGCAGGAATAGGAATAGCTTCGCTAACCCACCAAATAACGGTTAACAATGTAATGGCGGCGGCAATGGCAGGTTTGTCAGCAACGGACAGCGCGCCAAGGATTAAATAAAAGGCAAGCGCCAGTAATGGCCCAATGAGGATAAAGTGTGATCTGGCTATTTTCATTTTTGTTTTTATCCGAATTTAGGTAGTAAGTCGGTTTCCAATGGCATGAAAATATCATCAATTACAAAGCTAATCTACAAAGTAAAATTAATAAATATACATTTGAATGATATCTAAAGAGGAAAACCTTCTAAATATAAATTGTTACAAATGCAAAACATAATAATAACAAAATTTACCCAAAGCTTACCTCGCAATCAAAGACAATAAAAAAACATTGAATAACAATAATATAGAATGATTGTAGCGATTTTTATTTCTAAGAAAATTAATTTAATAAAGATATTTGTAATAAATACTCACATTATTAAGCTTTGCTCAATGAAAGGATTCGTTAAAATTTGGTTCAACAGATTCTAGCTTAAACGTTAACCAAGGATGTTATATGTATAATTTAAAAATAGTATTTACCATTATTCTATTGTTTTTTTCTCAATCAGTTTTAGCTGATTGGGTTCCTTTTAAAATGAAAAACAACAAAATCACTTTTAACATTGAAATTAATGGTGAAAAAGCTGTCGCTGTTCTCGATGCAGGCATACCAACCCGTGATTCAAGTAACAGTGATATTAACTTAAATATGATCAGTCAAAAATTTGTGAATAAACATCAAGGTGTCTTTAAAGATTTAGGCAAAGCAAGATCTCGAAGCGCACATAAAATTAGAGTTGAAGGTGTTAATGGTAGCTTTTTAGCGCAAATTTATAACAATGTCCCCGTTAAAGTCTTTGGCATGGATTTTTCTCTTGATCATACTGTGGCAGGGAACTTAGTTGATGCAGACTTATTGTTAGGATCTCACTTTTTTGAGAATAATATTTTGCACATTGATTTTCCCAACTCAAGACTACAAGTTTTTCCGAGAAAATCTATTGACATGAATAAATTTGCCAACGTGCCGATGAAAAAAGAACGTGGCACTGGCTCACCTGCGATTAAAACTAAATTAAATGGCGAGAAAGTATGGCTAACGTTGGATATTGGCAACAGTGACTCAATTTATGTGAAACGTAGCTTAGTAATTGATGAAGAGTGGATTACAGATACAACTAAGATAAAGAAGTCTACAATTACAGGTCTTGTCAAAACCATTAATAGTGAAATAATTACCGTTGATGATTTTAAAATAGGACCTTTTGAAATGGAAGATGTTGCTGTTCATTTTCCTGCTGATGGTGAAAAAAGTAATATCGGCAAAACTAGAAAAGAACAAGCCACTGACAAAAATAGTCGCATCAGTCGTGGCATCAATACCAAGGGGACCATTGGACTTGATATCTTAAAAAACTTTATTGTTACTATCGACTTCTATGATTACAAAATGCATATCACAACACCTTAACTATTAATAACAATAATTAAGCCTTAAGCCCTCTTTCAAGTTCAGCAATAACAAGAGGGCTCTAACAAGGTCATTTAAGTAGCAATTTCAGCGTAAAAGTACTAACTAAGTTGTGCAATCAATTCCCTTGAGTTTCCTGTTATGGCATAATATTTGGCTGTAATTTTTGCGTATTGGTATCAAGGTAAAATGAGAAACATAGAAGTCAGGGGAGCGCGTACCCATAACCTTAAAGACATATCTTTAACAATTCCCCGCGACAAATTAGTGGTTATTACTGGTCTTTCTGGCTCTGGAAAATCATCTCTAGCTTTTGATACCTTGTACGCAGAAGGCCAACGTCGTTACGTTGAATCGCTCTCAGCTTATGCGCGCCAGTTTTTATCGTTAATGGAAAAGCCAGATGTTGATCACATCGAAGGTTTGTCTCCGGCTATCTCTATTGAGCAAAAGTCAACTTCGCATAACCCGCGCTCAACTGTAGGTACAATCACCGAAATTTATGATTATTTACGCCTGCTTTATGCTCGCGTTGGTGAGCCACGTTGTCCAACACATAAGCAACCATTAGCTGCACAAACAGTCTCACAAATGGTTGACAATGTTTTAGCGCTGGAAGAAGGCACTAAAGTAATGTTGTTGGCGCCAGTGCTGCAAAACCGTAAAGGTGAGCACATAAAACTTTTAAATAATTTAGCCGCGCAAGGCTTTATTCGCGCCCGTATTGACGGAGATGTGTGTGATTTGTCTGATCCACCAACATTAGAGCTTCATAAAAAACATACTATTGAAGTGGTTGTAGATCGTTTAAAAGTGCGCCCCGATATTCAATTACGTTTGTCTGAGTCTTTCGAAACCACACTAGGCTTAACCGCTGGCACAGCAAAAATAGCCTTTATGGACGAACCAGAGCGAGAAGAATTATTATTCTCAGCTAACTTCGCCTGTCCACATTGTGGTTATAGCATGCAAGAATTAGAGCCACGATTGTTTTCATTTAACAACCCTGCCGGTGCCTGTCAAACCTGTGACGGTTTAGGTATAGAACAATTCTTTGATAGCAGTCGCATTATTGCTAATGAAGAGCTAAGTCTTGCTGGTGGTGCAGTACGTGGTTGGGACAAACGTAATTTTTACTATTTTCAAATGCTGCAAGCCTTAAGCGAGCACTATAAATTTGCTGTCGACAAGCCCTTTAAAGACTTGTCTGATGAATCGCGGCAAGTAGTGCTTTATGGTAGCGGCACACAAGAAATAGAATTTAAATACATGAACGATCGCGGCGATGTGGTGTTACGCAAGCACCCGTTTGAAGGCATAGTCAATAATATGCAACGCCGCTATAAAGAAACGGAATCTAATGCGGTACGTGAAGAGTTAGCCAAGTATTTAAATAGCCATCATTGCCCTGATTGTAATGGTAGTCGCTTACGCCTTGAAGCACGTAATGTTTTCATCGCCGACACCCCTTTACCTATAGTAGCTGAATACGCCATTGCCGATGCACTTGAATTTTTTCAAGGACTAGAATTAACAGGGCAAAAAGCACAAGTTGCTGAAAAAATATTAAAAGAAATTAACGAACGCTTAGGCTTTTTAGTCAACGTTGGTTTGAATTATTTGAATTTATCGCGCGGTGCTAACACACTTTCAGGTGGTGAAGCACAGCGTATTCGCCTTGCTAGCCAAATAGGCGCAGGTTTAGTAGGCGTAATGTATGTGCTCGACGAGCCTTCAATTGGTTTACATCAGCGAGACAACGAACGTTTACTGAAAACATTGATCCACCTTCGAGATTTAGGTAATACCGTGATTGTGGTTGAGCATGACGAAGATGCTATTCGCGCCGCCGATTTTGTTATTGATATTGGCCCAGGCGCAGGTGTGCATGGCGGTGAAATTATCGCCCAAGGCACTGTTGATGATATTTTAACTTGTAAGGACTCACTTACCGGAAAGTATCTGTCAGGCGTAGAGTGTATTGAAATACCTAAAAAACGTCATCCTTTTGATAAAAAGAATGTCGTTGAATTAAAAGGCGCTAGTGGCAATAACTTAAAAGACGTTGATTTGGTTATCCCCAATGGCTTAATGACTTGTATCACTGGTGTTTCTGGTTCAGGAAAATCAACCCTAATCAACGACACGCTTTACAAACTTGCCCATATTGAACTTAATGGCGCTACCGTTGACGAACCAGCACCTTATACGTCAATTTCAGGATTAGAGCACCTTGATAAAGTTATTGATATTGATCAAAGTCCTATCGGCAGAACGCCACGCTCAAACCCTGCAACTTATACCGGAATATTTACCGCTATTCGTGATATTTTTGCTGCTACGCAAGAGTCACGATCGCGCGGTTATAAGCCGGGACGTTTTAGTTTTAATGTAAAAGGCGGTCGCTGTGAAGCTTGCCAAGGTGATGGTTTAATTAAGGTAGAAATGCACTTTTTGCCAGATGTTTACGTGCCTTGCGATGTTTGTAAATCTAAACGTTATAACCGTGAAACTTTAGAGGTTTTGTACAAAGGCAAAAACATTCATGAAACCTTGGATATGACCATTGAAGATGCGTTTGAGTTTTTCAATGCCATTCCGGCGGTAAAACGTAAGTTACAAACCTTACTCGATGTCGGCTTAGGTTATATCAAACTTGGGCAATCTGCGACCACACTTTCAGGTGGTGAAGCACAGCGGGTTAAATTGTCGAAAGAATTATCGAAACGCGATACCGGTAAAACCTTATACATTTTAGATGAACCCACCACAGGTTTACATTTTCACGATATAAAACAGTTATTACACGTAATTCACCGCCTGCGGGATCACGGTAATACTATTGTGGTGATTGAACATAACTTAGATGTTATAAAAACCGCTGACTGGATTATCGATTTAGGTCCAGAAGGTGGCTCAGGCGGTGGCGAAATACTAGTAACTGGCACGCCAGAAGATGTGGCGCTGCATAAAACCTCACATACGTCGAGGTTTTTAAAGCCATTGTTGAATTAAATAGATGTCGCTGAAACCATGCGCTGACATAAGCCACAATGGTAAATCAAGTACTTATCTAACAGCTAAAACCATATACTGACATAAAATAAAACCATACTTTGACAAAAAATCTCAATTTATAAATGAGCATTATTAAATGTAATAAAATTACATTTAGCTAAAGTTTAGCCAAAACGTACCAGCTTGGTTAACTTAACTGCCTATTCGGCATTACACTTAACAACATCGTTATATTGTTTCGGATCGTAATTCTCAACTGCCTATTCGGCATAAAATAAATAGTTAATGTTTATGGAACGCTTCCGCCATTTTCAGCTGCCTATGCGGCATCATATATCATTCCTTTTTTCATATAACGTTCATCGTGATTCTCAACTGCCTATACGGCATAACACTACAGGCTTAATTTATTATCTTCCGGCGAATAATTATCAGATGCCTATACGGCAATACATTCATTCCAGTTTGTTGTTCATTCTCAACTACCTGTGCGGCATGTATTTATTCTTAAAGCTATAGCTTCGTCCTCCTTCTTTCTCAGCTGCCTACTCGGCAATATACATATCTACATCACCAAGACTGGTGTCACGACTATTTTCAACTGCCTATGCGGCATAATGCAATAACCTTAGTTTTATTTAATAAATAAAAAAAAGCTTATTATGTGAACTAAATAACATTTAAAACACATAGTTACCTAGCCTGAAAAATTTAGGGACTAAAGATACTTAGTAATGTCGGGAACAGTCCCTAAGTGCTTATCATTTGTTGCTAAACCGTAACTATTAAAACTGCTTTCACAGTATTCAACACCAAGCTCTTTTTGGATATAAAGCTGCACATCTGCACTTTTACTGACACTATCTACGGATATTTGATGAAAACTATCAAACTCACGTACAATTTTTAATTTTTCCGGCTTAAACTCTCGTCCTTGCGCTAATGCTCTTTTTTTTAACCTTTCTAAACGCCTTCGTTTTTCACCAGGAAATATTTTTTTAATTGTTTGATTTCTTTTAAATCTAACTTCTGGGCAATCAGAAGGAACTTGCCTAGTTGAACTTATAGAAAAAAAACCACATTCTTTCATATCATTAAAAAATCGCTGCTGACTAAGCGTATTAAGCGCGTCTTTATCAGAGTAAAAAAACGCGATAACATTCCCAATAGATTCATCACTCCAGTGAGGGAAACTAACCCCAATTCCCTGTATGTTCTTTTTACAGGTATAGCCATGCATAATAAAAAGGCATCGTCCGACCAATAAGTTAACATTTGCGCTTTCAGGTAAGAAACGAACAGTAAAATAATAACGGGTCATATTACTTGCCACCCTTTTTAGGAAAAAGCCCACCCTTAATGAAAATGGCAAATAGATAATATATTTGAGGCGTTATCTGTAAATCACCCTGATCTTTAGCCAGCTCTAATTCCTTCAAGAATTCAGGTACTCTTTTTAATAAAGAATAAAAATCTATTTTTGAAGCAGGAGGCCTTAATGCCACCCAATAGTCCTGATCAGCGCCATATTCATGAACACGTAAACACTTAGCGCTTTCTTCTGACCACCAATCATCTATCAACTGTATTGCAGCTCCTACTTTTACCCTATGAAATACAACTGCGCTATTACCGTCAGTACATTTTACTTTAGAGAGCTGTTTTTTTAATTTCCCCTTTTCTCCTGCATCTAAAAGAGGTTGGCTAGGAAATATCTCTTGGCAAAAATTAGTTTTAATTTTAGCTGTAACATCTGCCGCCCAAAAAATATTTGGATCACTTAACGCCTCTTCAAGCTCTGCAGATAACTTTTCTAGTACACTTTTATCTTTTGCTGACCACTGACTATCCCAACTTAAAAAACGAGTGTTCTCTATTTTATAAATATTATTTAAACTCGTTTTTATGGTGATTTCAGTATCCCCGCTATTCTGATTACGCCAAAGCCAAGTTCCTATTAATAGGTTTTTAACGTATCGCAACGCTAACTCTTTATAACCACGTATACTCTTAAACACTGTTGCAAGCTCCTGAAGAAGCTCTAAAACCTCCCTATTATTACAGACAGCAGGTTTTAATGAATTCGCTTCCACCCTTAATGAAAATCGAGAATATATAGCTTCAACATTAGGTGGTACATAGCATTCTTCAATGGCTAAAGGGTTAGAAAATGATAAATCTTGAGGAGCAGAGTTTTTAGGGGTTGAATCAGGATTAAATCCTTCTGCAAAACTAGATTTTTTACCCCTGATATACGCTACTTCGGCCTCTAAAGGAATAAAATCACAAGATGAGCTCTTATAAAAAAAGACTGCTTTCCCAGGGTAAAGTGATCGGTTGTACTTCAAAGAATTACATAATTCCATAACTTGCCTTCGCCTTTTTAATTAATATGAATGACTCTTGAACTTCAAACGACCAAAAAGCCTTATTAAAAAAATGTTTCATTCCGTTATATCTTAATTTATAAGCACTCATGTATTGCGCAACCCCAATCACGGGTTCAGCAAAACAATGCAATGAATATAGAGCCCCCGATCTATTTATTGGCTTATCCAAAAAGGTGAAGCCTTGCATAACCGGACACAAATTAGCGTTAGCAATTAATAAAGTAGTTAAATCATCGATATTCTCTAATTTTGCTGTATGTGGCACCAGCCACTGACCAAAGCTAGGCAACTGCTTTAATACTGAAAACAGCTGAGTTTCTTTTTGGAATAATTGGCACCAAGTAGAATTGATTTTTTGCCAATTAGGGATCATAGTTCCACCAGCAAGCCGAGAAGGGAAGCATGCTTTCAACACTTGGTTGTTTTGTTCTAATTTTTCAATGCTATCTTCATCACCATCTAACTTCACGATTATGTCAAAAGTCAAATCGCAAAATCGATTTGCTGTCACGCCCGATCTTTTGAATACTTTTTGATTAGGTCCATTCATTGAAAAAGCAGGTAGCTCATTCCCTTTAACTAACGAGTAATCTCTTATAAACAATGAAAAGGATGAAAAACATAATGTAACACCTAAACGCTCACTTAGCCGTCGTTGATAGTTATAAAGCATTCCCCAAACAGCCGTTAATGAAGGTGCCCCTATACAATAAGGGTTTGCTTGTGCTTGAGCATCAAACACCTGAATATTATTTAGGTACAAAAATCGTTTGTTACCATTATTAACATTAACTGGCTCTACAGTACCTTCTAACTTAACTAAACGATTTAAAGTACTAATTAAAATACGCCGCAAGCGTAAAACTATAGCTTGATGGTAGGCATACCTTTCAGGTAAATTATTATTAAGATATTCAAATAAAGGAGCTGTTAAACGGTTGTTAACTTGATCAACCGTTAATAATTTAAAAATCAATTCACCTTGCTTATAGTTCGATAAATCCAAAACACGATTGTTTTCTTGTAGCTCAAAACGCCAATCAATAATAGGCTGTAACCATTGAACTAAACCTGCTCGAATAACCTTATAAGAGGTAAGTGCACTTTCTTTACGCTGTCTATGTGTTAGTTTTAAAGGGCTAGAAATTAATTCCTTTAATGCGTAAATAAAACTAGCAGACGATAATATTTTATTGTTAAAGACATTCTTACCTTGCCCTAATAGCCATAACATTTTTTCAGTGTAATCCACTGAAACGGGTTTAATGTTAGGAGGATAACTTAGCAAAGATATATTACCACCAAGAGAAGCAACAAGTTCCCCCATAGAGCTTGGACGAACATGTTCAAGATTAGTATATCGACCTTTTTTTTCTCTGGATTTAATTTGAATTTCTGCTTGAAGAGAATGGCTAACAACAGGTGTTAAAGAGATATATTTATCACGAAAAGGAAATTGAATTTGTTTAGAAAACCGATCGACAGTAACTGGAATATCTGACTCTGGCAGGAGTTTATTAACTCTTTGACAAAGGCGATTATAATCCTTAGCTATTAAACCTAAAGTTTTAAATACCTTTTTAAACACATCATTATTATTTACCAATAAGTCAGCTAAACAAACAATTTTACCTTGCCAATAAAAGTGACAACAAAATAATTTTGCACAGTTTATAGTCGTACTATTATGTGACCAACCTAACGTACGCTGACAATTAGCACTACTTATAACTCCAGAGATAGTAGAAGGATGTGGAACCAGTAATCGCTGTTTGCTCACCTTTATATCAGGATATTTTAAGTTATGGCTATGCAGCCACGCTATTTCACTAACGCATTTATCAAAATGTGGTTCATCAAGCAAAGTACGTTTAGCTAACTTTTCATCACATAGATCTTCAATTAACACTTTTCGGTGAGTTAAATTAACTAAAATAATCAATGCCGCCTTTTCAAGGCCTGTTATATCAATCAAAGGCGTGTAGGCACTAAAAGCCTTTCTTAACTGACTATTTTTTTCATTTAGATCATCGATGATTAATAGTTCTTTAAGCGTTTTATAAATTACCATTTTGATAAATACATTCCTGAAAAATGATCCCCAAAACTTTTTTTAAGCTCGACTACTTGTCTTAAGAAGAAAACACCTTCGTTAGTAGTTAGTTTATGTTTTATTTTTAGTCTAAATGCCGCTTTTAATGTTCCACTTTCATATAGTCTGTACACCTGCTCATACGAGGTAGATAAAATAGCTGAAGCTTCAGCAATACTAATCAATAAATCTGCAATATTAGGTTTTTGTGATTTAGGATTTTTACTCACTAAATCTAACAAATAGTTTTCGACTATAGTCCAAACAAAATGTCTTCCACTTCCATCCTCAGACAATAAATTTGATGAGGAAATTAAGTTACCAAATATGGAAGTAAACGACGTTTTATTAAATGTATCAATTAATTTAAATTCAGCGTTTTTCGTTATTTCATCAAGTTCCCGATAAAAGTTTTGAGGCCATTTTTCAAAATAATTAATAACAGATTCGTTATCAAAAGTGTCTAGGTCAAAGTATCTTTTTTGAAACCAAGCTATTGCTGATAGCTTTTGAGCCAAAGGAGTATCATTTAATATTGGATTACTTGAATCAAGTGTTTCCCCCCTGATTGATGATGAGAGTAAAACCTTGAATTCTGAGGCTTTAAGTGGTTTTGTATTGGTTAATTCAAAGCCACAAGAACAATGGGTAATTGATTCGTTTGCAATGTAATTAATACATAAATTACATGAAGAGCATTTTTCAACTAAATTATGATTGTGTTTATCGCATGCCTGATAATGCTTGAAGTGCCATACTTGTCTAATATAGGGTTCATCTCTCAAGCATTCAGTGCATATGGGAATACTGTATGGAGAAGCGCCCTCATATCGAACAAAGCTAAGAGGAAAATCAATGCCCTTCCAATTTACGGTAGATTGTGAATTTATTTTTTTATGTGATCTAAAAATAGCGAGTTTTTGTAATTCAAATTTTGGAAGGTTTAGTAAAGATTCAAGTAATTCAAAAGCTCTCATTCGGAAATGACTATCTTGCTTAGCATGATATATATTTAATAGCTTTAAATCTAAAGGAAAAGCACCGTAAGCTTCAAAATCAAGATCTCTTAACTCATCTTTAATAGCTCGACTTAGTTGTTGATAAGAATCAAAAAAATTTTCATTTATAATTCGTATCAAATAGCTTTCTAATGCCTCATCATTATAAGCTTTGGATTTTGGATTGAAAAGAAACATCGTTTACCATAAAAATTACAATATCTTAATTTATAGCTTACTTATTAAAAATTTACCCACTAAAAGTTACACTACTGAATAGAGTTACGCCTTTCGACTAAACAAAAATATTACACACGTTGCTTTAATATTTGATTTTTCACCTCGGTATTCATAAGCCTTCTATTAGTCTTAACTTTCAGGTCAACAGTTAAAATGGAGAATTAAACATGTCAGCTTGGAATAAAGGTAAACGTGTCGGTCAAAAGAAAGCATTTAAGCTCGAAGAAATTTGGCGCATTCGAATACGATTAGAAATCGAAAATAAACTTGAGCATTTAGCTTTATTTAATTTAGCTATTGATAGCAAGCTTAGATCTTGTGATTTAATAAGTTTAAGAGTACGGGATATATCATCAGCATCGCTTGTTCAATCTCGAGCAATGATCGAGCAGCAGAAAACTCACAAAGAAGTTCAGTTTGAAATAACACCCAAGACCCAACAATGTTTGAGTCAATGGATTTATCAGAAAAACCTAACTTCGTCTGATTATTTATTTGTTAGCCCAAGAAAATCAGGCCACCATATTTGCTACCACTACTATGCCAATATAGTTAAAAGCTGGGTGTCTACGCTAGGCCTAGATATAACTCAATATGGAACACATTCACTCAGACGAACTAAGGCATCTTTAATTTATGCAAAAACAAAGAATTTAAGAGCTATTCAGTTGCTGCTTGGGCATTCAAAGCTGCAAAGTACTATTGAATATCTTGGTGTTGAAATTGAGGATGCATTATCAATTTCGGAAGGTACAGAAACATAAAACATTAAAAATCGTCATCTTGTATTAAACTAAATTTGTTGTGTTTAGATTAAATACTCTATGGCGCTTTCGCCCCCATTATGAGTTAGAAAATATATATTAGTGACCAGAATTACTTAGCCACTACAGTTACATACCTTATTGAGTTTGATAATTTATTTCCCCTAAAACTGCTGCATTATTACAGTTATCGCAACATTTAGATCATATTGAAAATATACTTGATACTTGGACTTCAGTTTGAATTTTGTTGCAAAATTAGTCGCCAATTTAAATGTCAACACTTGGTTTATTAAGTCAATATGAACTAAACGGGCGCATTGAAATCCAAAGTAGGTCTTTACCGAAGGGTATAGCGCTTTAAAAAGGCTCTCTTTTGCTGAAAAAATAATTGTGGTAGCTAAAGGTTCAGGTATCATACTATCAGAAAATATGTCTAACTCATTAAAATTATAAATTTCTCCTCTAATCTCATCGGCCATACAAGGCGATAAAGTATCCTCAATATCTATTCCTAGTATTGAGACATGTTGACGTTTCCCTACTATACAAATCGCACGGTTATTGTTGTGTGAAATAGAACCAACGATTCCTGTTGGCCAAAGAGGTTCTCTATTAGGTCCGATTCCAACATGGAGTTGAGTATCTAAACCCAGTAATTTAAGTGCATGTAGGGCTGCATATCTTCCTGCTAAGAACTCAGCTTGTCGTTTAGGCACTGATCGCTTTATAGTATGAGGATAGGAAATCGATAATTTGCCAAATAGTGAAACATCAAAGAACTCTAAATCAAAATTACAATCTATTAAAAAAACGTCTTTCTCTGGATCTACCCATCCCTTCATGCTCCTTAAAAACTTACTTGAATCCCATTTTAAAATTTTAGGCTGAAGCTTGTTAGTTAACATTTTATGCCGTAATTAAATTGAATAACCGCAAAGAGAGTCCACAGTTTGATTTAGTATTCTATCAACTTCAATAAGCAGTTCATCTCTATTTTTTTCAATAAAGAAGTGATCACCATTAATAACAGTGTAGGAGCAACTGTCTTTCGTTAAATCATTCCAAGCGGAAAGTTGATGAGGTTTAACATTAAAATCTTCACTCCCACTCAACACATGAATAGGAAAAGGCAAATGTATTTTTTTAGCTCTATATTCGTCAGAAATTCTAAAGTCAGCCCTTAATAGAGGAGTTAGCATCCCCATCAAGTCATCATTTAAAAGGACTTCTTCAGGAGTCCCATTTAATAACTTTAATTCTTCAATAAATAAATGGTTAGGTAAATCATAGATCCTCTTTTTTTGAAGATCTACATGCGGAGCACTACTACCAGATGCAATTAAACATTGTGGAAGTTCATGACCAAGTCTGTAAAGTTCACTGCAAAGCTCAAATGCTACCCTACTCCCTAAACTATGACCAAAAATGACAAAAGGTACGCTGGTTAAATAGGCTACTTCATTTATTAGATCTTGAATAACATCATTCATACTATCATGCGGCTTATCATTAAACCTAATGCCCCGACCAGGTAACTGTACTAATACTAATTCAACGTTTCTATTTAATTTATTTAACCAAGGTAAATACGTATTACTCGAACCTCCTGCATATGGTAAGCAGAACAAGCGTAATTTTGGATTTAAAACAGCGGTAGGACTATAAAACAGTTTGTTATTTATCAATATATTACCTTAAAGTTATTAGATTAATTTTCGTATTGAACTGAGATTTTTAACACTATATTTCGACTTAGATGTTTCCAGCAAATCATTAAATAAAACTAGCTAAGCTAAGCATCAAAAAAGTAAACCTCTTAAATTAGCCACTTTTCTTTCTTGTATTTTCTAGCTATGGTACTTTGCAAAATTTTCAAACGAAAGGCAACTGCAGGCAAAATAGGTAATTGAGAAAGAGCCTCTGTTAATACTGGTTCATTTTTATCGCCTAGACGAGTCAAGGGGGTTCTAAAACACTCAGCTAATGTAACCCCAAAAGTAGAGTCTACAGGATCAACCCCGTGCCACCAGAAAGGTGGGATATAAAGTGAATCTCCTGGCTCTAATATTCCTTCATATTTAACTAAATTAGAGTTTTCTGGAAAGTATAATTCTCCATCTGCTAAATGATGAGTATTGCTTTTAATAAATGGATAATAAAGATTCCAGTTTTTTGAATTTAACCTAAAAAGAGATATTTTCTTAGAGCCAACTATTTGGCTCGTTATAGTTTCATCCGTAGGGTGATAATGCCATTCTGTTGAAGCATTTTTATATGCAAATAACCTAGAAGAGGGATATATCAACGGCTTTTTTAGCTTTTTTATATTTAGGAAAGAGTATCCGTGAACATCTTCAGTCCATTTTTCTGGAATTAAGAAAGAAGGTATCGAATAAACTCTACTATTTGATAATTTAAAAATATCTCTAATGCAATTATTTAATTTACCTCTTTTTAGAGGAGAGCATGGAGACGAGTTGAATGTTTCAGAATACTCAGCATCTTCCCCAAAACTTTTAGATTCTAAATAGCCATTTTTTGCCCACTTTTCTATTGCTGGCCATTGCTTAACTGCTCCTTTAATTAGGACAGGTTTATGTCTTAATACAAACTGCTCCCAAAAAACATCCTCTTGTAGCTCATTAGCATTTAAAACTGTTATTTCTTTGGTTTTACCTGGTATTAAGTCAATTACTTTAGTTATTTCTTTATTCATTCTTATTCCTTTCATTTATTCCGCTCCTTTATCGATTATTAGAGCAAAGACTTTTAACAATGTCTATTGATCATCGATAGCAAAAACTTAAAAACTGTTACAGCTAACATCTTAAACAAAAAAACATAAACCGATGAGGCCATTTTCTCTAATCATATACAAATTTTTATCGCTCAAATTTCATTTGTAGATTTCATAATTCAAATGATTTAAAGCTAACTATTTTCTTTAATAAGTTGGATATTTCGGTACCTATTCTCTTCGATTTTGAAGACTCAAGTATATTTTTATGTTTCGCGTTAATCCCGATGATTTCCACCTCTCTCTCGCACGAATAACTCAATGATTTCATACAGATTTCCTTATGATCAGATCTATTTTCTGATGCTGAAAAATACTGAACATATGGAATTTTAAACTGTGCCTTAAATTCATATGCATCTAATGAATTAGATCCCGATAAAATTATATCCCTAACTCTTTCTTTTTTTACTCCTATAATTATTGCTAGTTCTTTAACTTGATATTCTAAATCAAACTTCTCTAATTCAGGTTCATTCTGTAAAAGCGTAGACTTTAACTTATTTTCGCTGTGCTTTTTATTATTCTTCGGTACTTTAGTCAAGCTCTGTTTTACTTTCCATTCGCTATCAATTAAGCCTATGTACTCTACTCTGTCGCCTATTTCCAACAATTGTTGTGACATCTCTAAGGCTAATACTCCACCAAGCGACCAACCGACCAAATAATATGGACCTTGAGACTGTACTTGCTTAATTTGTGAAATATATAGTGAAGCTAATTCTTCAAGCTCGAAGGAATTGATATCTAATTCATCATTAAAGTATTCAGGACGACTTAATCCATATATAGGCATAGACACATCAAGTTTTCTAATTAATTCATAATAACAATGTACGTCTCCACTAACAGGGTGAATTACAAACATACTTTGTTCATTACTTATATTTGGTTTTAATAAAAAACAGTTTTCTGATAAGGCTTTATCATTTTCAAACTCATTTGCTAAATCAGATAAAGTTGATGTCGCAAAAATTTGACGTGCCGATAACTCAATACCAACATCCTGTAAACGAGCAATAACCTGCATGATTAATAACGAGTGACCACCTAATTCAAAGAAGTTATCCGTCACACCTACACGCTCAATACCTAACACCTCTTGCCAAATATCACACAACACTTGCTCTGTTTCAGTGCTAGGTGCAACATATTCCTTT
>Ga0316205_10002292_pt1 | contig 20357 bp, 21 predicted proteins | sample 3monthpyrite_MG_FD_204941 | JGI IMG/M metagenome (GOLD analysis project Ga0316205, IMG submission 204941) | Microbial mat bacterial communities from mineral coupon in-situ incubated in ocean water Damariscotta River, Maine, United States -... | ecosystem: Environmental > Aquatic > Marine >... | reverse complement strand
TAGAGATGGTCATGGCATTTGCTTCATCAATAGAATTATTGTTGTCAACTTCATAAAACCATTTTTGAAACAATTCCATAGGGTTTTCAGGAATATTGCTTTTTAACAATTCTCCTTTTTTATAAGATTTTCTATAATTGCTTAAATCGTTATCCATGGTTTTAATTAATCAAATAAATTTTATCTTTAAGTAATCAAATTTACACAAAATGCTCTTTGCTGAATCACTTACTGGCATCATTTTAATTATTAGTGGAATTTTAGTCAAAAAATATCCAAACCTTATCGCTGGTTATAATACGTTAAGTGAAGCTGAGAAAAAGAAAATCGATATAAAACACCTTTCTAGTTTTATGCATAATTGTTTAATAATTATTGGCGCATTATCTATTATTGTTACAATAGCATTGTATTTTATTGGTGTAAAAAACGCTTATAGGTTTATGGTAACTATTGGTGTTGTAGTGATTGGATTAATTTATATGTTAGTTCAAGGAACTAGTAAAAAATATGATTTTTAAAACTGAAAAACTTTTCCCTCTTCCGCCAATTTAACATTATCAAAAATAGCATTAGCTTCTTTCTTAAAATCATTTAAATCATCATAACGTGTTGAAAAATGACCTAATACAAGGGTTTTGGCGTTTGCTTTTTTTGCAATGATAGCTGCTTGTTTTGCTGTGGAATGTTTTGTTGGAGCAGCTAGTTTTTTGTTTTTTTCTAAAAAAGTAGATTCATGATACAACACATCTACATCTTTTATTATTGGAATGATAGATTCATCGTACACAGTGTCACTACAAAAAGCATAGCTTAGGGGCTTTTTACCTTTTAAAGTAACTGCATCATTTTTTATTAGTTTACCATCTTCGTTTACAACATCAAACCCTTGCTTTAGCTTTCTATAGTAAGCAATATTTATGTTTTCGTTTTCAGCTGCTGAAATATTTAATTTGAGTTCATTAGTTTTCTCTTTGAATAAAAATCCATTGGTATAAACACGATGGTTTAAAGGTATTGTAAATACTTCAACTTTATCATCTTCAAAAATTAATTCAGATTCTTTGGACGTTAATTCATGAAAAATTAGTTTATAATTTGTCCAAGAACTACCCAGTTTCATTTGCAAAGTGATTATTTCTTTTAAGCCTTTTGGCCCATAAATATGTAAGTCGGTTTCTCTTGTTAAAAGTCTAAAAGTAGAAACTAAGCCAACCAAGCCAAAATAATGGTCGCCATGCAAATGTGAAATAAAGATGTGCTTGATTCTATTAAACCTAATTTTATTTTTTCTAAGTTGCACTTGTGTACCTTCTCCACAATCTATTAAAAAAATGTGGTTGCGTATTTCCAGTACTTGTGACGTAGGATGTGTATTGATTCGTGGAGTGGCACTATGGCAGCCAAGTATTGTAAGCTTCATAAATTAAAAACCTAAATCTTTTTCAATTTCTTCCATTTCAATAATGTCGAAAGCTTCTTGTAGTGTTGGTACAATTACCAATTCGTCAGGAATATTATCGTTATCGATCTTATTTGAAACAATTACAAACGAATGTTTTGTATGACGATGTTGATTAGAAATTTGCAAAAACTCTATAATATCTTCTGTTTTTAAAGGTTTTAAACTAGTTAGGTTTATAATGATGTTATCATTTTTGAATCTAGAATAAATAACTTGCAGTTTTTTAACAAGTTCAATAATTGATGCTTTTTCTTGAGTAATAATTGATGTATTACCTTGTTGGTCAAAAATCATAATGTTTATTTTATTTTAGACGCTAATAAATAAATAACAGCCATTCTAATCGCGACGCCATTCTCAACCTGATTAAGTATAATTGCTTGATTAGAATCTGCAACTTCACTGGTTATTTCCACACCTCGATTAATTGGTCCTGGATGCATAATGGTTATGTCTTTATCGAGCGAATTTAATAGCTCTTTGGTGACTCCAAATTGCTGTGCATATTCTCTAGTTGAAGGAAAATAGTTTATTTCCATACGTTCGTTTTGAACACGAAGCATATTAGCTACGTCGCACCAATTTAAGGCTTTACGTAAATTGGTTTCAACTTTCACTCCCAATTTATCAATATATTTTGGAATTAAAGTTTTAGGACCACAAACCATGACGTTTGCGCCTTGTAATTGCAAAGCAAAAATGTTTGACAAGGCTACACGACTATGTAATACATCACCAACAATAACCACTTTTTTACCTTTTACTTCTCCTAACCTTTCTCTAATGGAATATGAATCCAATAAAGCTTGGGTTGGATGCTCGTGTGCACCATCGCCAGCATTTATAATACTTGCTTTTATATGTTTAGACAAAAATACACCTGCTCCAGGGTTAGGATGACGCATCACAACCATATCTACTTTCATTGAAAGGATATTATTAACAGTGTCTATTAAGGTTTCTCCTTTTTTTACAGAAGATTGCGATGCTGAAAAATTAATAACATCGGCAGATAAACGTTTCTCGGCAAGTTCAAAAGATAATTTCGTTCTTGTAGAATTCTCAAAAAACAAATTGGCAATGGTAATATCTCTAAGCGAAGGAACTTTTTTAATTGGTCTATTGATCACTTCTTTAAAATGATCGGCAGTTTCAAAAATAAGCTGAATATCTTGTTTGTTAAGATATTTTATCCCCAATAAGTGGTTGACACTTAATTCGCTCATAATATTAGTTTTCAGTATTCAGTAGCAGTTTACAGTTGCTACTTATATTATTCATGATTCATTTTGAATTCCAAATTTGATATGACTTCTCCATTTTTGGTAAACTTTAAATAAACCTTTGCATTTTTAAAAATTTCGTATTCATTTAATAGTGGTTTCATTACTTTAAATAAAGCTTCAGCATTTTTTCCGTAAGCATATAGTCTTCCATCGGTATCATTCATGTTCACTTCATGTCCATCATACATTCCTATATTGCTAGGTATGTTTTTAAATAGTTTTATATCAACTTCATGAAGTTCATCAATACTATTAAACTTTCCAAAACTAATAATTACTGTGTCTTGTAGCTTAGGTTTTTGGAAGTCTAGTAGGTTTAATTCCTCTAAAGTCATTTTATTTATTTATTAAATACACTGAGTCTTCACCTTCGTTTTCAATCCAGTTTACTTTTACTTTTTCATTATTAATGGCATCTACTTGTCTTCCTCGATAATCTGGCTGTATTGGTAGGTGTCTGCTAAAACGTCTATCGATAAGTGTTAAAAGCTCTATTTCGTCTGGTCTTCCAAACGATTGTATTGCTGTTAATGCAGCACGAATACTTCGTCCAGTATATAGTACATCGTCAATAAATACCACTTTTTTGTTTTCAACAACAAAGTCTATTTCGGTGGTATTAGCTTCCAATGGTTTCTCACCACGTCTAAAATCGTCCCTAAAAAAGGTAATATCCAATTGACCCAATTGAACATTTTTTATTTTATAATCTTCTCGAAGTATTTTAGACAAGCGTTCTGCCAGAAACTTTCCTCTAGGTTGTATTCCTATTAAAACAGTATTAGAAAAATCGTTGTGGTTTTCAATAAGTTGACAAGCCAATCTATGAAGAATGATGTTTACCTCTTTTGCATTAAGTAACACTTTTTGACTCATATAATATCCAAACGTATTTGGTTGACAAAGTTAAGTTAAATAATTAGTGTTTGCAATGGTTTTATATTGCAATAAAAAAAGCCTTCCAAAAATGGAAGGCTTGATTTTATATAAGATGAGACACTTCGACTGCGCTTAGTGTGACATCTAGAACGATATTATTTCCCGTCCATTTTATCTTTAAGTGCTTGTAAAGCATCATTGGCATCACCTAAAGTAGGTTTTGCTTCAGCTGCAGCAGCCGACGCTTTTTTAGCAGCAGCTTTTACATTTTTGGCTTCTTCTTCTCTAAAGATAGCTGTATGAGAAGCTACAACACGTTTAAATTCTTTATTGAATTCAATAATTTTAAACTCTGCTTCGTCTCCTTTTTTAAGTTTCTTGCCATCTTCTTTCTCTAAATGACGTGTAGGAATAAAAGCAACGATGTCTTCGTTAAATATAACAGTAGCTCCTTTATCTACAATCTCATCAATAGTTCCTGTATGAGCTGTGTTTAATGCAAACTCAGTTTCGTATTTGTCCCAAGGATTATCAGTAGTTTGTTTATGGCCTAAACTTAGTTTACGTCCTTCAACATCTAATTCTAATACTACTACATCTAATGTATCGCCTACAGCACAGAACTCGCTTGGGTGCTTAATTTTTTTAGTCCAAGACAAATCCGAGATATAAATTAATCCATCAATACCTTCTTCTAATTCAACAAAAACACCAAAGTTTGTGAAATTACGTACAATGCCTTTGTGCTTAGAGCCAACAGGGTATTTTTTAGTGATGTCTGTCCAAGGGTCTGGAGTTAATTGCTTAATTCCAAGAGACATTTTTCTGTCTTCTCTATCTAGTGTTAAGATTTGTGCTTCAATTTCGTCACCAACAGTAACAAAATCTTGTGCAGAACGTAAATGTGTAGACCAAGACATTTCAGAAACGTGAATAAGTCCTTCCACACCTTCGGCTACTTCAATAAATGCACCATAATCGGCAATTACTACTACCTTGCCTTTTACTTTGTCTCCAATTTTAACATCTTCACTTAAGGCATCCCAAGGATGTTTGCTTAGTTGTTTAAGGCCTAATTGGATTCTTGATTTGTTTTCATCAAAATCAAGGATAACAACATTTATTTTTTCGTCCAATTCTACAACCTCACTTGGGTGGTTAATTCTAGACCAAGAAAGATCTGTTATATGTATCAATCCATCAACACCTCCAAGGTCCATAAATACACCATAAGAAGTAATATTCTTAACAGAACCTTCTAGTACTTGACCTTTTTCTAGTTGACTAATAATTTCTTTTTTCTGTAACTCAATATCAGCCTCAATAAGTGCTTTATGAGATACCACAACGTTTTTGAATTCGTGGTTGATTTTAACAACTTTAAATTCCATTGTTTTGTTTACGTACTGATCGTAATCTCTAATAGGCTTCACATCGATTTGAGAACCTGGTAAGAATGCTTCAATACCAAATACGTCAACGATCATACCACCTTTGGTACGGCATTTTACAAAACCATTTACTATTTCGCCTGTGTCATGAGCAGCATTTACACGATCCCATGCTTTAATTACTCTAGCCTTACGGTGAGATAATACTAATTGCCCTGTTGCGTCTTCACGAACATCTATTAATACTTCTACCTTGTCGCCTACAGCCAAATTTGGGTTGTAACGAAACTCGTTTAAAGAGATAACGCCTTCAGATTTTGCATTAATGTCGATAATTGCATCGCGATCTGTAATATGAATTACGGTTCCTTCAACAACTTCGTCATCTAAAGTATCAACAAAATTTTCTGATACTAATTTTTCAAACTCTTCTAATTGTTTGTCATCAACTGGGTCAATCCCTTCTTCGTAATTGTGCCAGTTAAAGTCTTTTAAAAACTGTTCTGGATTTACTTTAGTTTCGGTAGCTTCTGGAGCTTCAGTTTCTACTTGAGCTTCAGAGACTACTGGAGCTTCGGTTGTTGCAGCTTCCACTTGAGCTTCTACTGCTTTTTCTTTTTTTTCAGCCATTGCTGATTAACATTTGTATTCTATGTGTTTTTCAGAAAAATTAAGCGATTCACACACAGAAGTATTATTATTTGTTTTTTATATTCCTTTTAATTTTCTGATAATTCGCTAAAAGGAGTGCAAAAATACATATTATTGGTGTAATTGCCTAATTTTATTTTAACAGAAATGAGGTTTTTAAAGTATTGGAAATGAAACTACTATTCTTGATCTTCAAGAGTCATCTTAACTAAACGCATAATGCTTTCAAATTGCGCTTCTAAAGTAAGATTAGAGTTATCTATTTCTATGGCATCATTAGCTATAACCAAAGGTGAATCTTTACGATGCGAATCGATATAATCGCGCTCTTGATCTCTTAGCTACCGCACGAATTTTTCGTGTGGTTAGTATATATTACTTAGCCATAATATCTAAATACTATTATATCGTCTAATAACCCTTTATTTCCTGCATAATCTGCTGCACTGCTATAAACATAATCTTCTGGATGATATACCATACCTGCTACTACAGGATTTTTATGAATATAAGTTATCTTTTCATGTATAACCTTATTACTCCATAACTCTATAGGTTTATTATCGTGTCTCCAAAACTGATATTGTTTCACATTAGACGAATTTTTAGCTGCTTTATTAAATTGATCCAATAAAAACTCTTTTCTACTTTCTCTTAAATTTTCTTTTATGGCCTTAACAATTGCCTTGCTTGTAAATCGTTTAAAATCTCCTAATAATAGTTCAGGTTTTTGACCTTTTGCGCTTCTAAAAACTAAATGCATATGATTGGTCATAATACACCAAGCTATTATTTCCATTCCTTTTTCTTTCTGGCAGAATGTTAAGCTCTTTAAAACAATATCTTTATACTCATTTCTTGTAAATACATCTAACCAATTTACGGTTGCAAATGAGACAAAGTATAAGCCTTCTGGATTATGAAATTTATAATTCCTGCTCATAACTTACAATATAAACAAAAAATTAAAATTGCTTTAATCTTATAATTATATATAATTTTTCCATTACCTATTGATTTACAAATATCTAACTACCTGTTTGTTAAATCTTTATGATGCTTCACGATTGCATCGTGTGGTTTATTAATAAAAAAACTACTTTATGCTTATAATAACTAGGATAAAATTAACTTCTGGTTAATTAAAAATTACTATTTATCTGTTTTTAGTTTTACCACACGAAAGGATTCGTGCGGTAGCGTAGCTGTGAGAGTGAGATTGCTGTACTATGTTAGCAAGAATAAGGAAAATTGCTATTTTAACTCTTTAAGAGTTTTTTTACTAATTGCATTATTTTAGTAAACTGCTGGTCTAAAGTAAGTGTAGAATTGTCTATCTCTATAGCGTCTTCTGCTTTAATTAAAGGCGAATCAACTCTTGTGCTATCAATTAAATCTCGTTCTTGAATATTTTGAAACACCTCGTTAAAATCTACTTTATCTCCCTTTTTAACAAGCTCGTTATATCTGCGTTGTGCCCTAATTTCAGGAGAAGCCGTCATAAATAATTTTAGTTCGGCATTAGGGAATACTACAGTGCCAATATCTCGACCATCCATCACGATACCTTTACCCTTTCCCATTTTTTGTTGCTGTTTTACTAATTGATGGCGCACTTGAGGAACTGCTGATACTTTACTCACAAAACTTGAGACTTCTAATGTTCTTATTTCTTTTTCAACATTAATGTTATTCAAATACATTTCAGAAAAACCTAAAGTTTCATTGAATTTAAAGGATAAGTTAATTTTGTCTAACTCCAACACGAAATCATTTACTTTAAAATAGCCTTTGTTTATAAAGTCGTTTTGTAATGCATACAAGGTAACTGCACGATACATGGCTCCTGTGTCCACATACACATAGCCTAACTCTTTTGCCAATTGTTTAGCCAATGTGCTTTTTCCTGTTGATGAAAATCCGTCGATTGCTATGGTTATGTGTTTCATGTTTTTTAAAGTGATAATGGCAATCGTTATTGTAAATCTATTTGTAGCCCAAAAAAACTAGCGTTAGATGCACTTGTATATCTTGCATGCGAATAGCTAAATCGCATTTTATTCATTTTAATTCCTATACCAAAAGACAATCCTGAAAAATTTCGTTGCTCCAAAATTCGTAATTCTTCTGCACGTCTAAAACTATAGCCTAATCTAATATTAAATCCTTTATCTGGAAATAATTCTGCTCCTAAAATTAAATGACGGAAGGCATTATTGAAAAAGCTAAGCTGTTCTTGGGCTTGGTTTCCTTCTAAATCGCTTATAGCTCTTGCTGGGTTTGGTCTTCCTATAGGCCATTTTTGTAGATTCTCAAAGGTCATGTGCCAACGCAAAGGTACATGCTCTAGAGTTTGTGACATCCCAAAATCTACTTCTAATGGTAATGGCTCTCGTAATCCAGCGTAGGTAGTAATTTGGCTTCCTAAATTTCTTACAGCTAAGGCTGCATTAAAATCTAAATCCTCATTTATATATATTAAGCCTAAATCTACTGCAGCTCCAAAGGAACTGTATTGTTCTAGCTTAGAAGTGATTAGTTTTAAATTTATGCCTGCATAAAAATCGGAATACCCAATTTGAGTTGCATAACCTACTGAAAGCGATGCTTCACTTCCTGAGAAACTTCCTGTGGACACACCGTTTTCATCATAACCATCAAAACTTCCATAATTAATATAAGTTATACCACCATGAATGGTTTGTGTGCGTCGGTCGATAGTATAAGCATAAGCAGCACTTCCATAACCTATGCCTCCTAAATAGCTCGTATAGTTTAAGGCTAATTGATTATCCATCTCTACATTGATGGTTGCTGGATTATAAAGTGCTTGAGTAACATCAAAATCTACATTGGTAATTACTTTTCCGCCTAAAGCTGCTTGACGTGGAGAAGATATTAGGTTTAAAAATTGGTATGTAGATTCGCCTCCTACTTGAGAAAAGGAGGTTTTTATAAAAAAACCCAAAAAGCATATTGTGGTAATAGTTCTTATCATAAAGAGGCAAAGTAACTAAATCTATCTTAAAACGATTTGCAAGATGTTTTATTTTACAATTTCTTTGCGTTCTTGACCTTTTGTTTGGTGATAGCTATATCTATGACTTCGCTCATTTCGTTAACGTAATGAAAGGTTAAACCTTTAAGATACTCTTGGTTTATTTCTTCGATATCCCGTTTGTTTTCATTACAAAGGATAATTTCTTTAATCTTAGCGCGTTTTGCCGCTAATATTTTTTCTTTAATTCCGCCAACAGGAAGTACTTTACCACGTAAGGTAATTTCACCCGTCATTGCCAAACTCTTTTTTACTTTACGCTGTGTAAACAAAGAAGCCAAGGAGGTTAACATTGTGATTCCCGCACTTGGACCATCTTTGGGTGTAGCACCTTCAGGAACATGAATATGCACATTGTAATTTTCTAACACGTCTGGGTTAATTCCAAAATTATCTGCATTTGCTTTTATATATTCCATGGCGATAGTGGCAGATTCTTTCATTACAGTTCCTAAATTCCCAGTTATGGTTAGGGTTCCTTTTCCTCTTGATAAAATAGATTCAATATATAGTATATCGCCTCCTACTCTTGTCCAAGCTAAACCAGTAACAACGCCTGCAACTTCATTGCTTTCATATTTATCACGTTCTAATCTAGGAGGTCCTAATACTTTAATAACATCTTCATTGGAAACCTTAATATTGTAAGCTTCTTCCATGGCAATGTTTTTTGCTGCATATCTTACCATTTTAGCTAATTGCTTTTCAAGGCTTCTTACTCCTGATTCCCTAGTATATCCTTCAACAATTTTTTCTAATTGAGGTTTGGCAATCTTTAAATGGGAGCTTTTTAAACCGTGCTCTTTAAGTTGTTTTGGCAATAAATGACGTTTTCCAATCTCAATTTTTTCTTCAATGGTATATCCTGAAACATCAATAATTTCCATTCGATCTAATAATGCTGGCTGAATATTGCTCAAGCTATTGGCAGTGGCTATAAACATTACTTTAGATAAGTCGAATCCCATTTCTAAGAAATTGTCATGAAACTCACTATTTTGTTCTGGGTCCAACACTTCCAGCATTGCTGATGATGGATCGTCTTGATTACTATTGGATAGTTTATCAATTTCATCTAGAACGAAAACTGGATTTGATGTTCCTGCTTTTTTAAGGCTTTGAAGGATTCTTCCTGGCATGGCACCAATGTATGTTTTTCTATGTCCGCGGATTTCAGCTTCATCCCTAAGGCCTCCTAATGACATTCTCACATATTTTCTTCCCAATGCTTCGGCAACAGATTTTCCTAAAGACGTTTTTCCAACTCCTGGAGGGCCATACAAGCAAAGAATTGGAGATTTCATGTCGTTTCTAATTTTTAGAACAGCCAAATACTCCACGATTCTATCCTTTACTTTGTCCAACCCATAGTGATCCCTGTCTAAAATTCGTTTGGCTCTTTTTAAGTCAAATTTATCTTTACTAAACTCATTCCATGGCAAATCCAAAAAGAGATCCAAATAATTACGCTGAATTGAGTACTCCGAAACTTGAGGGTTCATCCTTTGAAGTTTCATCAACTCTTTATTAAAATGTTCGGCGACCTCTTTATCCCAAAGTTTATCTTTAGAGCGTAAACGCATCTCTTCAATTTCTTCATCAGACGATACACCACCTAACTCTTCTTGAATAGTTTTCATTTGTTGGTGCAGAAAATACTCGCGTTGTTGTTGGTTCATATCACTTTGAACCTTGGATTGAATATCGTTTTTAAGTTCCAATTTTTGAAGCTCAACATTCATATTCTTTAAGGTGGCAAGAGCGCGTTCCTTAAGGGCGTTAATTTCAAGAAGTTTTTGTTTTTCTTCAACTGTAAGATTCATGTTTGAAGACACAAAGTTGATTAAAAACGAACTGCTTTCAATGTTTTTAATAGCGAAAGTAGCTTCGGAAGGGATATTTGGACTTTGTTGAATAATTTGCAATGCTAATTCTTTAATCGAATCGATTATCGCTCTAAACTCGCTATTATCCTCAGCAGGTCGAGCCTCGGCAACTTCTTTTATAGTTGCATTAATATAGGGCTCTTCGGTAATTACTTCCCTTATTTCAAATCTCTTTTTACCCTGTATAATAATGGTTGTATTACCATCTGGCATTTTTAAGACTCTAAGTATTCTTGCAACAGTTCCTGTTTTAAAAATATCTTTTGCTGTAGGATCTTCGATATTTTCATCTTTTTGCGAAACAACACCAATAACTTTATTTCCTTTATTTGCGTCATTAATTAGTTTTATTGATTTATCTCTTCCAGCAGTAATAGGAATTACAACTCCAGGAAACAAAACCGTATTACGCAACGGTAATATTGGTAGTGTTTCTGGTAGTGCTTCATTGTTAATTTTTGCTTCATCTTCAGGAGTCATTAAGGGAATTAATTCTGAATTCTCATCAAATTCCTGAAATGACAAACTGTCAAGACTTGTAAATTTAGACTTCGCCATACTATTTTTAGGTCATTCTGTCATTAAAACAGAATCTTTTTTTTATTTCTATTAATCTATTAATTAAGCTCTATGCTCGAAACCCTAATTTTTAAAGGGTTTTTAATTACTTTACACCTGCTAATATTCAATTGTTATGCCATTATAATACTAGCTTTATTAAATAAAATCAAACTTTTTTATTGCAAACTGTAACAAAGTTTAATTACCTTAATCTTTCTTATAAACAATTTGTTTTAGTGTCACTACCAAACCTAAATACTGAAGCGCTTGCTAAGCTTTGCAAATCTGGAAACCAAAATGCGCAATTGGAAATTTATAACAGATATTATAAAGCCATGTACAACATAGCGTTACGGATTGTAAAAGACACTTTTGAAGCAGAAGATATTATGCAAGATTCCTTTTTAACAGCTTTTACAAAATTAGATGAGTTAAAAGATTTAAAAACCTTTGGTGCCTGGTTAAAACGAATTGTAATAAATAACAGTATTTATCACTACAAAAAGAGTCGTAAATACCAAAACGTTCCTTTTGACACTGTGCTTTATAAAGTTGAAGAAAATCAAAGCATTGGTAGTGATAACGATTTTACAAACTTAAAAGTACAACAGGTGCTTAAGGTAATGAATAAGCTTAAAGATAATTATAGAATTTCATTAACCTTAAGTTTAGTTGAAGGTTACGATTATGAAGAAATTAGTGATATCATGAATATTTCGTACGCTAATTGCAGAACAACTATATCGCGAGCCAAGGAAAATTTAAGGAAAAAATTACAGCTTGCAGCTGAGTTTTAAAAAGATTTATTATGAGTGACGATAATTTAAACACCATTTTTAAAAACGTAGAAGGACAATTTGATACTGAGGAACCAGCTATTGGACACAAACAGCGTTTTTTAGACAAACTAAACAATCAAAATGCTGTTGTTATCGCACAGAGAAAATCAGTGTTAAGATTATGGAAACCCATACTTAGTGTTGCGGCTTCGGTTGTATTACTTTTAACAATTTCATTTGCTGTTTTAAAAAGTAATGCCTCAACAGATTTAGCTAGTATTTCACCTGAAATGGCGACAACTCAAGACTTTCTTACTAATACAATTACAACAGAACTCGAAAAACTTAATAGCGAAGAATCGCCCGAATATCAAGACTTAATTGTTGACGCCTTGTTTCAAATTAAAATTTTGGAAGAAAACTACAAGCAATTAAAATTGGACCTCAACATAAGCGGTAAAGATGAGCGTGTTATTTACGCAATGATATCGAATTTTCAAGACAGAATAGACCTATTACAAAATGTAGTAGAACAAATAGATGACTTAAAACAAACAAAAAACGAACAAAATGAAAACAGCACTACTTTATAAGGCTTTTATTGCTTTACTATTTATTCCATCGTTAGTATTAGCCTACAACAATGATTTAAATGGTAAACATACTAAAGAAAAAAAAGTGCATAAAGAGTTTAATGTAAACTCTGATGCAACCTTAGAGATAGACAATAGCTATGGTAATATTGACATTGTTACTTGGAATGAAAACCGCATTGTTATTGATGTGACAATCACTACAAATGGTAATAATCTAGAAAAAGTTGAAAAAAAATTAGATGACATTAACATTGTGTTTTCTACAACTTCAAATCGTGTCGTGGCAAAAACACACTTTTCAAAAAGTAAATCTTTTTGGAATTGGGGAAACAGCAATGTTAGCATGAAAATCAACTACGTTGTAAAAATGCCAATGAGCAATAATGTAGAGCTTGAAAATGATTATGGCAGCATTAATTTGGATAAGCTTGAAGGTCGCGCAATTATTGATTGTGATTATGGAAAAATTACAACCAAAGAATTAATGGCAGATAACAATGTTTTGACCTTTGATTACACAAAAAACTCTTACTTCGATTATATTAAAAGCGGAACAATTAATGCAGATTACAGCAGCTATACTGTAGGTAAAACCAATGACTTAGATATAGAAACAGATTATACAAAATCGATTATTGAAATTGCAGAAGATGTTACTTATAATTGTGATTACGGCTCTTTAACTGTTGAAAAAGCAAACAATATTAAAGGTGATAGTGATTACTTAACCTTGCGTATTGGTGAGGTGTATAAAAATGTATCTGTCACTGCTGATTTTGGTTCCATGAAAATTAATAACATGACTAGTAATGCAGGCGATGTAGATATTGAATCAGACTATATGAAAATAACTATAGGGTATTCTTCTGGATATAATTTTGATTTCGATTTGGATTTAAGTTATGCTTCGCTTCGTGGTGATGACGACTTAGAAGTATCTAAAAGAATTGAAAAATCGAGCAGTAAAAAATATTCAGGATACCATGGCTCAAAAGGATCTGGAAATACGATAAGCATCACATCAGATTATGGAAGTGTTACATTCAATAAAAATTAAATAACAATCAAAAAACAAACAGAAATGAAAAATTTGAAAAATTTTCACGAATACTTAATCAGTATAAGTATGATGAGTAAAAAATCAATTTTATTATTAGCAGCCATTTTAACTGTATCAACAATAAATGCACAATGGTGGGGAGGAAAAAAAGTTAAGGGTAATGGAAAAGTAACTACCGAAACGAGAAATACTGGAGATTATCAAGGCATTAAGTGTGCAGGTTCTATGGATTATATTTTAGTTGCTGGAACTGAAGGAAAGATAACATTAGAAGGAGAATCTAATTTATTAGAACACATCGTCACAGAAATTAAAGGCGGTAACTTAATTGTAAAAGTAGAAAAGGGAGTAAATTTAAGTCCAAGCTGGAATAAAACCATCAAGGTGACTATCCCATTTGAAGATATTAATAATGTATCTTTAGCTGGATCTGGAGACTTATGGAATGAGGATAAAATAAAAACTAATAGTCTTGATGTGTCTTTAGCTGGATCTGGTGATGTAATCCTTAACGTGGAAACATCTTCATTAGAAGGTAGTCTAGCTGGTTCTGGAGACTTGACTTTAAAAGGCAATACAAATGATTTAAAAGTAAAAATTGCTGGCTCTGGCGATATACATGCATTTGGACTACAAGCAAATAATACAATCGCTTCTATTGCTGGCTCTGGAGATATACAAGTAGTGAGCAACAAAAGTTTAAAAGCTCGAGTTTCTGGTTCTGGAGATATCGAATATAAAGGCAACCCTGAAAAAGAAGATACTAAAGTATCAGGTTCTGGTACTATTAGCAACTAAGAACAATTATTTTGCTAAAAAAGGGACTGTCTAAAAAGTGCCATTCTGAATAAAAAATAAGAATCTCATAATAATTAAATTGTTGATTTATTGATTATTGAGATTTTTTGACAAAGCTCAAAATGACAATAAAATCACTTTTTAGACAGCCTCTTTTTTATTTAGTTGATTATCGCATTCTTTGGAATACGAAATAAAAGTACGACACCAACAATAAAAAAAGTGATTAAGAACAAAATTGAATATCGCATACTTCCAGTAATTTCGGCAACAAAACCATACATAAACATTCCTATAACAATGCCTATTTTTTCAGCCACATCATAAAAGCTAAAATACGAAGCAGAATCTTCAGTTTGTTCTGGAATGAGCTTGCTGTAAGTAGATCTGGATAGCGATTGGATTCCTCCCATTACCAGTCCAACTAACCCAGCAGTGATATAAAATTGAACAGGTGTTATTATAAAAAAGGCATAAGCACATATTACAATCCAACAAAATATAATAATAATCAGCGTTTTTATATTACCTATCTTACCAGATAAATCTGCAGTATAATTAGCACCAACAACAGCCACTAATTGTATTAATAAAATACTTACAATTAGTCCTGTAGTAGAATCTTGAGTTCCCCAATCCAGCTCCTCGACAGCAAAATAAGTAGCTGCAATCATAATAGTTTGTACAGCCATACTGTAGACAAAAAAAGCACTTAAATACCTTCGTAAAACCAAATTGGTTTTTAATGCTTTCCATATTTTTTTTAATTCATTATAGCCATGAACCAATACGGACTTTGTTACTTTATGTCCTTCATTTGTTCCGGTAGGTAAATATTTAAATGTGTATTGTGCAAATAACATCCACCAAATCCCTACCATGATAAAAGCAATTCTGGTTGGCTGTCCAGCATCATCAAAACCAAAAGTGTCGTAAAATAAAATCATTACCAAATTAACAACAAGTAGAATTACGCTACCTACATATCCAAGGGAAAATCCTTTCGCACTTATTTTGTCTTGTTGCTCTGGGTATGCTATATCTGGTAAATAGGAGTTATAAAACACCAAGCTGCCCCAAAAACCTATTAATGCAAGCATATAACACAATAAGCCAAACCATAAAACATCCAAACTAAACCAATATAATCCAATACAAGATAGTGCGCCTAAATAGCAGAAAAACTTCATGAAACCTTCTTTATTGCCCACATAATCTGAAATACCAGACAAGACAGGAGACAAAAACGATACTACTAAAAAGCTTAGTGCTGTGATGTAACTTATTAACGAATCATTATTAAAATTATAACCAATAAAAGTAACAGTGTCACTTATTTTCTCACCCGTTTCCGTGTCTTTAATAATAGTTAATGCGCCATAAAAAATTGGGAATACTGCCGACGTAATAACCAATGGATATACCGAGTTTGCCCAATCATAAAACGCCCAAGCGTTTAAAAGTTTTTTACTTCCTTTTTCCAATACTGCCATAAATAAAAAGCTGCCCAATTGTATGAGCAGCTTCTAAAGTAACCATTTATATGTAAATGGCTATAAAAATTATTCTCTAAACGATGTTACACCAAATTTCTTAGCCTCCTCTTTTGCTTTTGGAGCAAGCTTAATTAAGTTAGCAATTCTTGTATCATTAGAAGGATGTGTGCTTAAAAATTCTGGTGGTGCTTGTCCTCCACTATTAGCTTTCATACGCTTCCATAACTGCGCAGCTTCATCAGGATTATAACCAGCTATTGCCATTAAACGTATCCCTATTTCATCTGCTTGAGTTTCATGACTTCTGCTAAAAGGTAACATACCTCCTACATTAGACACAACTCCATACGATTGATTAAATATATTTCTTGATTGCTCATCCTTTATAGCCACATTACCAGCAATTGCAAGTCCCTGTTGCACATATGCAGCACTCATACGCTGTTGTCCATGATTGGCGAGCGCGTGTGCCACTTCGTGCCCCATAATGGCAGCCACACCTGTTTCTCCAGCAGCGATGGGAAGAATTCCTGTATAAAATACAATTTTCCCTCCTGGCATAGCCCAAGCATTTACTGTTTTATCGTTAACTAAATTATAGTCCCATTTATAATCCTTTAAATAACCTTCGTAACCATTGGCATTTAGCCAACGTTCGGCAGCTACAGCTATGCGTTGTCCAACTCTCGTAATCATTTCAGCATCTTTGGTACCTTTAACGATATTATTTTTACTTAAAAATTCATCATATTGTGCAAAAGCTGTTGGGAATAATGTTGCGTTCTCTGTGCCTGGAAAAGCCATCGTCTTTTTTCCTGTAAAAGGATTTGTTGCACATGAGAAAAACAAAAGTATAGCTCCAATTGCGACTAATTGTTTACGAAATTTCATCTTGTTTATGGTTTTTTTTTGAAATTTAAAATTACAAAAAAGGTTTCTTAAATTTATGACACTAACTATGATTAATTGTCACTTTTTTTATAAATTTTGTAATCCTAATAATAATATTTCGACTTTAACAATACTAAATTAATGCTTTTACTATGAAAAAGATATGTACACTTACATTAATTAGTTTGTTTTTTAGTTGTAATAGTTCAGCTCAAAAAAAAGAACTAGCTGAGAATTTTTCTGTTACTAAAACCGAAACTGAATGGAAAGCCCAACTTTCAGATTTGCAATATTATGTGCTTAGGGAAGCTGGCACAGAGCCTGCTTTTAGTAGTTCGTTTAACAACAACAATTTAAAAGGAGTTTATGTTTGTGCTGCTTGTGAAACACCTTTATTTAAAAGTGAGTATAAATACGATTCTGGTTCAGGTTGGCCTAGTTTTGATAGGGAAATAAAAGGAAATGTTGCCTATTCGGTAGATTACAATTTAGGTATAGCAAGAAAAGAAGAGCATTGTGCAACCTGTGGAGGCCATTTAGGGCATGTGTTTGATGATGGACCAAAGAAAACTACTGGCTTGCGGCATTGTATAAATGGAGCAGCTTTAAAGTTTATTCCTAAAAAAGATGAATAGCAGTTATTTATCGAGCATTATAAAACAGTTTGAATATTACAAAAGCCTTAGCGAAAAAACTTTTGACCAACTAACCGATAATGATATTCATTGGCAATACAATCCTGAAAGTAATAGTATAGCAATCATTACGAAACACATCGTTGGAAATATGTTGTCTCGTTGGACCAATTTTTTAAACGAAGATGGTGAAAAAACTTGGCGCCAACGTGACCAAGAATTCGAGAACACTTATACGAATAAGATTGAGATGCTCCAAGCTTGGGAAAAAGGATGGCATTGTTTGTTTAACGCTATAAAACCTTTAAAGGAAGCCCAACTTGAGCAAATAATTTACATACGTAACCAAGGACATACAGTTAAAGAAGCCATTAACAGGCAACTTGCACATTATTCTTACCATATTGGTCAACTTGTATTTTTAGGTAAAATGATTACAAACGATAATTGGAAATCATTATCCATTCCCAAAGGCAAATCAAAGAGTTATAACCAAGAAAAGTTCTCCAAGAAAAAAGGCAGAAGACATTTTACCGAAGACCTTTAATATTACAGTTAGGTTTCGTAAATTCGTAGCCTAATTTTATGACTTAAATATATACTCATGAGTAAATACGATATTATTGTTCTCGGCAGTGGTCCAGGAGGCTATGTAACAGCCATTAGAGCATCACAGTTAGGATTTAAAACCGCAGTTGTAGAAAAGGAAAGCCTTGGAGGAGTGTGTTTAAATTGGGGCTGTATCCCTACAAAAGCCTTGTTGAAATCGGCTCAAGTTTTTGAATATTTAAAACATGCTGGAGATTATGGATTATCGGTAAAAGAAGCTGACAAAGATTTTGATGCTGTTGTAAAACGTAGTCGTGGTGTTGCTGATGGTATGAGTAAAGGTGTTCAATTTTTATTAAAAAAGAATAAAGTTGACGTTATTAACGGCTATGGAAAAATTAAACCTGGAAAAAAAGTAGATGTAAATGGTACTGAGTATAGTGCAGATCACATTATTATCGCTACAGGAGCGCGTTCGCGTGAATTACCAAGTTTGCCACAAGATGGTAAAAAGGTGATTGGTTATCGAGAAGCATTGGCTTTAGAAAAGCAGCCAAAAAAGATGGTTATTGTAGGCTCTGGTGCCATTGGCGTTGAGTTTGCTTATTTCTATAACGCCATGGGAACTGAGGTTACAATTGTTGAGTTTATGCCAAAAATAGTGCCTGTAGAAGATGATGATGTTTCAAAACAACTAGAACGTTCCTTTAAGAAAAGTGGCATCAACATAATGACATCAGCTGAAGTTACAAGTGTAGATACTTCTGGAAAAGGTGTAAAAGCCACTGTAAAAACTAAAAAAGGTGAAGAAATTCTGGATGCCGATATTGTGTTATCAGCAGTAGGTATAAAATCGAATATCGAAAATATTGGATTAGAAGAAGTAGGTATTGTTACAGATAGAGACAAAATTATTGTAAACGACTATTACCAAACTAACATTCCTGGGTATTATGCTATAGGAGATGTAACACCAGGACAAGCATTAGCACATGTAGCATCTGCTGAAGGTATTTTATGTGTCGAAAAAATTGCTGGACAACATGTTGAAGCATTAGATTATGGGAATATTCCTGGTTGTACGTATTGCTCTCCTGAAATTGCTAGTGTAGGTTTAACTGAAAAACAAGCTAAAGAACAAGGTATCGATATAAAAATTGGCAAATTTCCATTCTCTGCATCTGGAAAAGCAAGTGCTAGTGGACATAAAGATGGATTTGTAAAAGTGATTTTTGATGCTAAATATGGCGAATGGTTAGGTTGCCACATGATTGGTGCTGGTGTAACTGATATGATTGCTGAAGCTGTTTTAGGAAGAAAATTAGAAACAACTGGACATGAAGTATTAAAAGCAGTGCATCCACATCCTACAATGAGTGAAGCAGTTATGGAGGCTGTTGCTGCAGCTTATGGAGAAGTGATACATTTATAGAAAAAGAATAAAAAAATTGTTTGCTCCTCAATCTTTTAGAATTAAGAATATAGACTAAAGGTTCCAGAAATTTCTGGAACTTTTTTATTATTCTAAATATGAGTCTTAATTCTAAAAGTGACTAAAATGAACAGTCTGTATTCTATAAGCGAAGCGGTCTAATTTATAAAACTTTGAATAGCCAACTCATAACTCTGCAATCCAAATCCAAGTATCACACCTTTGGCATTTTGAGAAATAAATGACTTGTGTCTAAACTCTTCTCTAGCAAAAGTATTAGATATATGAACTTCAATAACTGGGGTTTCAATAGCTTTTACAGCGTCGCCAATACCAACTGATGTATGCGTATAAGCAGCTGCATTTAATATAACACCATCATAATTAAAACCTACTTCCTGCAATTTATCAATCAATTCACCTTCAATATTAGATTGAAAATGTTCTAAACTTACTTGTGGATATTTTTTTTTTGTAGCATCAAAAAACTCCATGAATGTTAAGCTTCCATATATGTTTGGTTCTCTTTTACCAAGTAAGTTAAGATTTGGACCATTTATGATGATTAATTTTTTCATAAATCAAAGGTATCAAAAAATAAAGCATAAAAAAAGAGCGCCAAATTTGCGCTCCTTCTTTCTTTATTTGCTATTAATCAATACTGTTAATATAAAAATTCGTGAATTAAGTTTCGATTAATTAATAGCTAATTAAAAAATAAAAACGCTTTTGAACAAAAATTTAACCCAAAAAATAGTATTTTTATCGATAAAGTTGCATTATCACTAGTATTTATTGAGTAATATTTATCCTACCTTTTGTTAATAAACTAAAGTTATAAACATGAAATGGCATCAAGCCTTAAAAGATTACACCAATTATTTAAAGATTGAAAGAGGGCTTTCCATTAACTCAATCAATAGTTATTCCAGAGATGTAAAAAA